>WLWD01000893.1_pt1 | contig 38690 bp, 30 predicted proteins | sample 6712731 | NCBI WGS metagenome assembly WLWD01 (sample SAMN12718690, study PRJNA576275) | sponge metagenome | isolation source: marine sponge | host: Mycale hentscheli | place: New Zealand: South Island, Marlborough, Capsize Point | collected 2014-11-01
CTCAAAGGTATCTGTTTATTGTTACTCGTAACTCAACTGTGTTTCATGTTGTTTTTTTAATGAAAAAAATCTAGATCTCATGAGGTACTGGGTGGATGTTCCTGTCTACTGACTGGAGACTGGGGTCAACTACCACCAGTTATGGACTTGCCACTGTACACTACAGCAACAAAATCTGAACTGTCTGACCTTGGCAGTGCTAATTATCGTCTCTTTGATTGTGGTATTGTTTTGAAACAAGTACTCAGGCAAGAAAGCCTAGACTTTAAAGAATTACTCATGCGTCTCAGAAATGGTGAAATTACTTTGGATGACTGGAAAGTTCTGATGAAACAGACTCCAGCTGCAGTAGGAAATGCCAGCACATTTCAGGAAGCTCTACATCTTTTTCCAACTGCTGCAGCAGTGGCTGAGTACAATGTTGAAAAATTGCGAACAAATTCTCAGCCGGTAGCAAGAATTGAAGCCATCCATTCTGGTCCTAGAGCTAGCAGAATTCCTGCAAGTGATGCTGGTGGATTGGAACCAGTTATTTTTTTAGCATGCAAGGCACGTGTAATGCTGACTGCTAATCTGTGGGTTCAAGTTGGACTGGTTAATGGAGCACTTGGTACAGTTGTGTCAATTTGCTACGATGGTGCAGATCAATCACCACCAAGTTTACCAGTAGCAGTGACAGTAAAGTTTGATTTCTACACTGGTCCTACTCTGGCAGATGGCACTGTTCCAATAGTTCCACTACGCCGCACATGGTTGTCCTCTACCTACCCATGCTCGAGACTGCAGCTTCCCCTAAAATTGGCCTGGGCAGTTACAATTCACAAGTCCCAAGGTATGACATTAGACAAAGTTGTCATTGATGTGGGGAAGAAAGAATTCTCGGCTGGACTGACTTTTGTGGCATGCTCACGTGTGCGGCATGTAAAAGATCTGCTTTTCAATCCTCCGTTCGCTTTTCAACGTGTAGCACATCTAGCCAGCAGCAGACGTCATAAGGAAAGACTCAATGAAGACCTCAGATTAGAGAAACTCAGCAATAGTTTAGGCTCACAAACAACACTGTCAGTCAAGTCTGAGTCGTGCACAGATCACAGAATTAGCGAGGAGGCAGAAGAAGCAGAAACAGCAACAAATGTGCCCCATATTCCAATTCCATCATCAGGGGAAGCACATGATGCCTGCTGTAATGGAGACTGCAAAAATGTTATCACTAATGAACCACCTCTTCCGGTCGAAAGAAAAAAGAGTCTCACTGATGATGTTGTTGTCACTAGCGTTGACACCCATACTCACCAATTCCACTATAACCCTGTCAATGAAGAGTGGCAGCGTGCACAATGTGAAAGGCTTGGATTGCAGTACTGTGGACCAAATGGAGTCACTCCTGGTGGTTCTAATGTCCCATTAACACGTCCGACCAATTTCAAGAGGATAGTTGGCGATGGAAATTGCCTATTTCGATCTTTTTCTTTGATTCTTACAGGATCGGAAGAGCAGCACTTAGCTATACGAGGTGCTATCGTACAGCACATGAGAACAATTGGGGATGCGATATGGCCACATCAGATTGCTCCTCTTCTGAGACAGATTCAAAATCTTGGAGAAGTGCACCTTGTTGGCTCAGTTTATACAGATGCAGAATGGGAGCTGGGAATTGAGCAGTAGCTATATTGCAGCAACCAGGATGAATCAAAACAGAGCATGGGGATCGGAGGTTGAAGTCATGGCATTGGCACACCTTCTGGATACCCCAATATATAGTTATGATACCGTGAGTGGTTGGAATCTATATATCCCAGGTATGGTGCATGGTACATTTAATTTCAGTCATACAGATACACATCAAATGGCTATGTATGTGCACCATGCTGTTAACCACTATGATGTGGTCAATTCAGTGCAGTAATTGGTTAAATTTGGCAAAATTTAATAGTGGTCACATTAAATGCATAGCGCACAGGCTTTGTAATTGTTGTCTTTCTTGCTGTAAAGCGGGAATTGTCTTTATGGTAGTAGTTTGAGTTGACTTTATTAGGAGACACCAAAATTAGCATTCTTGGACTCATGTACTGATTTCACAATGTGTGGACTGTAATAATGTGGAGCCCTGAGCTCTTTGTGTGCCTCTGCAAAGACGACCTCCAGGAATGCATTTTTTGCTGGGATTTCCGGTGTTTCCTGAGCTCACTAACTGGGTGGCAGGGAGTCCCAGTAATCACAGAGTGTCGTCTATGTCCACACATTTCGGTACAGTTCGCCATCCAAACAGTCCTCAAATTATTTGTCCATTTAGAACCTAGCTTGTGTGCCAGTATAAATAACTGGGTATTTTAAGCTGGAGGGTCCTAAGTTATTTTTCATCAACTATATTCAACTAAACGTCATATTTTATGCTCATCAAATTTATACTCAAGTTCTTAAAAATTTCAATGTCAAGTATTGAACTCAAGTCTTATAAATTTTGAATATTTTTATAGTCAAATTCTTATACTCGAGTGCTTCAAGTTTACACCTTAAAGAAAGATTTTTAACTGCAGCAAGCTGCTGACAAGTACACCTTATTTGCTTTAACTTTTAGTATTAACTTTCTTCTTTAAATATGAAGGAGGAAATAAATGGTTTTATCATGAACATAAATGTCATATGACTAGCACAAAATTTTAAGTTCTACTTTTTTAACAGTCCTGAAGCATTTTTTTGTATCACAAAATATATTATTAAACATTTTCACAAATAATAATAATTACATTCATTAAAATTTTCTAAAAAGGACCCAAAGTAAATATCAGTGCATTTGAAAATGTGACTACTATGGTCCCCTCTGAAATATTCGGAGGGGGGCAATCATCTGTCGAAGATGAGTACAGATGATTGTCCATATCTATCATATGTCACATCCAAAATTACCAACTTTTAAACAATAGTAAATAACACATATGCAATACATTCTTGGAATAGTGTACAGTATCAACTGACAGATTGTCTATCTGGTTTATACAAAACTTTGAAATGGTTGGTAACTTTGTATGTGTATGTATGGTTATGGTATGCTGATGAGCTCAAAAAAGAGCGAAACAATCATTTCCCCCCTAAAATTATCATACAGTGTACTCATTTTAAATTGCATTTTCTCTAAGTGGCATTATTTCATTTTATTTTCAGCTGGGCCAGCTCGCTCGCCATTTGCGCTATTCGAGCGCACCACTAGTTATATGTACGGATTGTACGTATACCGCTTAAACACGCGGGCGGGATCTTTTTTCTCCTAAAAGCACGGTTTTTTAGGCTTGATCTTTGTTTCTTCTGATACTACAGCATTAAGAAATTCCTACTTGAAACTTCGACTCCAAATTATGAGATAATTCCTGTGAAACGCTTGTTTTTCAAGTCCCACAATGTTACTGCGAACGGTTACTATGGCTTTGAAAACCCTTTACCCAAACGTAATTTCAAAACTTGTACTGTATCATTTTTTGAGGCTGCTCAATGCTGTTCGTTAGTATCACTGGTAGCCACAGTGGCTAAATATTAAAACGAAGGAAGCCACCATTACTTGGGAGAAGCTGGGGTAAGTACGTAGTTCCATATTGTTAGCTAAAATTATAAAAAGAACTCTGGCTTTTTTTTTTTTTGTTAGAGCTGCGAGCTTGTTCACCAGTTACTGGTAATTGAGGCAGTCAGAATGGCTTAAATTGGATACCACAGAAGTTATCCTATTCAGGAAATTGAGGTAAGATCATATTTGCCAACTTTTAATCATAGTTGCCAACTTTTGTTAATCATAATTCAAGGACATTAAACCACACCCTGGACCACACCCAAAATCACAACAATTACAAGGAAGCAATGATAACATGATAGTTTAAAAGTATGTATTTTTAATGTGATTTTCTGCAACTGGCGATAATAGGTAGTGGTCTCAGAAGTCTGCACAGTCACTTTTCTTCAGATTGAATCGATATATTCATGAAAGAAAAACCATTCTAGAATCAAATAAACACTCCAAATTTTTTGAACACTGGAAGCAGTAGTTTGGCAGATTATGCATAGTAAACAGATACAAACTTTATTATTTCCGGGACAACCAATAGAAAGAGTGCAATCCGTTGAGGGACAAGGTAAGTGATATATCCGGGAGGGAGCTTTTGGGACAGTTGGCAACTATGTAATTTTAAAGGTCAACTACTATGTACTTTTTTGCATGAACTAAGCTAAACTTTAATTATGTAACAATACTGTAGTTTATGTAACCTAGGCAGGCTCGCTCGCCATTTGTGCTCAAGCAAAAAGTTCTAAAGAATCACTGTGCAGTAATTCTTTAGAACTTCTTGCTTTTTTGAGTCGTAAAATGTTATGGCGAATGCCTTTACCAGACGTAATTTAAAAAATAACTCCGCTTTTTTAGTAGCTACAAGTGTTTTTTTGTCAAAAGCTACTACTAATTCAGATAGTCAGAGACTACAGATAATACCAGTACTCTGGGAATTGAGGTAAGAAAGTAGTTCCGTATTTGTTAGCTAAAGAATATAATGGTCACAACAGCTACATACTTACACTTTTAGAAATGGACTGATAGATTATATTGAAGTGTTTTGTTTGTGTATATAGGCTCCCTCGCCTTTTGTGCTCAAGCACATCACTAGTTATAGTAATAATGAAGTTTAATTGTAACAATGAAGGTTAATTATAACAAGACATTTTGGGGAGAAGCCTTTATGTTGTGAGATGGTACAATTGAAAGTTAATTAATAGTTACAAATGAATTTAAGAAAATACCTGGGTAAAATTACTTATCTATATCACCATTGCTACAGAGCAGCTGCAACCAACAATGTTAGTTTTGAATATACATTATGTTGCTGCTGACTATCATAAATGTCCTGAATATTTTTGGTTGAAGTTTTTCATCATATTTTAGTCACAGGTATTAGTCTTAATAATTTAATCTAAAAAAAAACAATTCCTGCAAGGTGGTGTGCAGTTATGACTATACTTCACTCCTATTACCCAAGAGAAACAAACAACAGTTTAAGTATCACCCATTGTCACAATGGTTTACATTTAAAGGACAGGTGACTGTGCGCTGACACGGATATATATTTTCCACAAAAAGATGAAACTAGCCAGTTATTAGTGGAACCAGAATACTGGCAATAAAACAATTATTATTTTCCCAGTAATTAATCTTAATCATTGCATAGCTTCATTGGCCTTCTTTATACTATATTGGCTGGGAGAAAAACATACTGATACATGTATATGCATACAAAATTAACTATAAATAAAATGGAGTAATAAATATTTATCAATTTAGATTTAGTTTCATACCTTATTATTATGATTAACCCATCTAGTGTATTTAAATTTTGTAAGTCACAATTTGACCAGTCTTCTGAATTGGAAATTGAAAACCACATTTGGAATTTAGTTGTAGCCCTCTGTGAGACAAACTATAAAAGGGTTGGGTAAAATTGTATTCTGTTGTTGTTTTTATTCACTTATGAATCTGGATATAGATTTTGTATTAAAACAATTGATTACATCATTTTGAGAATAGACAAAAAAAATTATTACACAAAAAAAATTATTACACATTATTACACAACATCACCATTTATAATTTGCTTATATAATTGGCGAGCGAGCAAAGCGAGCGAGACACTCTCAGGGGTAACGCAATCGAGATTTCGCTATATTTATTTATTTATTTATTGGCGAGCGAGCGAAGCGAGCGAGACACTATCAGGGGTAACTCAATTGAGATTTCGCTATATTTATTTATTTATTTATCTGTTTATGGGGTACGTGAGACCTCTGTTTCCGCCCGCGCTTTTAATTACGTAAGTTAGGTAAAGCGTTCACAGTTCCAGTATTTTTCAATGCGCTCTTTGTCATGGCTATAAGCCTTGCGCAACAGTATTTACTTGAAAATACATTGTCCACTAGACTACTGCGAAGGTAAGTCTGTGTAGGTGCATGTCCAGTTGTGTCAAAGCATTGTGTGTTACAACCACTACTTAGCTAAAGAATATCACAAAGAAAACTTTTAAATAAGGTGTATTGTTTTGTTGTTGTTGTTTTCCTTCCAAGCAGTTGCAGAGAGTTGTTACTATGGCACTGAAATCCCTTTACCCTGTATGCTAAATTAAAAAACTGGACCTTATTTTCAGTAGCTTCAGTGTTAGAAGTCAAAATCATTCATATAAAAATAGTATAGTCTTTAGGCTCGCTCGCCATTTGTGCTCAAGCACACCACTAGTTTATTTATTTATTTATCTGTTTATGGGGTACGTGAGACTTCGGTTTTCGCCCGCGCTTCTAATTACGTAAGTTAGGTAAAGCGTTCACAGTTCCAGTATTTTTCAATTAACGAGCGCACTCTCAGGGGTAACGCAATCGAGATTTCGCTATATTTATTGGCGAGCGAGCGAAGCGAGCGAGACACTATCAGGGGTAACTCAATCGAGATTTCGCTATATTTATTTATTGGCGAGCGAGCGTAGCGAGCGAGACACTTACAGGGGTAAAAATGAAAAAATCGGGGATGTTTATATATTTGTATATATGTTTGGACGTACGTATGTCATTTTGTACTTTGACCCTCGCGTTTTTGTGTTAGTTAGGTGGTCCACCCCGTCCCAAATTGCACTAAACAGAATCCTCTGGTTTATCGATCAGTACCCGTATCACCCTAGAAATTGATTGTTTTACCGTTTTGAATTCTTTTGCGGGTGCAGTTAAAACTTGAAAACTTAAGGGACTATTCGAGTTAGTGGCGGTGGTAAGTCACTGCGTTCATGGTTATAACCCGTGCGCAACAGTATTTACTTGAAAATACATTGTCCACTAGACTGGCGAAGGTAAGTCTGTTAGGTGCATGTCCAGTTGTGTCAAAGCATTGTGTGCTACAACCACTACTTAGCTAAAGAATATCACAAAGAAAACTTTTAAATAACGTGAATTGTTTTGTTGTTGTTGTTTTTTTCTCTAAGCAGTTTGCAGAGAGTTGTTACTATGGCATGAAATCCCTTTACCCTTGTATGCTAAATTTAAAAACTCGACCTTATCAGTAGCTTCAGTGTTAGAAGTCAAAATCATTCATATAAAAATAGTATAGTCTCGCTCGCCATTTGTGCTCAAGCACACCACTAGTTTATTTATTTATCTGTTTATGGGGTACGTGAGACCTCTGTTTTCGCCCGCGCTTCTAATTACGTAAGTTAGGTACAGCGTTCACAGTTCCCGTATTTTTCAATTAACGAGCTCTGAGAATCCTTAGTGGCGGTGGTAAGTCAATGCGCTCTTTGTCATGGCTATAAGCTGTGCGCAACAGTATTTACTTGAAAATACATTGTCCACTAGACTACTGCGAAGGTAAGTCTGTGTAGGTGCATGTCCAGTTGTGTCAAAGCATTGTGTGTTACAACCACTTAGCTAAAGAATATCACAAAGAAAACTTTTAAATAACGTATATTGTTTTGTTGTTGTTGTTTTCCTTCCAAGCAGTTGCAGAGAGTTGTTACTATGGCACTGAAATCCCTTTACCTTGTATGCTAAATTTAAAAACTGGACCTTATTTTCAGTAGCTTCAGTGTTAGAAGTCAAAATCATTCATATAAAAATAGTATAGTCTTTAGGCTCGCTCGCCATTTGTGCTCAAGCACACCACTAGTTTATTTATTTATTGGCGAGCGAGCGAAGCGAGCCAGACACTATCAGGGGTAACTCAATTGAGATTTCGCTATATTTATTTATTTATTTATCTGTTTATGGGGTACGTGAGACCTCTGTTTCCGCCCGCGCTTTTAATTACGTAAGTTAGGTAAAGCGTTCACAGTTCCAGTATTTTTCAATGCGCTCTTTGTCATGGCTATAAGCCTTGCGCAACAGTATTTACTTGAAAATACATTGTCCACTAGACTACTGCGAAGGTAAGTCTGTGTAGGTGCATGTCCAGTTGTGTCAAAGCATTGTGTGTTACAACCACTACTTAGCTAAAGAATATCACAAAGAAAACTTTTAAATAAGGTGTATTGTTTTGTTGTTGTTGTTTTCCTTCCAAGCAGTTGCAGAGAGTTGTTACTATGGCACTGAAATCCCTTTACCCTGTATGCTAAATTAAAAAACTGGACCTTATTTTCAGTAGCTTCAGTGTTAGAAGTCAAAATCATTCATATAAAAATAGTATAGTCTTTAGGCTCGCTCGCCATTTGTGCTCAAGCACACCACTAGTTTATTTATTTATTTATCTGTTTATGGGGTACGTGAGACTTCGGTTTTCGCCCGCGCTTCTAATTACGTAAGTTAGGTAAAGCGTTCACAGTTCCAGTATTTTTCAATTAACGAGCGCAAAGAATCCTGCTGCACTGCCTTACGCAACTTTGTTTCAACCAAAAAGTTTACAGCTACTCTCTTCTTGATGTGAAGTCTTTGTCAAGCTGCTCTTCTTTGCCACTGCTTTCTAAGTTTATTCAGGTAATTCTGTTAGTTTAGTCTGGGAAGACTTTAGATTCTCTGATGCTAACTGAGAATGGAAAGGGTTACACTGTGCACTACAGTTAGATGTAATTTCTGTCCTATTTTTCTGTAAAATGAGTCTGCTCGCTCGCAATGCATTTGCGCTATTCGAGCGCACCACTAGTCTTAAAACAAAGTAGTTAATTCTAAATATTTATAAAGTAACTAAATCAGCATAGTGGACAGGGATCCTGATATTTATTTAATATCATTGTGAAAACTTCTTGCTTAAAAGTCTATTCAACCTAACATTAACCTAGTCATTAGTGATTGCTCACACATACTTAACCCTGGTTAAGGCACTTCAGTATTTGTATCATTTCCTGTTTCAGTTTGTTTACATTGATGCATCTATATCTTGGGTACGTTATGGAGTGGCTGAAGTGCTGGGATTGTTTCAATTGACTTGGTCTCCATGTGTGCAATTACTGTTGCTACCCCGATGCGTAAAGACATGGCTATTCCCCAATGGCCTCCAGAGCATGTTGAAGTTTCCTTACATGATACTCTCACATCAGCAACAGAAAAAGAAACAGAGGTCATGCATACCATGTAGCTAAGCATAGCAGCAACTGAACACATGTTGATGGTGCTACCCAAATGCAGTATGAAGCCTTCCCCAAACAAGTCTGCCTTAACTGTAGAGCTACATTTGGTCACTCAGTCAGTGCTGTAGGAAATGGGACTTAAAAATGTAATTTCTAGCATAGACACCAGCAAACCACAAAACACATGCCCTTGGAGCCCACCTGTACTGAAACACCTATTTTTATAGGACACTTCTGAACTGCTTTCTTGTGTGTACATTTTCATCGAAAGCAACATTATCTATGCTGCTTATAACTGCTCTAGTTCAGTGTGAACACCATCTTCATATTACTTACTTGCCTTCACTATTCTCTCTGCTGAAGTGTGTGATAGAGGATCTTTCTTTAAACAAAAATAGCTCCTTGAAAACAACAACAACAGCAACCTGCCCCCCTCGTTCCAAAACTCTATGTTCATTCCACCCTCTCCTCTCTCCCTAGACAAAAAGTTACAACACCAGCCATTAAACCCATCCAGTTAATACAAATGTGTCAAAAGAATAAAAGTACACTCAGGTTGTTCTATTAAGTACTGTAGTAATAAACGTAATATCTATAGGTTACTTGCTCTTCCAGCATAAAAATGCATATTGCAAATGAGTGGTGGAATAAAGCATGGAGACTCTCTATCTGATAAAAAGCCAGTTTAATCTTAAGCGGTTGTAAATGATTATACCATTAAAATACTATTTTGTGACACAAGCAAATACATGGCATGGCTGTAAATTCATAATACTGCATAGTCTAAATGAATCTTAAATTTGATTTAATAATACTATGTGTATTTTGAATGGCTAAGCTTCATTAGTTTGTTTGCACAACAGTGACACTTGTACCATTACAATATGACATTCCCATTACAGATATTGATAATATAAGAGTTTTGTTAGCAAGCATAGCTAATGAATAATATCATTTTAGTGCTCTGCCATTATATATTTAATATTAACTGTGTAGCAGGTTAACTGATGCAGGAGTAATTTAAACTAGTCAGGCTACATAATGTTCCATGGAAAAAAGATAAGACATACATGTACTGCAAATATTTCACCTGCCAAAGGCTTTTTAAGTTCAGTGGCTAGCTATAGCAACAACAATATTTACTATATGGACATGATATGGACAATATCTAAATAGTTAGAATTATACTCTACATTGTACAAAAATACTTTCAGTTTCTCTTCAATATTCAATATTTGAATATGCTCCATAAATTTCTACTCTTGAGACAATAACGTTTTCGTTGGCTGGTCCTTCATTTGCACAATTACGCATTTCCAAGGAATCATTCGTAGGTCTGGGTAGTGGAGTGCAAAACCAAGGAGGATTATTGAATTCACAGCAGGTACTAGTGTGTCCGCACTGCTTGCCATCCCACAAGGGGTCGTCAGGGTAAACAAGGTCTGCTACCCAAGGAGAGTCAGGGTCACCGGTCTCGCAAAAATAGTTGTTTCCAATGAATTCGGGAACTGTGTAAGGCCAGTTTTGATCAGTTGTACACGGGCAAATATCGCGTGGAGAATTATATTCATAAAGGGCTGCAGCGAAACTCCAGATGTGCTCTCGATTACCGTCCGGACCATGAGTCAGAGACAGTCCATCTAAATATTGACCGTTCAGGTTCATAATATTCGACTGAAACGCGTCAGGGGTTCCAAGTTAATAGCCGAGAACTCGACCGCACAAGCGGTTATAAACAAATCCTTGCGTATCAAACATCGCTGAGAAACAACCGGCTCCGCTTGCTCTGGGTCTCGCGCATCCTCTGACACCTGACCTGACAATTAATTCCCAACCCGTAGGACATTGATTAGTACCATCCTCCATATCCAAGTTAACCAGTCTCTTCCACTCTGCTCCCTCTGCGCACTGACAAGCTGGTGGGCCGTACTTGAGGTTAAGCCGATCCCGGCCGGTTGCTAAGGCTAAATTAGCCGACAAATTGGCTGGAGGCCCGCTACAAGAGCCATTCTGCCCCAGAATAGGTGTAATCCTTACTGGTAGAGTCTGGCCATAAGTGGAATGAAGTATAGCTGAAAAAAAGGCAATAGTAATAAAACACATCGTTAGAAAATCTAGTTAGAATATGTTCAAATGCTGTATAGCCTCAAAACACTTGCTTATATAGCTATAGTATGTCCACGTTGAGTTGGCGCGACCACAAATGTGGCAAAAGAGGAATGCACTTGGCGAAACCGGAAACCAATTAAGGTCACATGACAGTAGTAGCTCAAACGCGCGAAAACGTCGACGCCCACAGTAAAAACGGGGCGGGTCCAAGGTGCGCATTATTACCGTAAGTTTACTTGTTGAAATGAAAAAGAAGTTATGGCAGTTTCTTCCGCGGCTGTATTCAATATATGCCCAGTTATAACTAATCACTCGTAGTTTATAGTTTGTACGAGCTTCTAGTTGTGCGCTAAAACTGGTTGAAGGTTGTGGAGGGTTATCTGGAGCTACAAAGCTTAGAGGAAAAAAGCACAGGACCGCGGCTGAAAGCCTCCTCAAGTAAGTCTGATTGTTGTGTGCTTAAGCGTGTATTTAAACTCTATTCTTACTTTCTTGGTGTGACGAATTTCTGAAGTACTCAACAGTAATGTGAAGAATCCAGCACATCACCTACACTTTAGCTATGGGCACACACATTCCAGTATTACTTTGTCCTTCACACTGAATCATTCATATCATTTTATTCATGATTTTACTATATTTTCTATCTACTTCTTAAATTTCTACTTTTTTTTAATTATACAAAAAAAATTGACAATTAATATAATTTTATAATGACATATATACAATATATATTATATAATTTTATGATGACATGAAATCGTGGTAGATACAAGTAGCAGTTGAATTTGGAGGGTGGTCAATAGCATCACCATAACCATAGAGAACTTTACCTATATAGACATGAGGAGTAATGGACAGCTAAAGCATAAATAGTGGCATATAGTCTATGATGAATTGTATATCTTATTATCTTGGTCAGTAAATTGGCTAAGTTTCTAAATAAATAGGCCCTATTTAAACAGGTAAGAAAATCTAAGTGGACAAGCAACCCGTGATAGAAACGTACCTCACATTGTAACTTGCTCTTGTTAAGTAGCCTTGAATAGCAACAAAGTCCTGAGCCTAAAATGAACCAGAATGTCAAGCAGAAGGGTAGAAACGAAGTCACCAAACTACGACTGCTTTTTGTTTACAATTGTCTCTGAGGTACTGCGCACGTGTTCGGCCCGGTTTGAGCGCGTGACTAAATTCCGCCGCGTGTAGCGCGGGAAACGTGTGGTTTTATTTATTCCCATAGACTTTTCTATTGAGTTTTGAAACTGCACTTTCCCGCTGACTCAGAAGTTTTTAAAGGAAATTTTCTGGACCGCTTCGGCACGAGCTTTCGAATGGTACAAACCCCGGAAGCGTAGCTACTTCCGTTCAAAAGTTATTAACGGTTTTTACCGCGCCAAATCAACTTGGACATACTATAGAAACAAATAAATTTTTATTTCAGTACATTTACAGGTAAGCAATTTACTGTTCCAAATAGTGTTTTATTTTAGTTAAATATTTTCTCTGTGAGCAAGTGAACAAAAATATAAAATTAACTTAGCTATTATATTATATAGAAAAGAATTTTTTGTAATGATAGCGAATACCTGGATGAAAGCAATCTTTGATTAAAATTCTAGAATTACTAATACGATATAAGGGGTGTATTTACCGAGTTATTTGATGCAGTACAGTAACTCTTAACTGTTACTCATTGGGCTATAAGATTGTTGTAGTAATATCTTAAATGTTATATCTTATCCTGTTCAATCACAGACTTTCCCAGTATCTCCAACTATAAGTGTTAGTAACGTGTAATAGCTAAATGACCATAGTAACTGTAATATATACTGTTGTAGCTTTACAACTGTAGCGTAGCGCTCTTAGTTCTTTACTTGTTCACTCTTTTAGCCCAGAGGTAAGACTCGTTATTATTACACATACACAGACATAAATACACAACATTCAGTGTGAATCAATGGACCGGTCACAAGTGTTAATTAGTGATGACATAATCGTGAATGGTTGACAAGGTAACTAATAGCATGTTGTGACAACGTCTAGGAGACTGTCTGATCATGCTACATCTCCCTCCTTAAGTCGGATGACCACGTTTGAAGTACTGCCGAGTCGCCTTGTAATCTGGTCTATATGTGCGAGTCCCAGAGCGTGATCTGGTGATGATAGGACTCTTATGTCTCTGTGTAGTTGGAGGTGAATGATCAATAGTTGGAGTCTCGTTTGAACTTGTGGCTCCTCCATTATCTCTAGAGTTTACTTGGTCCTCTGACTGTGATGTGTGTTCTGGAACAGTGTTGAGATGATGTCGATTGCGTTGTACTTGACCTGTTGGAGTTTCTATTACATATGATCTTGGTGTGTCTGCCAACTCTACCTCTCTCCCCTCCACAGGCTGATCTTCTGATGTGATCCAAACCTGAGTAGTGATTGGTAAGGGTGAGTGAACTTGAACTCTGTGCCTCTTGTTATAGTTATCCACTTGTTTCTGTTTGAAAACTTTATTTTTCTGTCGAAATTCCTGTAAGTAAGGCCATTTAGGAATTAGTAGCTGGTTTGATTGTGGAATAGTGGTCCTGATTTTCCTTCCCATGCAGAGTTCTGCTGGTGAAAGGCTGCACCAGGGTAAAGGTGTTGATCTGTAGCTAAGTAAAGCCAGATACGGATCCTCTGATTTGGACATCATTGCCTTCATTGTCTTAACGAAGCGTTCCACTTGCCCATTGCTCTGTAGAAATCTAGGACTATTTGTAGTATGCTGAAACTCGTAAGTACTTGCAAACTTTGCAAATTCTAGGGATGAAAATTGTGGGCCATTGTCGCTCCTGAGTATTTCTGGAATACCATGATGAGAGAATAGTGATTTAAGGTGCTGGATGATAACTATAGAAGTGGTAGATTTGAGTTCTCGTACCTCAGGATATCTGGAAAAGTAGTCCACTAGTAAGAGGTATTGCTTGTTGTTTGAGCTCGAACAAGTCAACTCCGGCCATTTGCCATGGATAGTCAGGTAATGGAGTAGAAATCAATGGTTCTTTGGCTGGTACTTGATTTTTGGCACAATCAGGACACTGTTGAACTTTGTTAACAATTTCTTTGTTTATTCCGGGCCACCACACTGCAGTTGCAGCTCTGGCCTTGCAGCGCTCCATGCCTTGGTGTCCAGAATGGATCTTCTCCAAGGTGCTTGAACGTAGCGACTGAGGAATCACAATCCGTTGTCCATACATTAAAAGATTGTTCCCAACTGATAAGTAGCTGCGATCTTTCCAGAATGGTGCCACTGCAGCAGGAATGGACTTCTTGTCTGGCCATCCTTCAGTAAGGTATTGCATTATTAGCTTGCATACTGGGTCACTTCCTTGAACTTTCCTGTATTCCTCCAGCCTCTTATGTGTGGCTGGTATTGAATGCTTGGACACAGCATTGATAAAGTTTTCCACTTCCTCCTCCAATTCATTATCAGTTTCCTGTCCTTTTCCTACAGGCGCTCTAGACAGGGTGTCCGCTGAGTTGAGGTCTTTTTCCAGGTACGTGAACAACATTATAATTGAATCTGGCTAGTCGAAGACGAAATCTCAAAACTCGAGGGGGGAGGCTGTCCAACTGTTTTGAGTTCAGGAGAGGTATTAGCGGTTTGTTGTCAGACTCAATTGTGAATTTCCGTCCGAGTAGGTAGTCTGCCAGCTTCTCACAAGCCCAAGTAGTGGCTAGTGCTTCCTTTTCACAATTTGCGCGTAGCGACGTTCTATCTCAGACATAGACCTGGATGGTAGACTACAGGCTTCCAAAACTCCAACTCACGTTGAAACAATACAGCTCCCAAGCCATACGATGATGCATCTGCTGACAGCATCAAATCTGCTTCTGGGTTGTAATGAGCTAGTACTGTTGGTCTAGATAACTCTTCCTTGACCTGCTGAAATGCTCTGTCTTGATCAGTGCCCCATAGCCATGCTTTCTTTGTGCTTAGCAGTTCTCGAAGGGGTTGAGTGAGGTTAGCAATGTTAGAGGAAAATTTGCCTAGTTGATTAACTATTCCTAAGAATCTTTGGACTTCTGATACTGATTTAGGAACATCCATATCCCGTATAGCTTTTGTCTTTTCCGGATCCGCACGAACTCCATCCTTATCGATGATGTGCCCCAGGTAATTTATTTTCGTCTGGTTGACCGCACATTTAGCTTTATTAAGGGTGACTTTGGTGTCTGCTAGTCTTTGCAGTACCTTCCTCAGATTGGAATCATGTTCTGCTTGGCTCCTACCAAAGACTAAAATGTCATCAATCAGGCAGGTCCATCCTGCAAGACCATCTAAGATAGTGTTCATTCTCCTCTGGAACACTTCTGGTGCGCTAGAGATTCCAAACGGTAATTTGTTGAAGTGAAATCGTCCGAATGGAGTGACGAATGTGGTCAAGTGGCGAGATTCAGGTGCAAGTGGAATCTGCCAGAACCCGCAGTTAGCATTCAACTTACTGAACACCGTTGCTCCTGTCAATTGGGCTAGCACTTCGTCCACTCGTGGAATTGGATGTATTTCTCGAAGAACTGAGGTGTTTAATGGCTTGAGATGGACGCAAATACGAACAGCGCCAGACTTCTTCTGCACCACAACCATACCTGAGCACCAAGGTGTGGGAGTACTTACCGGTGATATGACTCCCAATGATTCCATTCTCTGGAGTTCTTCCTTTACTTGCTTTCTGAGTGCAAATGGTATCCTCCTGGGTGTGTACAAACAATAAGGATTTGCGTCGTCTTTCACTTGCATCTTGTAATCCTCGCCAAAAGTTCCTAGACCTTTGAAAATATCCGGAAATTCTTTCATTATGTTAGCCTGCGTAATAGCCTCAGTATTGGCTAGAAGTTGGAGTCCCATGATGCTTGGAAGTCCTAGCAGATTGTTACCGAGGCTGCGGACGACATAAATTATGTCCGTGTGCTTTTTATCACCTAGCGAGAGTATTCCTTTGAACAGGCCCACGACGTGGAGTGCCTGATTTGCCGGACCGAGAAGAGCTCTGGATGATGGTTCCAATTTGACGTCGCCGATTTGCTGAAACGTGGCTTCCGAAATTGCCGTAACTTCCGCGCCGGTGTCGAGTTTGAAGTCTACCACGAGTCCTTGTAGATTGATTTTCTTCATCCAAGCTCTGCTTGACTGGTTTCCTCCGATAGAACCCAAGAATGCTTCCTGGTCGCAGTCCTCTTCGTCTGTTTCCGTATCTTCATGCACTTCCAAAGTAGACACAATGATTTGCTTAAACAGCAACTTCCATAGTGACCAATCTTGTGGCAGCGAAGCAAGTTACTCCTTTTGCGGGACACTTGTCTGGAGAAGGATGCCAACCTTTACCACACTTTTTACAGCGATTGTACTGCGGTGAACTGATCGCTCCTTTTTGTCTCTCCTGCTGTGGCCATTTACCTTTCCGATGCCTTGTCTGCTGACCGTGCTGGTGCCGTTTTTTTGCTTGCCCTTGTTTGACGTTCGCAATTAAACTACTCTCCTGTAGTTCGTGGCGTTGTTCCTTGACTGCCTCTTTTTGCCGGACTTGCGTCTTTGCTTTTTCTAACGACAGTGATTCGTCCATTTGTAGCTTGTCAGACAACGCTTTGTCACGGATTCCCACCACGATCCTGTCTCTTAGCATTTCTTCTTTCAGAGCTCCGTACTCGCACGTTTCTACGAGGTTATATAGGCAGGCAATGTACTGTTCCGCGCTCTCTCCTTCGGCTTGGTCCCTCCTGTTGAACTTAGCCCGCTCGAAGATGATGTTTCTCCGAATCTTGAAGTAAGCGTCGAATTTGTCCAGCACAATTTTGTAGTCTGCCTTTTCGTCTTCTTTGGTGTCTGTTGAAGCCAGGACATCTTCAGCGTCCTCTCCCATGCAGTAGAGCAGCGTACACACTCGTCTAGGACCGTCTTCTTTGTCAAGTCCTGTTGCGGTGAGATACTGAATAAATCTCCTCTTCCATTTCGGCCACTCATTCGGTCGTTTGAAGTCGAACGGACCTGGAGTATCGAATGAAGCTCTAGTTGATGCTCTACTCATTGCGCTATTTCTTTCGGCGTTTCAATTCAGCTGAATCCAACCGCTGGCACCATGTAATATATACTGTTGTAGCTTTACAACTGTAGCGTAGCGCTCTTAGTTCTTTACTTGTTCACTCTTTTAGCCCAGAGGTAAGACTCGTTATTATTACACATACACAGACATAAATACACAACATTCAGTGTGAATCAATGGACCGGTGACAAGTGTTAATTAGTGATGACATAATCGTGAATGGTTGACAAGGTTACTAATAGCTTGTTATGACAACGTCTAGGAGACTGTCTGATCATGCTACAGTAACCAGTGATTTATCTAGGATTTTATCTTGGAGGAGAAACTAAAGGGTGGGATAGATTTCTGTACAAATGTGAAATTACAATTAGCTATCTCCACATGTTTTGTTGCTGTTTTTTGACATTTTTTCCTTTGGAGATTAGCTAATATGCATTTATCTTCATTACTTTCTTCTTGTTTCTATAATGTGTTTAGGTCTCATGATGTGGTCTGAATGATGTAGCTATTGGGTATTAAAAACCAATTGTTCTAAAGATCAGTCTTCAAGTCATAATTTTAGGCATTAATCCTGTAGCATTGTTAAAATCGCTCAATATTTTCTAATAAGATAAATAATTGATTAGCCAGTAACATTACTAATAATATTACCTCCCAAACAATGATCTATGCTCCCGAAACAAGGTGTGTTTTTTTTTGTTTACTGAGCAGAACAACACTAACATTCAATTATATAGGGTATATTTACTACCAAGATAGAAGTGATGAAAAAAGTGAACGAAATGAGGGTTAACAATTAACATATAGAATGCATGAATATAGGTGAAGGAAGTGCACTTCGCTACAAAATCAACTTCAACATTTTGTTCATGGCACATTAGCTAGCTATCTCTACTAACTATTAGTATAAAAGGAAATCACTGAACATAAAAATATGTTGATATATAATATGATATTGAATATTATTATTGAGCAATTATTTAACTTAGTTGACTTTTGAAACAATAGGAGAACGTTTCGGACTCGAAGTCAGGACTTCGAGTCCGAAACATTCTCCTATTGTTTCAAAAGTCGGACTCGAAGTCCTTCATGAAGGACTTCGAGTCCGAAACGTTCTTCTATTGTTTCAAAAGTCAACTAAGTTAAATAATTGCTCAATAATAGTATTTTATATCACATAATTCCTCAACGTAGTAATGAGCCTATACTCTATAATAAAAATCTATTGTTTCTATAATGGTGTCTTCCTGATAAAGTCCTTCCAAATTCAGAATTTTGACTTCTAAATAATTTGTTGGATTCACAGCAAGGAGCTACGTGTGGGACACCCTTTACCATCCCAAAGAGGCTCATCATCAAAGACTATAACGATTGTAATCAAAAGTATGCTTTCCAGTTTCACAGAAGTAGTGAGAATGGGTAGACTTGATACAGTCAGGGTGCAGGGACATGTGTACCGTGAATTAGTGACCCTTGCGTCAGTCATAACAGATACAAAGCTCCAAGCGTGTTGCCTGAGGCCAGGCTGTCCGTGAGTGACGGACACGCCTCCAATGTAGGTGGAGTCGAGGTTGCCCCTCCCGCTGAAGCAAGCTCTCCGCAGCCTCTAACAGTGTTCGTTCGCAAATTCTATGAAGAAGGGCAGCTTTGGTTGGAGTCAGACCATAGATATACGAGGAGATCTATGGTCAGACATAAGGCTAGCAACCTTTCTCGAGTCAGGATCACCACACAAGCATGGTACATCCCTGTGGTAGCGATTATCTAGTATGGGATTGACAACTTGACTGATAGCACTAGGAATGTCTTCCTGAAGTATTTCTCGATGTTTAGAAAGGACACTTTCTGGAGGACACTCTTTTGAGTGTGCGAAGTTAACTTTATTATTATTTACATAATAAAGTGTTTTATGAGCTAAGCAAAGTGAAGAAAATTGGCCCAGCAGAATGACAAAAAGAAACATTAATTATGCTTTTATTCATTTTGTAGATTAAAATTTAAGTAAGCTTTTTTTCCAAACTGTTGTTTTTATCAAACTTGAAGTTAAGCTGAAGATAACTCCCAGGTGTGTCCGGATGTCTTTTATCAACGATGCATCATTGTGTTTGCGCATGCGTCCGGCTTCTTATAAACTATCTGGCCACGCATGCTTGCATCAGTTCATTCCTCAAATCAGGTTTTAGTGTAAGACCTAAAGGTCTGGTCTCTGGGATAGGTGCACCGGTGAGGGTTAACTAGCGTTATTCACCAGCCTGGTAACAACCCGAAAGCGAGAAGAACCTGGTGACGGGAATCTACCTGAGAGCTGGCAGCCAAAGAGTTAAACGACCCAACTCTGGCCCCAGCAAAAAAAAACCCGCAGTAAATGCTAGGTACAATGTCAAGTCATATGACGAGGACATTGTACTTAATGGAGATCATGAAAATAACACAGGTGCAGAAGATAACATAGAAGGATTTACTAAAGATGAGGTGAATCTGGATGAAGTTATCAACAAGAATAATATTACACAAGAACAGCATGCCTATGGTGCAGCATTTCATATCTCCTCATGATGTCAGTGGAGATACACCTACAAAGACTCCAACTGGCCGCTAATTTTCTAAAGCTTTTCATGCCTATTTCTGACCTGGAGACTTCTCCAACCTCTTGTGCTGAGGATATGAACATCACCATGATCTTGATGTTAGGCAGTTAATCAATTCAGCAATATTATGAAGTGGGTTCTGATGTCAAACATGTATAATTACAAATCCTGACATAGATCAACAAGCGTTGATGAGGTAGAAGCAAAGTACAAGGAAGCAGATCTTAATGAAGAAATCGACATTGATGACCAAGCACAGCCGATATAATGGTTGGAGGCTCACTACATGGTAATCCTTATTGGTAGGGTCTGGCTATAAGTAGAATGGAGTTTAGCTGAAATAAAGGCAATGGTAATAAAACATATCGTTAGAAATCCAGTTAAATACGTGTATAATATTTGTCTCAAGATACTTGCTTATCACTATGTAAACAATTTGGAACAATAACTATTGTTTCAAATAGTGTTTAATTTTAATTAAATATTTTCTCCTGAGCAAGAATAATGGTAAACATTTTTTTAGTTAGAAAAGAATTTTTTGAATGATAATATCTAATGAAAGCTATCTTTAATTATCTATTCTAATACAAGTTGCGTATGTACCACCAGTTATGATGCAGTGCTGAGTAACTCCTAACTATTACTCGATCCTGGGATACGAGGTTGTCTTAATATTATTGCTTATCCTGTTTTATCTCGCTTTTTCCCTGTATCTCAACTGAAACAGTATTAATAGCTAACATCCAACGGTTTAAATGATGCAGAGTAACCAGTGATTTAAGTTTTATAGGATTTTAGGAATGGCTAAAGGGTGGGATAGATACTAATGTGGAATATAACTTCCATGTTTATTTATTTTATTTTTTCATTTGTGCTTTTTTGACATTTTCTCCTTTGGGACATGCATCCATCGTCCTTCTCTCTTCTTGTTTCTAAAATGTCGTCCTTACTCTCTTCTTGTTTCTAAAATGTATTTAAGTCTCATGGTGTAGTGAGTACTGAAAATAAATTGTACTAAAGACCAGTAATACGGACTATTTTGTCAAGTCTTAATTTTTTGGCTTTAATCCAGCAGCATGTCCACGGCCTCCCAATATTTTCTAGTAAGAGAAATTATAGATATTCCAGTAACATTATTAACAGAGTGAACAAAGAGTGGCAACAATTAAAATGTAGAGAATGCATGAATGTAATACAACAAATTAGGCACGTTGCTACAAAGTCAACTACAGCATCTTGTATATGGCACAACATTAGCCATCTCCACTAACTATTATAGTAATGAGGAATCACTGAATGTATAAATCTATTTTTTCAATAATTGTGTCTTCCAGACTAAGTCCTTCCAAATTCAGAATTCTGACTTCCAAGTCATCTGTGGTTGGTTGAGGTAATGAGGTGCAAAACTAGGGAGGGTTGTTGAACCTGCAGCAGGAGCTGTGTGAGGGACACCCTTTACCATCCCAAAGGGGATCATCATCAAAGACTATATAATGATTGTGATCATAAGTATGCCTTCCAGTTTCACAGAAGTAGTTGTTTTCCACGAATGGGTAGACTTGATATGGCCACTGTTGATCAGTTAGAGTGCAAGGACATACGACCCTTGAATCAGTGATATTCTTGTCAGTCATAGCAGCTACGAAGCTCCAAATATGTTGCCTGAAGCCAGGACGACCATGAGTGACGGACACGCCGCCAATGTAGGCACAGTCGAGAGTGAGATGTAAGCCTTGGGAAATAGGGTAGAAAGCTTCCGGAGTTCCGAACTGATAAGCTATGATTCGACCGCACACTTTGTTATAGCTACTGCCTCCAGGAGTTCCGTAGTTGACAGAGTCAGCTGAAGAAAAACCTCCACAGCCTCTAACAGTGTCTGTTCGCAAATTCCATGAAGACGGGCAGTTTTGGTTGGGGTCAGACATATTTAGACTAGCAACTTTTTTCCAGCCCGGACCACCACAAGAGCACGGTACATCACCATAGCGATTACTGAGTATAGGGTTGATAACTTGATTGATAGCACTAGAAATGTCTTCCTTGATTATTTCCCGATGTTTAGAAAGGACATTTTCTGGAGGACACTCTTTTGATTGTGTGAAGTTAACTTTATTATTATTTACATAATAAAGTGCTTTTTCAGCAAAGCAAAGTGAAGAAAATTGGCTTAGCAGAATGACGAAAAGAAACATACTCTTATTCATTGAAGTGCCCTCTATTTGGAAAGGCACTTAATTAATTTTGGTGTCAGTGCGACGACCAGTGCCTGATTCCTCAGAGGCATGGAATGGTCCGCTCCGCTGGCGTGAGCTTGCAGTCTTGAACTGGCCCCTAAAAGCGCCTACTCCTAAATCAGGTTAATACCTTAGGTTGGGTTGATTAGAAGCAAAACAAACTTACAATTACACTAGCTTAAATAATGGAGACCACTGACGGTTGCCAGTGGTGCAGCTAGGACATGAATATGATTACAGAAATCAGGTAAGGTAAAGTAATGAGGAGTTAATGAAAAGCTAGGCTAGATGCTGATTGGTAGTTATCAGTTCAGTCTTTTGCTGACTCTTCTGTCTGGGAGAGCTGGACAGTGTTCCAAATGTAGATTAAAGTTTAAGTAAGCTTTTTCCAAACTTTTTTTTTTTATCAACCTTGAGTAAAGCTGAAGATAGATAGGAGCAATCCTTACTTTTATAGTGGGACCTATAAATAAAAAGAGGATAATTTTTGGCTCATTACCAATTCATATTTGTAGTTCTGGTCCAGTTCTTATGCATTTTGTGTGTGTCCTTAAGGTAATCACATCAACTAAATTTGATAACTTTATGCTATTGCTTTAATGGATAAATATTACTCATGTGTGAAGTAAAATTTTAATGGTTCATTTGTCACTTATCTTTAGCCATTTTTATAGTCTCTATTATCTCTTATCTTATTTGCGATAAATTGGGAAAATCTGTCTGATGTTGTTTTTTTGTTCTTATGTGGAGTCCTTGTTAATGGGTCAATAAAAAGTAGAGAGAACTGCAGCTCAGTAGTTTAAGAAAGTGGAGTGGGTGGAGGAGGGTGGGCTCAGTGGCTAGGCTGCCATAACTTTGGGGCATAATGTCTAATGAACATCTTTAACCACATATCCTACTACCCCACCATACCTAAACACGTTCCAACACCTATGGTTACAATTGTGTATTTCTTTGAAATATTATTTGACACTTATCTAGTAAAAAAAAAACTTCATTAATATAATATCAGGAAATGCTTGGAGTAGGTTTAGCTTATTTATACTATCCATGTGTGGATTTATTATTCTGTTTGTTCTTACTTCCCTTACATGCACATTAAAATATGTTGAGGTTGTTATAGATGGAGAAGAAGGGAGCAAGGGGTTTAATTTGGGAGAGTTGAAATAATATTAATAAAAATTAATGGTTCTTTTATAATATCTACTTGTTTATTCACAACTAAAATATTTTCCGTGTTGTTATACCAGCAATAAATTTATTAAGAATAATTTATTGTTGCTGTCCATACAAAAAATGAATCTCATTATTGCACTATAAGGTATATGCAATTCTTACTTCGATAGTTTTTAGAAATGTCTTTAATATTATTCTAAATATCTGTATAATATTGCAAAACCAACTTTGCCTACTGCAAGTGGTTAATTGTAGCAATAGTAAATGGTCAATGAAAAATTATATAGAATGGTGTCATTAAAATACTCAATATAGCTGCATAATATTTTGAGTACATCTTAAGACTGCTACTAGAGTAGCAAGGCTTTGGTCTTTTAATACCACAGTTAATCCAAAGATCATCATTGACAATTGAAGTAGTGTAATTTGCCCGAAAGTTCAATGTTACTGCATCAAATGTATTTATACAGCATCCAATCTCATCTTTTATGTAAGACAGAGAGCCTTTGCACTGTGGTGAACAAGTCTTTTCTGAGGTACAGTGTGTAGCAGCTCTGTGTATGGCTTTCATCATTGCAGAAATATTCTTTTTATTGAAGGCTTGCAGTTGAATCATACAATACTCATTGTTTCTAATACTACAAGATAGGTTGTGATCTTGCACAAGAAATTGACATTCAGCTTCTTTATTTAGAGCTTGAATAACTGGAGGCATGCTTTCGCAAGCGGCTATATATTCTCTCCGGTTAAATTGCTCAGTCATTGAGCACGAAGCATCCTGAGTCGTAGGAGGTATCACGAGGGAGGACCGCGGGCAGGGTGGCGGTATTGGAATGCCACAAGAATTAAAGTAGCCGGTGAAAGCGCTATCAGAAAAACAACAACCTACAAAGTCCAATGTTTCCCTTAATACTTCAGCACACCCTGTAGTGCACGTCTTGTGATCAGTGCAGTTTTTTATAATTACTTGTGAAACGCTGCTTGAAGTCAACACCACTCCACAGTAATCTCCATTTTCATTCCTGCGGCACTGTTTTTCTGTATAGTGTATGTGAGCTGACCCATAGGATCCACAGTCACTCAGAGAGTTTATATAATTTTGTCCATAAGACGTGGTGCACTGCATCTTAGAAGAACGTAATTTTCCACACTCAGTGTGTGATCTTAAATCGGTGGACTTGATAGAAAATCCACCAATTGTAAGTTCTTCGATATTGATTTGAAATAGTGTGGCTACGTTAATGACGACAATGACCGCAGAAAGAAGTATAACTGGAGTTTCTACCCGGTCCATTTTAACGAGCGGATGATAGACGTTGTTTACAGCGTAACTAAGGCTAGACGGTATACAAATACCGCTAACGAACGCAACTTGCCCATAAAGATGTTTATGCGCGTGCACCGGCTTTCCCAATGATTCAGCAATTTTCTACCACTTTTGGTGCTTTTTAGTTGAGGCACAAAGTCGGTAGAGCTAAAATATTTGTGACATAAATAGGAAAAGTATTGTATAATACGTGTAGCTAGCTAATATGGGGTATCTAAGTGCAGGATTATTTGGGTGCCAAAATAATATGGCCAACAAGTAGTTTAAACTGATTTCCTATACTGGGAGAGTAAGAGTGAGAATATTATCAGTACACTTAGAAGATTGTAACTAATTCAAAAGTCCTACACTGAAACTGATAGTCTAAATTTTCTAGTTCAATTTCGAACTTTTTAGTCTAATTTCGAACTTTTTATGCTAATTTCACCAAGCAGATTAGCGTTGAAGTATGCCTTACGTGCAAGCTGTAGTAATTGCTTTGTTTTTCTTAGGAAACATTATTGACTGTAAGTTTTAACCATTCTATAGTAGCTAACTATTTATTTGTAATTATTTTTAATTTTAGTTCAATATTGGGATTGTACATTATTTCAATTACTGTTATAGGAAACAAGATAACGATAGCTACTAGCTACTTTGTAATAATTTTGTAATAGGTAGATCACAAATGAATTTTCTTAAAACCTACCAAATTAGCTAGCTACTGAGTAGCTAGTTACAGGAAGCAATTCTTATTAGCTATTGACTTTAGAGTGGCTAAAATTAGCTGTATCCTTGCCACAATTGAATACCGGTTCTTTAAACATGCAGCTTCTGAAAAAGTCTTGATATTCAAGCTGTGTTTTAAGAATGGAATAATTATTTCTGAACTTCAAGAAGTGGAACTTGGCTATAAAGTAATATATATTTGTGACCTTACTGGAAAATTCACTAGGACATGCATAATGTGTAATGATAATTCATCACAAAGGGGGGAGTGGTCTGGAACTAAGCCTGAGTGTGTTCTTAGTGTTAAGAAAGGTAAATCTATTAGATAATGTGAATTAAATCATGCAGCAACACAATTGCAGGTAGTGTAAGCAGCACATTTACAACAAAAGCTAACTCACAACATTGTTCAGAGAATTGTATGCACTTAAAAGCATGTTCGTTCTTTATTTTTATTTGCTTGATATGTAAGAAAGTATACCTCTCTCCCCCTGCCCCCCCCTCCCAACCCCCCTCACTCTCTCTGAGAGGGAGTGCATAAACAAGTTTGTGTTACTTTTTTGTTTTGTTTTTCGTTTGCATAAGCATTTATAGCATATTATGCTCCTACATTGAATAGAGTTTCATTCTTTGTACTATATAGATTCCATGACCACCAACCATGACTCTGAAGCAGCTGAAGTATTCAATAAAGATACCTACAATAGTGATTATACATATAATTCAATAGACGGTTATTACCACAGTTATGATGATTATGATGGTGAAGTAGATGACAAGGAAAAGGAAACCAGAGGTGGTAATGAAAATGATAATTTTGAAAAGAAAGGAAATAATGTAGACAGCGGAGATAATTTAAAAAACAATAAGGAGTCTGTGAATAATTACAAAGATAGACTGCCTCCTAAAGACAACAGTTTCGATATTGATACGCCAAAATCATACTACAATCCTACAGTCAGAAAAAATTTTGATGAAAATTTCAATGAGGGAGGTTTCTTAAAGTATACTGTGTGTTCTAGGCCAAAAGAAATACCTAATTCTGTACTGAGAGTTAGTGGAGAAGGAGCTGACAGTGTTGCTTATTACAGCTGTAACAAGGGATTCAAGCATGTGGGGAGTACAATCAGAAAATGCCAGGAAAACAAAACATGGAGTGGAGTGGCTCCTAACTGTCTTCCAGGTAGCTTAATTGGATTCAATCAATAATAATATTCCTTGTTAGCTTAATAGGGAGAGATTTTGAATGGGTATAACTGAAATACATCCAACAAATGTCATCATATTATTATGTGGCTATTAGTCCAATGGCTACAAAAGGGCAGTTTTGAGATAAAGTAACATGAACTTTATCACTATTATCTAGACAGTAATCATTATTTTTTCAATGATTCAGTCATTCTCAGCTGAAACAGTTAGCTATAATAGTAGCAACTTTTCTTAAGTTCTGACAGTCAATACAATGTTGAATAAAACTTGACCCTGACCGTTTTGACTTTTGGGAGGACTTGGCAAGAAGTCAATACAACATCAGGTTAAGTTTTATTTAAACTTACTGTTAGAATTGATAAATTTATATTTAATATATTATTTTTCTTGCAGACTATGCTCAGCCAACAACAGTACACTTCAAGACTTTAATGGCATTCATAGTGATCACACTTTTGTTCACAAATGTTTTGATTTAATTACCTACTACTGCCAAATATTATCATTTCATATTATTAGTACATTTTATGATTGATTTATGCAATAAAACCGAGAAGTGCTAGCTAAGATTATGTTAAAAATGCCTAAATTTATTTATAAAATTGTTGATAAAAACAGTTTAGTTTACTATTAGACAAGCCAAACATATTGTGTATTTTATATGTCCTGCCTCACTCTTTCAGAGCTGATTGGCCGTCGTTCTACCAGTTGACTCAGTAATGACTTCGCTCTATACACCTATTTATCCCAGCCTCTTATAGCTCACTCCGCTTCACTGGGAACTGCCCTTTCCTAGTAGTAGAAGAAGAACCCTCCCTATGAACTTCCGCGCTGCTATAAACGTGGAGTTATGACCGTAATAGTGAGGTAATCCCTCTAGTTTATTGATTAGAAATTATGTAACAATAAAAATTTGTGCTGAAGCATACCACTAGTTTAAAAAATAATGGAAATTAAACTACTTGAACGTCACATTATCCTACTAGATAACTCGTCATTAGCGTGCTACGTCATTGGTTCACTATGGATAAATTAATGAGCAACGTGCTTGTTATAGTTACAGCTACAGTAGTGGGGATATTTTCAGCCTATTCACAAGGTAAGTATATATAATTGAACACTCAGCGTTCATGAATATTGCCTGGTTCTAACACTGACTAGTAACTGTTAGAGCCATGTAAAATTGCTGTTTTCATTTAGATCTCTTATGCCCCAAGTTGCACTTAAAGAATGGAAAAGTCTTTACTGATAGTATAGATGTCAAGTCACAATCAAAGGCCATTTATGCTTGTAATCCTGGATTTCAAATCACTGGTGATAGATTTCACGCATGTATTAAATCCTATTGTAATATATCCATCACACAATGTGAAAGGTATATAAATAAAGTCGAACTGTCTATAAAAAATATTTAGCAATAGCACAAGTGTTTCCACCTAATTCTGGATAGTTTATAGAAACTATTTCATCATTAATACTTCTGATAAATAGTCCAGCTACTACTAAAAGGGTTCTTTCGTACTAAAAATGATAAATTATGAGAACAACTCCCATTTATACATTAGCCATAGTTGTCGGAAAGAAATTTCACAGTTCAAGTACTTATAGCAGCATTTTCTCTGCTGAGTCTTAATGCGCTTGCTAATAATATGACAACTAGTTGGAAATCATAAATCTCATTATTTTTAAAGTTCGATTATTATGTATGACTTGAATATTATACAATAAAATTACTCTTCCACTTGTTATAAAATAAAGTTGATGTATGTACATAGCAAATATTACTGGTCTGGACAAGCTCCTATATGTGTTAGAAAATCGAATGGTAAGATAATCAATTGTAGTCAGCCCAGAAACATTGCTTTATCAAAGTATACTATGTGTAAATCACAATGCAGACATTTGTCCAACTAGTGAGTTTCATCTAGAAAATGGCCGTATTTTATTCAGAAAGCCCAATGCCTATGAAACCAACATAAAGCTTAAGGCCATACATATATGCAATTCTGGTTATACACTGGTAGGAAATGTCTTCAGAAAATGCAGGAAAGGGTATGTTGGAAACTGCATATCGAAACAATGGTCTGGGAATAATCCAAAATGTGTTCCAGGTAAATATAATTATGATATATGAAATGATTTTAATGTTTTATCTTTCCTTTACATTGTGTTTGGTCAGACTACTCATTGTGTTCAGCTTTTGAAAGATGCCCTCGAAATGGTCTTTATTTAGAATTCGGAGTGTTAGTTATCATCAACAAGCAAAACAATATCATCGTTGAAGGAAGCATTGCTATTCATATGTGCAATAAAGGATACAAATTACAAGGAAATTTATTAAGGTTTTGCACCATACCTGACAAGAAAATACAATATGGTGGGAAGTGGTCTGGAGAAGTACCTCAGTGTGTTCAAGGTATAATAGGTGCAACTTCACAGTGGGGGGAAAATGTCGTAATTCAGGACTGTAGCCATTACTTAGAAAAAAGGGCAATCTAGGTTACAGTATTGTTATAGTTTATTATTATTGAGCTTATCTATTGGGATATTTAACCTGGCTAGAATCATTAGCTGTAAATGCAGTGTTATATATTTCTAAATAAAATTTATACCAAGTCAAGGGGTGGAAGAATTTTGTGGAATTGAGAATATTGACATCTATTGACCTATCGACTAGCAAGTATATTGGTTACATAACCCCTAAATTGGAGTCTTTAAAGGTATCAATTTCTAGAATAATTTTTTTGGCTAAGCACTCATGCTATGCACTTTAATCTTACTATCTTATTATAAGGCCTCTAAGCTTCTGTTTGATAGTTCAGAACTATTGACCAAAATACAAAAAAATAAATTTCATGTTGTTCGCACAGTAAAGTAGCTAATTTTTTTGGAATCACTAATTGAAGAAAATATTTCCCACTTTCTGAAATTAATGTGACTTATCGAATTAAAGAGAAAGGCACACTCCTTACTAAAACCTTTACTATTATTGGTGCCATTGTTAAGATAAATATTAAAAACTTCAATTAGTATAGCTACTTTTACAAGCAATTTGTTAAGAGGCAACTTGCTCCTCTCTATTAATGTGGCCATAAAATTCTCTCATTTATCTTGTTCATTGAGATATTTTTGTTTTTTATTATCACTTATAATTTGTAAGTAATACCTACTAATAGTCCATTGCCATTTCTCAGTACCCTATCACCATTTTCCCACTCCCCTCTTTTTCTTCAATTCTGTTCAATAATTCTACTGTATTTTAAATTTGGACTGTCACTTAGAATTAAAGAGGTAAAACAATAGCTAATCATAATTGATTTTGTTGTGCTATTAAATTTTCCCCAGAAGCTCTGCATTATCCAAAAGACAAATGTTCAAAATATTCAATGCATATACGAAAAGGCAGAGTGAGTTTCATTCCTACGTATTACCAGAACAACATTGCATTTGGCACACAAGCAATTCATACATGCCACAGAGGTTTTAAATTGGTGGGAAAATTTGTAATTAGATGCATGGAAGTCAATAACGGTCAGGATGACGGACAGCTTGGACAGTGGTCTGACTCAGCTCCATCGTGCATTAGTGGTAGATTAGCTTTTGTCAGTTGTGCAGATAATACACATTTTGTCAGTAATTTTCTGTGGTAATAGTGATAAAACATTTGTCAGTAATTTACTGTGGTAATAATGATGAACTATCATAGTATAGGGAAAGTAACTTGAATTCTTCAAGATTAGCTTTCATGTAGGAAACAATAAGGAAAGTTCAGTTCTAGAATAGATTTATCAAAACTGTAGTGCTGAATGTTACGCTAAATGTCGTATTGTTTTATTTCAGGAGCTAATTCCAATGAGTGCTTAGAGCTTCCCAATCCTGACCATGGCTTTGTCAGAGTTAGTGGATATAAGCCTGGAGATGTTGCCAGATACAAGTGTAGAAGAAAATACTACCTTACGAATGAAGCACAAAGAGAGTGCACCATGCAGGGAAGATGGTCTGGTGTCCCTCCATTGTGTGTGAGGTTGCTTATTAAAGACAGTGAGTTAGAAGCCAATTATCATGCTATTCTTCACAGAGCTATATAATGCATTATTAAGCATTATTAAGTAGATATTTATTTGAAGTTATTTTATAGAGACCTCTCACAGTTATTGTATACAGATCTTGTAGCTATTCATTAACTTAAAAATAATTCAAAAAATACCTTAAAATGGCACCATTATAAATTAGCTATTTGTGCCAGTAACACTAGCTATAATGATTTAAATCTATTTCAATAAAAGAGTATTTTACACTTTATTTGTATTTTGGAAAATTGACAGTAAAATGTTAAATAAGAAAACAATTAATTGGCATTAGCAAACTGAGTCCAATATTTGATACTGGAATTCAAGTTCCATTAGAAGATATTGTTCCATCCTTTTCTTTCAGGCTTCCGACGCAGTATGTTATTTCAAATTTTTGAAGGCCTAAATGCCAACATCAGTCATTCCCATTCCAGTTGTAAGCCACACCCAAATGGTCTGAAATTTCCATTAAATAGTTCAGGAGTCAACTGGTGTGGCTACAAAGGCAAGTTTTTGATAAATAAAGTTGAATTCGAGAATAAATTACTGATATGGCATTTGATTGTATACTAATAGCTATATTGTTGTTTTTATAGCTCTTCGTGATAATGTAACAAACCTAAACTTAAAAAGTAGCCAGATCTATTTACATGCACACAGTGGTATTTTATTGTATACATTTATAATTCCTATCTTCAGTAATATCATAGACTATGTGTATTAATCAACAAAAACTAGAAGTAAAATATCTATAGGGAATGGTAAACAAATTCAAATTGCATTATTAACCAAACAATACTGTAAATGATGAATCATGCAGATAAAATAACTTATTATGTCTCTTAGTTAGTATTACACCATTACAAGAAGAATTGTATCTACTATTTAGTACAACTCTGAAGACATTTATAGAATTACAAAATGGTGGATTAAGTCAGAGAGACAGATTGCACAAAAAAGAAATATTAGGATTTTATCAGCAAAAAGTATTGTGGAGGCAACATCGTAATAGTTATGCTATAATTCATTAACGTGTGGATTTCATATTTGTTGTATTATTACACTACAATTGTGTTGTTTGCACAACACTGACATTTGTGCCCTAGCAAAATGACATTCAAACAAAAAGTATCAGTGGAAATTAAATTTTAAGATAGAACTTCGCAAACACAGTGGATAAAATTTTAGTGCTTCACTATTGTACTTGAAACAGCACTACATAACAACACCAGTAAATATAGACTTTTACAGAATTTACACAACTGTAAACCACAGCAAAACCTTGTATACTATGTGGTTTACTTTGTATTTGAAATAAAACAGACAATGCTGTAAACTATGCAGATACTCAAATATTTTAAGTATAGTTTATATCTGGGAAGCCCTTAGTTAGCTATAGTCAACTAGTGTTATACAAATTTCAGACTCTGACTATGTAATATTTTGGAAATAAGCAGTGCTATATTTCACTTAATCAAATCAGTAAAGTTTAGCAACTTGTTAGGGACAAAAGCAAGTCATCTATATATGATATATAGTATTTAATTCTATTTCCACAATATGCACAATAACCAAACAATTTGAATGCTTCTTTACATGATATATCCATATAAATGTTTTTAAAAAGTTTGCATCAATTTTGAATATTTGAATACGGTCCAAAAATTTCAACTCTGGTAACCAAAATGTTTTCACAGTTGGCTATATCACTCCCACAAATGCGCAATTCCAAGGGATCATTGGTACGTCTAGGTAGTGAAGTGCAAAACCAGGGTGGCTTGTTAAACTCACAGCACGTACTCATTGGTCCGCACATCTTGCCATCCCCCCACAAAAGATCGTCAGTGTAAATCATATTTGATGTTCCAGAATTAGGATCACCAGTCCCACAGAAATAGTTGTTACCAATGAATTCTTGAATCTGAACATTCCAGGGTCGATCACTGGTACATGAGCATATATAACTTGGAACAGTGCTCTCTTCATGAATAGCTGCAATGAAAGCCCAGATGTGCTCTCGATTACCTGCCGGGCCATGTGTAAGAGAAACTCCGTCTATGTAATGACCTTCTACGGTTTGACCTACGTTAAATGCTTCTGGAGTTCCTATTTGATAGCCGAGCACTCGCCCACACAGGCGATTGTAAATGAATCTTTGCGTGTCAAATATTGCAGAGCTGCATCCACCACCCAACCTTGAGGGTTTTTTACACCCTCTTACACCAGACTGGACAGTTAATTCCCAGTCATTAGGACATTGGTTGGTACCATCTTCCATGTCCAGGAAAGCTAGTCTCTTCCATTCCGCTCCTTGCGCACACTTGCAGGGTGGAGGGCCGTTCTTGATGTTAAGGCAATTTTCAGCTGTTACCATGGCTTCATTAGCTGTCAAATTTACTGGGGGTAGGCTACATGACCTATTGCTCCCGAGTATAGGTGTAACCCTTACCGGTACAGGCTCGCTATAAGCATAATGGAGTATAACTGATAGATGTAGAACAGTTATGAAAAGCATCCTTAGAATATCTAGAGTTAGTTCATGTGATGCAGGGTCTCAAGATACTGGCTTATAATATAGCTAGTCATCCACTTTTTTTTTTCTCTAAATAACTACTTTGTTTAATACATTTATAGTTAAACAATGAACGTGTTCCCTATAATGTTTTATTTTAGTTAAATATTTCTGCTTCAGCAAGAGTAATGTGAAACAGCAGTAAATATTAACTCCAGTCAGAAAAGATTTTTAGCAATAATAATCATAAAGCTAAATATTGTAGCCATTCAAAACACAGCTTTATATTATCTGGAATGCCAAAATATAGCTTGTCACAAGCCTCAGTGTCTGTGACATTTAGCTTCATATTCCCAGAATGAGATAAAGGATATAATTAATACAACAACAGACATTGAGGCTACATTGTTGAACTTAAACAGATATCTTGGCATTAGGACTATATAGAGGAATGGGTACAATGACTTGTTTGAATTTATTTCTAAGGTCAAACAAATAACAGCTTATCTCACCGAGACACCCAGCACACTATAGTCTGTATTGTCCACCATGTTTGCTTCCATGCTGCAAAATCCATCTCAGGGGATATAGCTATATTATCTGTACAGGGTTTTCCCCTCCATACATGATTTAATGGATCACTTAATGTGATAAATTCATGTCACTTATATACTTTAAATGAAATCTACAGGTCCTAGCCAGCAGGCAAGGGGGTGGTGTGGGGGGGGGGGGGGGGGGGGGGGGGAGGTAGGGGTGTTGAGTTAGGGGTGTTGAGTTTACCAGTTGAAGTTAATGATATATATTACTAGAAAATTTTGCTTCTTGGACAGACCAATATTTATATTTTTATTTTTTAGAGTGGTTGCATAATGAACGAACACATTGGTGGCTATGATTATTTTCAATTTGTTATATCAATATTGCAATAATGTATTCTTATTATTTTATAGTGACTTGCACACACCACATTTTGATGCATTGAAACATAATTTGACAAAGCTAAACAGTATAATTTAATTACCAAAAAAAAATGCTACCTTACTTTATTGCTTCATTGATGTCCCAATTAAATGGTCAAAGATTTGCTTTAAGATTGAATCAATTGACTTAGTTAGCTTGTATGCACTAAATTTGTAAGCATCCCTCAAGATCCTTACCATAAAGGGTTTAGAAAAAAATGAAACCAAAAGAGAAAATAAAATTACTGTAAAAAGAGGGTAGTCTAGCATCGCCGACCCTTACCTTTCCTTGTAGTCGTAGCGACTCCGGACTAGATCTAGTTGGGCGGAACCCGACCTCTGCAGGGGAGAGGTCGGGTAACAAGCCTATACCCGGGTTTGTTCCCCGCTGCAACGTACGTTGCAGTTCAATCAGATTGAAGTGTGGTTAAATGCTAAGGAAATTAGCTGACTCAGCAGAACAAACCCGGGTATAGGCTTGTTACCCGACCTCTCCCTTCAGAAGAGGTCGGGCTCCGCCCAACTAGACTAGATCGGGAAGGTTTTAGTGTAGTCTTCATCAAACGTACGAGTTACTAAAGTTGGACATTAGCGCTCAGACCGTATTCTAGCGTGCTTACTTTTCTAACTTCCAATTGGCATTGTAACTCTCACTCCGGTAAAACGCGTTGCTGCTATTTCGTGCACGCCGCTTGAACCTTAGCGAATATTGTGGAAGTTATTTCTGATATTAGCTAATTATTATAAACCCCCAAAAGTATGACAGAGATGAAAACATCAAGAGTCTCTGTTACTGAGAATAATTTTTTGTCTGGACTCTATGGACCTGGAATTTGGACAAATTTGCCTGCAAAAAGACTCCAAATGGATGATACTTCTCCTGATGGTTGGCCAACAGTTCACAAGAATATGTGCTCACCCAGCAATGACAAGCATTCAGCTACTCTTGTGAAGAAGCCTTTGGAAGATGTAAAGTGTGAACTTTATAACAAGGGGAAGATTGTGAACAAGGCAAGAGTGAAATTGAATGTCTGTGAAGGCGAATTTGATGGCCAGCCTTGGACAAAAAAAAACAACCAAACAAGTCTCTTCTAATAGTTGGAGCAAAGCATGTGAAGATCACTCAAAAAGTCACTGAATACAAGAGAGAATCATCTATCTCTCCTTATGCCTTGTGTCCATGGAATTGCCAGGAAAAAGTGGAGCAAGCAGACTTCCCTGCAATTGAGGTAGTTAAGAAGAGAGAGATTCAAGGAGAGCTTGTCCATACAGTACGTGACGGTTCCATCAGTCTCCAGCAGTGAGTGAAAACTGTCAACATGCCCTGAAGAGTACCTTTCTATACAGCTGGGTCACTGACTGCTGGAGTCCCCATGAAGTCAGTGTAGATATGCCAATTGCGACTTCACTAGCCGCTAACTTGCTGACATCTTCAACTCCTATTTCAGTGCCAAAACCTTCCAAAGCTTCTCCAGCATTGAAGTGTGCAGATGTGCTCCAGCATCATGATTTTGATGTCAAGGACCTGGTGAATAAGGTCATAGAGGATGTCTATTCTGCTTACAGGATGCATGATAACCAGTTGTGCATAAGATCATTGAGTAATGATAGGGCTAGGTACAATGTCAAATCATATGACGAGAAAATGGTACTTGATGGAGATTATGAAGATGACATGGACGCAGAAGACAGCATAGAAGGAGTTACCAAAGATGATGCTAACCCGGAGGAGGTAATCAACAATAAGACTACACAAGAACCGCATGCCTATAGTGCAGCATTTGATATCTCGACCATGTCACAACCAACAAGTGAAAAATTTCAAGACCCCTTGAAAAGCACCTTTCTTCATAGCTGGGTCACTGACTGCTGGACTCCTCACAATGTCAGTATAGATACACCTACAGGGACTCCACTGGCCGCTAATTTGCTAAAGCCTTTTGCATCTATTTCTGACCTGCAGGCTTCTCCAACCTCTTGTGCTGAGGATGGACATAACCATGATCTTGATGTTTGGCAGCTAATCAATCTGGTGATAGATGAAGTGGATTCTGATGTCAACTTGTACAAAAATCAATCCTGGAAGAGATCAACAAGCATAGATGAAGTCAAAGCGAAATACAAGGAAGCAGATCTAAATGAAGAGACTGACTTTCATGAGCAAATAAATGTGGATAAGGGTTTGGACATGAATGACGATTTAGACGAGGGTAAGGATTTAAATGAGGATGAGGATTTAGACGAGGATGAGGATTCAGACATAGATGAGGATTTAGACGAGGATAAGGATTTAGATGAGGATGAGGATTCAGATGAGGATGAGGATTTAGATGAGGATAAAGGTTTAGATGAGGATGAGTGTTTAAACGAGGATGAGGATTTAGACACAGATATGGACAATGGAACTGACATTGACAAAGAAGACATAGATGACGACTTTAACAAGGAGGAGGATTTGCACACGGATGAGGACTTAGACATGGATGACGATGATAAGGATGATGATTTAGATATTTGGAGATAGATAACGATCTAGACTCCTTGGCTGTGCAGTGTTTGAGAGTTTGCCCGAACAGAGATACAGGGTTTTCACCAGCTGAGTTGGTCTTGGGTCATAACATTCGAACACCCTTGGACCTGTTATATGATGGATGGGTAGATGATAGTTGTGGGGGCATGGAATTAGGTCAGTGGGTGGACAGTTTGCGGGAACGATTGGAAATGCTTTGGGATTCAGCAACTGATGCACACCCAACCACTCATCCACTTCACCTGCTGTGTCAGGAGAGGGCTGGCGAAATGAATAGATTTAGCTATAACTCGTGTGAGTGGAAAGTAGCTGTGCATTGCGGTGTATTGAGCTCTTGCAGTCAACAAAATCATTCCTTGTAATAAAAAAAGTTTATTATCTACAGCGGACTTTCTTTTTCATCTCCCACCGCCAGACAATATAAAGTCATGCAATTTAATAATACCTCTGTACCAATAAAACATACAACTTATTAGAAATTAGCAGGCAGAAGTTAGGAAAATTAATATCAATGAAGATTGTGAACTACATTTACCAAAAAAAAATTTTTTAATTATAAACTGGCAATCGCACACAAACACACACAATGTGAAATAATAATAATGTTCCACTGTAACTGATACAAGAACCTAACAAATTCAAATATACTACAGTGTCATTATCAATGAAGGTTCTCCACAGAGATGGTAGGTCCCCGAGGGTCGTCAAACGTGTCCAGCGTGTTTATACTGAACATGAACACCACAGAGCAGTAGAGGATGATCACCAGGACGATGATGGACACGATCCCCATCAGAGACACTGTCCCCAAGTAGCCCTGGCAGTTGTAGGCGGGACCAAAGACTGGCTCAGGGTCAGAGTTACTGATGACTTGGAATTGTTTGGTGAACGCTTGTACCTGGGAAAGAAACAAAAGAAAAATTATTACAAGTCTATTCTTTAAGTCTCTGTTACTCTTAAGCCTTTCTACATTGATGGCTATCCACTAGAATACTTATATAACCTTGCACAGATTTCACACCACCATCTTGCATCATCAAAACACACTCTACCTAACTCTACCTAACCACACAAAAAATGCAAATGCAAATTTTCTTGCTGCCGCTAGGCGGTCACGCGCACCTGGCAGAGCCAGGATGCCTGTGCACTAAGCAGGCACTGTGAGCCGTGCAAGCAAAGCTCCTGGAGCCGGGCTAGGAACTCGCAGGAGAACAGGCCTTTCCTCACAGCAAGTGGTGTGGGCACCCGAAGTCCCACCTGGACCATTGCTGTTTCATGAGAAAAGGCCTTGAATTTGCACCCCAGCAAATGCCAGGTACCCAATCACAGCTGGGTGGACTGGTGGGGCTGGTGGGAGGCAGATGGAAAATCAGATGGAAACATTGCCTGAGTTGGGCTTGAACTCAGGACTGCGGGCCCTGAGCCCAGGACACAACCACTACACCACACAGCCACACACCTAACCACATACACACACACACACACACACACACAAGCCTCTGCACAGACAGCTGTAATATTAGTGACCAGACCGATATTGAGAAATTCCACCTAAACATGACAAACATTTTTTTCCTTTTTCAGTATCCACCCGACAGAGCCATATTATGGGTCAATATTTTTCTATACAATATTTACAGTGGAAATGGAATAATAGTTACTTCTATCTTATGGTGCAGTTGTATGCTCGGACAAGCTCCAGAACTCAAGATATGAGGCTTATAATACTTGCCAGTTAGACTTGTCTGTGGATCAATGCTAAGAAAGCTATTGGTGAACTAAAAAATTATCCAATAAGGTACACTTAATAATAGCAAATTTTTCTCTTTCTAACAGCCAATATTGTTAATTTTAACTTAACCCGACACTTCGACTTGACTTCGGCAAGAATTCGAAATGTCAGGTTAAGTTATAATTAAATATATTGGCTGTTGGAAAGAGAAAAATTTGCTATTATTATAATTACTTCAGCCGAGAATGACTGAATCATTATAGGTACACTTACTTGTTTCTAACTCACACATATCTAACCATAGCTGCGGTAGAAAAACTAATCTACATAGGTGGGGCTAAAACAACTGTCTCAGACTTTAGGAGCGGCATTAAGAGTTAAACACAGATCTATAAGAGAC
>WLWD01004663.1_pt1 | contig 38680 bp, 21 predicted proteins | sample 6712731 | NCBI WGS metagenome assembly WLWD01 (sample SAMN12718690, study PRJNA576275) | sponge metagenome | isolation source: marine sponge | host: Mycale hentscheli | place: New Zealand: South Island, Marlborough, Capsize Point | collected 2014-11-01
GGGGATGTTTGTTTATTTATATATATGGACGTATGTATGTCATTTTGTACTTTGACCCTCCGTATTCTTGTGTTCGCTACGCGTTCGACCTCGTCTCAAACTTCACTAAACAGAATCCTCCGGTTTAGCGACCATTACCCGTATCACCTCAGAAATTGAATTGTTTACGGCTTTGAATTGTTTTGTGGGTGCAGTTAAACTCAAAATCTTATGGGAGCTCCACTTCTATTCGAGTTAGTGGCGGTGGTAAGTTAATGCGATATTTGTCACAGTTATAAGCCCTACTCAACAGTATTTACTTAAAAATGCATTGTCCACTAGACGAACTATGAAGGTAAGCCTTGCGTAGGTATGTTCAGTTGTGTGAAAGTATTGTGCATTACAACTACTATTATTTATATCACAAAGAAAATTTTAAATAACGTGATTTGATTTTGTTGCTTTTTCTATTCAAACTGTTGCGGTTGCGGTTACTATGACATTGAAACCCCTTTACCTCATACGTAATTTAAAACTCGACTTTATTTTAATAGCTTGAGTGTTAGTTGTTAAAATCAAATTTAACAATAGTGTAGTTTAAGGCTCACTCGCCATTTGTGCTCAAGCACACCACTAGTCGTAGTTATTATTCGTTACCAACCTGTCGATGATGCTTTACCAACCTGTCGATGATGCTTTACCAACCTGTTGATGACACTTTACCTATGTATTACTGCAGATGTTGTACTATTCTGGCTCAGCAAATGAATAGTTCATGAATATACCATAGTATTCATTATTACAAACATATTATTATACTGATTACTGAAAGTGTAACTACCTCAAATAGAAACTGCTCAGAGGAAGGTAATAAATTCAGTTCTCACACAAGAAAATATGTTAAATTCATGTTTAGTATGTGTAAATGTAGATGTGTGTGTGTATGTGTGTGTTCATAGTGTATCTCAATATGTGTTAGTGGTGTGTGTGTGTTTATGGTGTATCTTACTGTGTGTTAGTGGTGTGTGTGTGTTTATGGTGTATCTCACTGTGTGTTAGAACCCTCTCGTTCCTGAATTGTTTTGACGCGAGCGGAAAAATCTAATTTTCTACCGCGGAATAGAGCAGTGCCGTTTTATTTTTTTAACTCGATGCTGGCTGGGAAAACCCCATAGCAACCAGAAAAGTTATTTAATGGTAGTAAGTACTTGAAAAAATATTACTTAATTAAAAGAACTAGGAAAAAGTTGAATAGTTTCAAGTTTAACACTGCTGTTAGAAGAGTCCCGTGAGAAGCCCTAAACTATAAAATAAGAGTCATCCTCCTCTGTCACGCACACACATACACACACTACTAAGCACGCATGTACATACATATTTATTACCTTTTTTCAATTGAACGTGTATAGTACTGTCTTGCTGGCTTTTGTCGCTCGCTTATTAAAATGATGTGTGAACGTGATAGCTATCAATTAGTTGAAGGTTTCTCTTTAGTGTATCACCAATTATAATAATTATAACAATAAAAACAATAAAACTTTTTATTATTATAATAATTAAAATTATAGTGTCACGCACCTCTGACTAGCATTTGTATCATATCAAGACATGCATATAAATTAGGACTTAGTTTGTAGGACCACTAAGAGAAATGGAAATCAGTATTACAGATTCCCTCATTTTCCACCAACCTGCTCCAAAACTCTGGGGGTTCTATTGTACATTATTTTGTAGGCAGTGGTTAGACACAAGAAAGTACATTAATTTTAATTTCTACATTAATTTTTTTGATTAAGTCATTCTCGGCTGAAATAATTATAATAATAGCAAATTTTTTTCTCAGTTTAACAGCCAATATAGTTAATTATAACTTAACCCAAGTTATAATTAGTTAAGTTATAATTAACTATATTGGCTGTTAAAAAGAGAAAAAAATTGCTGTTATTATTATTATTATTATTATTTTATGTTGTATTCTAGGCGTTATAATTAAAGGCATCAACTCAGAATCAAGGAAATTATTCGACGATGTTGACATATCTTATTTGGAGCACACAATGTCAAGAATGTACACAAATAAATTCAACACAATTTGTTCACCAAAAGAGATTAACAGCATGTCAATACCTTTGACGCATTCAATGTTTAAAATACTCATTAACAATAACATAATATCTCCTGTGATGATTGGAATTGTTCTTCTAGTGATTACAGTTCTTCCAAAAACCACAAGGTTAGTTTGCCATTTTATATCAGTATTGCCATTAAATGCTTGTATTTAATACATACTAATAATGATATGTTTTCTGTAGTTGCTAGTCTCAATGATACACAGCTATTATTGTAAAAATACTAATATATTGGTTATATTATACTGACTAATTTCAATTAACTTAATATTCGAATAATCTGTCCTTACAAAATGACTAGAACATTATGATTTTATCTAGCAAATTTTTTTGGGGAGAGAAGCTCAGGCAAATCCACTTCCCTCTTTATTTTGACTGCTCACGGGGAAAACAGGGCACAACATACCACACATGAAAGTCGGGGGGAAATACCAATTTACATACAAATTATGTACGAACCCTGAGGATTGAATGTGTACATCAGAAATTGTTACAGCTACAGCTTTTGGTGTAAGTGCATGAAATATTTGATGGGGGCCTACATTGTGCCCCATTTCACTGTGCATGGTTCCATATAAATGCTGTGATAATGGAAAAATCAGCTACAGAAAGCACAGGTATCAATATTGATGAAGCTTTATTCTGTAAGTATCTAACCATAATACGTTGTGTAGTATAATATGCCAATATAAGATGGATAGGAAAAGTTGAAAACTGTGGAGTTACAACTCCCTCTTTTTCCCCTCCCCCCCCTTCCCACACGCACACACACACACACATGCACTCACATTGTATTATTTGTTTTTTTGTTTGAAGACGGTGGAAAGAGAACAAGACACACTTATTTTATTGTCAGAGTTTTGGAATAACCCTCACTGCATTAACTGGACTTATTTTCCCCCTCAATACAATAATATCTGCTCTTTTTATTTGATCATTAACTTATATGGCATAAAATAATTAAAACATGGCAACTTGAGGAATTATCACTAGAAAAATGCCCTCCTCTCGGACTTTGACCTCTGGATCGGGACAGTTATCAGCGACAATTCGTTGAACCCATGATTTAACTAATACATATTTTTAGGTGTTAGTAAATGTTATTATGTGTATGCTCAGAAAGTAATTCTCATGTAAATATTGAATTGTACTGATGCATTTGTTGTTTACAGGATACTAAATATGAATGGGGATTTGACTTATAATGATTGCAGCCCTAAAGATACATAATTTGATATGATGCATTGTTGAGCAACACCCAACATGAACAGACATATAATACATCCTGGTAGTTTAACTTGAACAATAGTTTTTAGTGGGAGCACCTTGTTTGTAATCTCACCTTAGATCACTGTGAGACTTGAAATAACTCAGATGGAAGCTTATCGTCTATAACGTGTTTCACGCAGCCAGTTATTTCATACAGCACTGATTGGCAAGTGAAGTATTATCGACATATTTTCGCCAGAGTCAAAGAAGCATTGCTAAGTATTAGCCAGAATCTGGACAATTTTTTTCTTCTTGGTTGTCAGAGTTGTCAAAATAGTGACCATTTGTAAAGTACATACTTCAAACCAAATCCGTCAGAAGGAACGCTTCTATGTTTTATGTTTGTTTACTTTTTCATTGTCACAATAAGCTATTTTGAATCTTTTCTCGTAGTTATAACCTTTTTTTATTACCGTCAATTTTTTGTTTTACTCTACCATTTATTCCACGGATATTTGGTATGTTTTATCATTGTTAATCATTTATGGTATGGTTAATCATTATGAGTTAATGAATTATTCTTTTGGTCCCTTGTATTATCTAGCTAGTGTATAATTATTGCTGAGTAAGGTCGAGCCTTTGGTGTTTCATTTCAACTTGACTGTTATCATCATAAGTCTGATCTCTTCCAAGAAAATAGAGGGGATAATCTTGAGCAAACCCTGCTGGATCAAGTTTACCAATATCACGAGTATAATATATTCCAAATATAACTTCAACTTATTCACTAGTGTAAAACTAGCAGTAATGTTAAACACTATCTCCAAACTAGTTGGGACCTGCTCACATTTTGCCATCTGTGGTAACTACTAATGTGTTTTTTAAGAACTTTGTCCTCCTTTTTTTTATCTTCCAGCAATTGTCATTCTTTCTGTCATGCTTGCTGCTTTTTCACCGGATTTGGTATGCTGTTCAATTGTACTTCTTTGTTGCAGTCATGTACTAGCCTTAACTCCAAATCCACTTTTCATTTATTATCATGCTCCCTCTGTTTCAAAAACTGCGGTCTCACTAACTTCACACCTATTAGAGTATCACTTGCAAGCAAAGAAAATATTCCCAATTATTGATTGCCTTACCCCAAATAGTGTCTCGCTCGCTTGTTACATATTTAAATATATTAACGTAAATTGTCAATATCATTAATGTTATGCCAGAAAAAGGAACTTCCGCCAAATATCAAATTACTTTGTCAGAAGTTTGTCAAATGTAAGTTTCTACCTTTTCTCAAACTTAAGACCTGATGTAATGTAGCTAAACCTTCACTGCTTCTTGTCATGACATTCAGTAGAATAAAATGTAGGGGAAAATGTGTCAGGTATCTATGATCTAATGATTGTTTTCACAGATAACTAATGAAAAGTGCTACCAATGTGGCAATTATTTGTAATTAATAAGATATAATACTTAGACTACTCTCCATTTCAATTTACAATATACTAGCCCATCACAACCATTTTTCATATACATTTGCTGTGGAATATCTGTCATTTTTCATGTTTAATATTATATATCACTTAAATGTTGTTATTATATACATGTCACTTAATGTAGTTACAAAGAAGGATAATATGCAATGTAATTATTATCTCAACCCTTTTAAAGTGTTCATTGGCACTATCACTCAAATATTTAAGAAGAGTGAATCGTTTTCAAAATTCTTCAGTAGTTGATCACTACTACAGTTGTAATGGAGAAGGTGAAACTATCCAGTGGCGACTTAACAATTTTCCTGCAGGAGGTTATTCGTCTCAAAGTGTTGGCAATGTATTAATGACTGTCATTGATAACATCAGCGTTATAAGTACTCTTCTGTCTGCTTCAACTGTAAAGCTAACAAACATGGTGATGTTTGTATCCATTTTGATTGCATCTGCAAGAAATGCATCAATTAATGTGGAAGTAGCATGTACAAATAACATTGATATTGTTAGGATAAGTAATAGTAGTCTTCCAAAGTATAATAACAATTCAAGCCAGCTCTTATCATCATCAAATAATGACGTAATTTTAGATTATATAGTTTCAGATAAAATACCTCAGAATAGTTTGGATCGTACTTATATAGTCATGTGTGGTAGTAGTATCAGTTCAGCAGTAGGATTATTAGTAGATGATGAAACAGCTGGATTTAATACCAATGATAAAGTTGGCCAAAATCACAATGTTTTTAATGAAAACAATACTGGAGTCATTTTTCAAGGTGTACTTTTTTCTAGGCAATCATATGGAATTATAGTAGTAGTTATTGCTACAGAATTGTTTGACTTCAATTTATCTTGTGCTTCTGGAAATGATGCAGTACATATTCAACTAAAAAATGTACCATTTTCTTTGGAAATTTTGCCGTCCCACAGTATCAATATGAAAAGGACATCCTCATTTAGTAGCTTGAAACCCTCTCTTGTTGATAGTACTATAACAACTAGTGGTAAGTTAGAACAATTTACAATTTTAGAATAACCCTATATATACGTAAGTTTAATGAACGAAATATAATTTCAAAATATATAATTGTTTTGGAGTATTGCTTTGTAAATTAAAGTATGTGGTCTCCTATTTTAAATTTGTCTAAGTCAGAGGCTTAGGTCACAATGACTGGGACTATTATATAACTTGTAGCCTAGAAGATGGTCTTAATAATTATTTCGTAGGAATAATACTAAACTCACATATTATTTCATATGATAATTGGTTTGATCAAATTATCTAATGTTTTTTTCTTTTCAGATGCTACGAGTACTGATTTAATAGCTCCTGATAGAAACTCCAATATATTATTTCTCTCTCTGATAATTGCTGGTGCTGTAATTATGTTTATATCGATAATAATTGTTATTTTAATGATAATCATTCATAGGAAAAGGTAATAATGCCATTAAATTAATTTCTATTGTACGAAGCATGCAATGTATATTTTTTGCTGTTAATGTGATTAGAAGATTTTGAAGTAAATAGTATAACATTTTGTTATATTTGTTGGGGTCAAAGGCTTTGCTGTACCAGCAAACTTCTAGTTCTAAATAATTTTTTTAAAGTATTCATGAATGACTGACTACTAATGTCTATACTGATTTTGCATAATGATTACTTTTATTTAACCATAATGTTGTTTAAGCTTTATTGTTTCAGATCAAGTTTCAGGATTTTTAAGTCTATAGTTTAAGCTTATATATATATATATATATATATATTATATATATATTGCGGCACTCGTCCCCAATACATCCGACAGACTCGTGATATTTTGCAGTATTCAAAGTATAACATATTTATCATGTACGCATGCGCAAACTTAATCTTAGCAACGACTGGAGCTAAACCACCAGTAAGCTAACGTTGTTATGGCTGAAGATATTTCATTACAGGATTTTTTTGATGACGAAGTTCTTGAAATGATTGAGAAACAATCTGAATATCTACAGAAAATCCCTATAGAACCAACTGTTGCTAATCCAGTCTATACTAACGGACATACGGAGGAAACTAAGCACGTAGAAGAAGCATCTTCTTCTGTGAGTTTGGACGATGAAGAGTTGGAAATGTTTGTGGACCACCCCCAACAATATCTCTCCGTGTCCCTTACGTATTTTTGAAAAGTTTCTTCAAAAGCGTCCAGTTGAAATGTGCAAATCGGAATCCCCGTTTTATCTGGCTGTGAACTACAATTCTCCAATGATGACATTTGGTACAAAAAAAAGAAAATGGGGAAGGATAGAATCAATACAATAATGAAAAGGATGGCTGCAAGTGCTGGATTGTCTGGGGAAAAAACAAATCATTCAGCTCGAAAATAGCTATAAATAAGCATCTTTACAACAGCAAAAGGAAATGTTTCTGTCTTGAGCTCATACAAAAAGCCTGAAACTAATCCATCTTCTTCATACCCTACAACACCATCGAGTGGTACTATGAACCAAGATTTAAAACAATCACCAATTGTACAATAAATATTGGTTTTCCTACAGCAACACAAACACAAAGTTTCACCATAATGTCCGCTGCACCTAATGACACACAACCACAAATGAAGTGATTTACAATTCATACATACCTACATAGCAATAGACAGATATATCAAAAGAATGTATTATTATTAAGATTTAACAAAAAAACTAAAAATATAAAATTAGCCTAAGGGGACGCAATAACACTTGTTAGAATGCCCAAGGGGACGCAATATGGGAAAATATTGGGGTAGTTTCATTTGTATTAATCTCTATGGGAGTACTTGAGTTCAGTACATGTTAAATATATATATATATGGGCTATGGAATATTTGTACAGCTCCATCAGTTGCTTAACTCAATACTATAATAATAATGAGGATTGCTTAGATATAAATATCACAAGTTTAATATTAGCTACTTGGTGCAGCATTATTTGAAGTATTTTTTTGTTTAGATCCAAAATTCACAGGGATATTATTGAGTAAGTTTTAAAATTAGCTTATTATTTATTGTAATTATTACGTGCTTCAATAATATCTGGTTTTACATCTAGCATATGTATGTATTATTTTGATGCTGTACTCAAGTAATATCATTCTGTTTGTATCCCATAAGATTGATCATCAGTGGTGTCTTGTACTTGATGTTAGCGGAGGTCTTGTTCCAAGGTCAGAAAGAATGTGTGGACATATAGTTTAAGAATGTTTACTTGACCATTGCATTCCACCACTGCATTCTTTCATCATAGCAACAATCTTTATGGTTCTAATCACAAACTAATGTGCTTCACCACAAATGGGGAGTGAGCCAGTCTAACCGAAATATAAATTTGAATGCTAGCTGCAAATAAATACATTTGTTTTTTATTGTTTATTTTTGTGTTATTCTTAACAACACACAACATTTTTACTCACATTTACACACTTGTGCACTGGACATACCTGCAAAATACTTACATTTTTATTTTCTTCATGACTTTTCTATTGGACAATTGATTTTAAAGGTATAAACAACTGAATTACAACTGAATTTCCTCAGATGATATGTGAAGGATTCTATTTATAGCTTCCTTTTACCAAAACTTAAGATCAAAATGCAGAAGTCTCCTCACTTTTGTATCAGTTCTTTGATAATAATGCATTTATAATTAGCAAAAGTTGGTAATCAAGTGCAACTGTGTGGTGAGGTACTTGCTAGTTAATAATAATGTTGGAATCAATTGATTTATTCCATTAGTGCTACCTACACACAATCCAAAGATTCCAGTGATGAAAACAAAGCTCATATCAGGTATTTAAGGCAGATGCACAAACAACAAGTTAATTTTACTCTGCTATTTTTTAACTTCACAAGTGGAGTGAAAAATTAGTGGAGTGATAAATAATCACAGTAAAAAAATTCCATCAATAATATAGAATGTTTGAAAAAAGATAATTGTTGTTATGGTTTGTTGAGAGTGAGGCTGTAGCATAGAAGTCCTCATTAACAGTATAAATACTAAATTAAAACGCTAGGTTGCTGGCTGATGGTCAGTAGCTCAGTGGAAAGTGCTGGTACATTAAGCAAGCAGTCTTGGAGTAGATTCCAGTTGACAGCCAAAGACTTTATTCTGTAGTTAAAAAAAAAAAGCCTGTGAAAGAGACACAATACATCTAAAATAATTAATTTGTGACCGGTTTTGGGAAAATCGACCTAAACACAGCATATAAGGTGTTCTATTTTTCCTACCAGCAGGTTGCATGGGGCCTTGTGATGCCGTACTCTAATTTTGGAAGCTGTAGCACAAGCTGTCTTGCCCTACACAATACAATTTTTCAGTATTTTTGTTTAATTTAATATTGCTAATTTTGAAAAACTCACGCAATATAAATGAGTTGCTAAGGCAAGAGGGCGTGTCTTTTATTCTATATACTCTTACTGCATGTCTTTGCGACACTGAACCAGTTGTAGGTAGATTAAAAGAAGTCAAATAGACATAATGTAGGCCTCTTCAAGAAATTATGTCATCAATTGCGTGAGTACATAAATTATGTAGAAAACTAAGTGAATTGCTTAGCTACAGTTTTTTCCACCATTAGAGCTCACCAAAAAGATTTCTTAGTAACGCTCCATATACGAGTCGAACTGGCTAGTGTTTCTAGCTTCATACATGAGTTCTAGAGCTAGCCAGAGCTTACAACTGCACCATAAGCTGCAAATAACTGATGTTTATCCACATTCTGCCATAAAAATTTTTGAAGAAAATCGATCAACAAGGCTTTACCTGTGGATATTGAAAAATATTTCTATAATCATATTCATGCTCTGAACAATACACACACATTATTACATTATTTTGATTCATGCGATAAACACCTGTCCACAAGTTCCTGCTGAGAGAGTCTGAGATTAAAGTTTGAGAATTAACTTGACTTGTTACACTTATCACATTTAATTAATATAACTATGATATATTTTTTTAGAAACATAAAAAATGACGAAATACACAAACAAAAAGGAATAACATCTCACTTGAAAGTATTTAAAGAATTATCATCTCATCAGATAATGACAGATTTGGAACCGTAAGATTATAATACATAACAAGGAATATTATGTAGATATTTGGTATATTATTATTTTTTTACCTGTATCAATCATATCATGTTCAAAATGTCCAATTGAATATTTCAAGTTGTGGTAATTTTTTCAAAAACCACCTAGGAGGTATATTTTGTGCCTCAATTACGATCAGTTGCACTGCTCCTCTATTGGAAGGGATTGTTAAAAATTCACAATCTGATTAAGTCCATATCTTCGGGTATTAGTGAAACAATACACATAAAATTTGTCACACGTACAGTTTGTAATTCTGTCTGTATGATTAAATTGGGCCAACTAATACAAACACTGCTATGCTATCTGTAAGACTGTACCAATGTAACCTTTCTGCCACTAGTCCACCAACCTATATTATTTGATTTTATTATGTACTGAACAGGGCTTAATAGGAAATGAATTGAAGTGAAAAGGATGTGGCTTAAGGCTATATTTTCTGATATGCTCAAGATAAATACAATATTCCAGAATAATATGTAGGGTTCTAGCCAGGCAAGAGTTCACTCTGAGTGGTCAAGCTACTATAATTATACTATTTTTTCTAATTGCTTATAATTGTTTTTGTTATTCTATTTTTTTTTGTTTAACAATTACTGATATACAGGGTGCCTAAAATTAAAGTATAATATAGTAAAATATTAAGATGGGATGCTTAAATATTATACACATTTTATGGCCTGACCAGTCAAAATTACCATCCTACAGTGCTCAAGTAGTTGGGTAACTAACCCTCAGCATTAATGGGCGAGAGGGTTACAGTACTCAGTTTATCTGTCAGTCAGTCTTTCAGTCATTCTGTCACACAACAAAAAGCGGATCTCGAAGATGGCACCCTCTTGAAGAGTGAAACCAGCATCAATAGGTTGCACTGGAAATTATTCCCTTTAAAGTGTCAGAATTTTCAAAAAAAGATAGTATTTTTAGGCTATACGATTGTTAGCTATTGTTGGTAGCACCCCCTACGGTCACACCGTACTCACATGAGCAAATAATATCTGTGCTGCTCGTGGTAGTTTTTCTCAAGGGTTGTTTTTTTTTCAATCCACTTAATTATAATTAAAATATATATTTTAGGTTCTCAGTAAGACGAAGAACAACAGCTCAACATGGAGCTCATTGCCATCATGAAAATGATGAGTTCCACGATGATTGGAGCAAAAGTAACTGAGTAAGTGAATCTAATGACCGAATTACATAATCTACTTATTTAAAAATTGATTTAGACTTCTATTATTTGTATAAAGCTGGATAACCTTATTAGGGTTGCTGTAAGTTTTTTTTTTCAACCTCCCCAAAATTTGAGGTTACAAGTACTTTTTTGCTTTCTTGGCCTTAATTTTTTTGGAAATTTTTGAGTAATGAAATAAATTTGGTGCACCAATTAATTTTTCAAAACTTCACAGGCCATTTTTCATTAGTGCTAAGTGAGTAAGGTCCAAGTTTAAAAATGATTTTTTTCCTGGCCTAAACACATCAAAATTTGAAAAAGTTAAAATTCAGCCACTGCAAGGTGATACCTATCACAGGTATAACCATAAAACCATGGACTAATTTGATGAACCAATTAAATTAGCCTTTATATATAATTATGTATATTATAACATGCAAAAAATGAACTTTGTAGACACCTTTGGGATTCCCTGCAGTGGAATACATCTGCTGAAAGCACTGTAACTCATAGAAGTTCTTCAATCAATCACTTATTTGTGCTATAACATCATAAATCATAAAAATAACAAATTTAAGGGCACTTCAGTGAGAAGTGATATCAGGGGGGTGAAAATTGAAAATCAATTATTGTGTCCTATTACCAGCTACTTTCACTTATTACTAGAATAAAAAATGCCAAAATAGGTTTGTTCATTGTTTGTTGTTACTTTTTCAAATAGCATTTACTATAGAATTATGTATTTTGAAGCAAACTCTACGTTACATTGTTGGAGTAATAATGATTATTTTTGAAATGTTATTACACAAGAACCACTATTATTGATCTCTACTATCATTTGGATTACACATTTTTTTTGGTACTAAATGCCTCATTTTGACCCAATTTGTTTTTGTGTATCAGCCAAAATATACATGCACCCAAAATAGAGCATGCTATAAGTGGACATGAAAGTACATGTACGTAACAATGTGCTCTCAAAAAAAGCCATTTTACTTTTCTTGCCATAGAAACCATATGTGACCGTCTACAGGAAAACCGGGCACAACGCGGCGTGCGTAAATATCGAGAAAAGATCGATCGATTTCTTAAAAATGTATTGTTTCAAGTGGACGGAAGGGAACGGTTAGGTCTATTATAGCGGGAACGACTTAAGCTACGACGATAAAACTTGGAGAGCTCAATATCTGGATGCCGACAACTCCGTAAGTGCAAAAAAAAATTTCGAAAGGTGCCGCGTTGTGCCTGGTTTTCCTATAGACGGTCACATATGTTCACACTAAATCACATACTTTTCAAAATATATTCCTTAAACAACTTTTGACTACTTCTGTCATGCAACTTTGAAATCATTTTTATCTTTTATGCCTGAATCTCAGTTTACGCATTCTACTGAATACTTAGAAATATCACACTTAGTACTATTATAAACTCTTTCTATTTGATTGTCACTATGCATTAAAGACCAATATTATTTGATAACTGTTCGTCCATCACCACGGAAATACCCTTAAGCGGAATTATGACATTATTATTGTATTTTCAATATTATTTTTCTTGCAGCAGCAAAATAAGTGGATCCTCAATTGGTCACACATTTAACTTTATCAACAATCCATTTCAAACCAATTGGTCTGAACGAAATTGTCAATTGTTAGATACTATCATTCACTGTAGTTACCTAAATTAATATTTTTTTTATATATAATTATGAATAATTCAATATAAACAATCACTTTTATCAGCTATCAATCTAGATAGTACAAAAGGATAGTAATACTTAGAAAAGTCTACCTATTAAGTTTACATTTTAAATTATACTCTATGCGTTCTAACATTTTCTGTAGTTGCATGGATTATTATATATATTTTTTGCTGTCATCAGAGACACTAGTTATCGTGAGTAATCATTCAATTGACTCTTGGAGAGGAAAGCTAGTTACTATGCAGACATTTCTAGGCCTGTATACTAGTAATAGAAGTTTAACGTAGCACTGTTAGCATTATATTTCTTGGTTGCTATCATATAATTATACTTCACTGTTTATTGAATATCTGGTCATTTTTATTTCATACAAGCAACACAAGATAGAATACCTGACGGCACTAGAGTGAGAAGAGCTAGTATAACAGTCACAGAAGATTCTACAGCTTGGTCAAGATCTAACTTGTAGGCCCTAAATCACAAGAACTGTTGCAGTTCAACTGCTAATATTTTTTGTAGGATAATAGAAAAATGGACTATTTACAATTCTATAGAGCAAGAGCAAATATTAAAACTATCCATCTCCAATCTGGTGTTTTAGGGCCCAGTATTTTATTGAAGGCCTGCAATTGTGGCTAAGTAGCAGGATGTGGGTAAATTATATGCTATATAATATTACACAGCCTTTGATCAGCAATACCTATTAACAGCTGCCTTCTCTTTCATTATTTTGCCTTCTTTCTACTATACCACCTTACCTTGCCTAGCTTTTTAGTTACAATTAATAGCCTTTTTGCCTTCTGTTTTGTACTTTCGCCTCCTCCTTGAAACCTGTGCTGCCATCCCTCGTCTGTTCTGCCCACTTTTTAGTTACAATAATCACACTTACTGAATAGTATGAATGTGATGACAATTTACCCCTTGAGGAATGACGATGTTTTACCACACTGTTTATGCTCATGAATTCTTTATGAATGCTCACACTGTTGTTGGCAGTCAGCAATACTGGCACACAAGCTTATTATTATAAACTAGCAAGTACCCCGCCACATAGTGGCGCTTGATGTATTGCAAAGTAAGAATGCAGTAGCACAAGTATCTTACTCAGTTATCATTCTCTACCATTGGTTAAGGTTACATAAGTTTCCCTCTCCTACTCTCTTTTTTTCTGAACTATCTGAGCTATTCTTCTACCCACCTCTCTTAACTTCAGCTCTTTTTCTTGAGTCATGGAGCCCCCTTTTACTTTGTCTATCTCTCCTGCTTCTGAATTTCTGTCCTGAGAAACTTTTGTCTTCTATTTCGTACTTTAGCCTTTCTTTTGAAAAACTAACCCCCACCTTTACACCGGCTTTTTAGTTATAATTAATCGCTCGCCTTTGTGCCTTCTCTTCCCTTCCATTTTAAACCTACACCCCTTACCTCGCCGATTCCATCTGCTTTTCAGTTACGATAATTACCTTTTACCTTCTCCTCCGTATTTTCGCCTTCCTTTTTGAAACCTACACCGCCGTGATATGGCAAATATTTCACTAGCAGAGCAAGCTAATTTATTTTTACCAGCTAGAGCTAGTGAAACTAAAGCGTAAGAGTGAAATACCTTGCCATATCACTCTTTGAAGTGTAATAAATTATACATTCTACCCTACATATCTTCACTGCTGTAGGTTGAAGCTATACAGCATGAAATAACACCTGAAATAGTTATGTAATGGGTCATTTACCTTAAAATAATGTTGTGAAGTTATCTAAGGTGAAATAATATTATTTATATATATATATATATATATAATATATTGTTTGAGGGTTGTAAATCCTCAAGCCTAGTTGACCCTTGAACAAACAATTCGAAGGACCAGAACCTTCGCCACTCCCTCTAGCTAACCACCGCCAATGCGAGCTAACAACTTCCAGAAAGACGAATACTTTGTCGTAGTTGCAGGCCTAAGCAGACTGAGAGCTATAGTCGCAAGCGCAAGTATAGTTTGACCTTTGGGTAGATGGCAAAAGTTAAAGACATGCAATTCACAAGACATATTTATGAGATGCAAGATGATACACCAGCATTGGGTTTCTATCTCAATGAATATCATTATGCGGTGAGAAATGGAGCAAACCAGAGACAAATGTGTGTGTGTATGACAAGTGTTAATGGGTACTGACAATGTTTGCTCTTTGAAAGTCCAAGTTAGAGTTCAAGAGTCCTAGGAAGTTCTGGCGGTTGTTCAGGTGTCCCGAAAATACTGGGGGGGGGGCGTAGCAGCTCCAAGACATCTTTTTGCAATGTAGTTGAACCAGTCGCCGTATGTCCCTTTTGTATGTTCTTCCCCCGCAGAGGATGTCCACTGCCCTGACACGATCATCCGGACCTGGGTGGGTATCCACTACCTTTGCTAAAGGCCATCGCCGAGTGGTGAGCGTTTCGTCCTTCACGTAGACGAGGTCATTAACCTTGATCTGAGAGCTGTCATTCCACCGTGTTCGTGCCTGGAGCGATTGAAGGTAGCAGGCTTTCCATGCTTCCAAGAGGTCCTGTTGCAGAAGTTGTACAAGCATCCAGCGCCGTAAGTGGGTAATCTTTCCAGTGCTGGCTGCCTTGGTGGGCGGTGCCTTGAGAGGTCTGCCTACGATAAAGTGTCCGGGTGTCAGAACCAAGTCCGAGTCTGATCGGTTGATCCTAAAGCAGCTAAGGGCCGACTGTTGAGGATGGCCTCTATCTCAGTCAGAATGGCGTCCAGCTCGTCACGACGGAGAGGGTGTGGTGTGAGGAGTTTCCTGAGCTGGATTTTCATCGACCTTACTCCGGCCTCCCACAAACCCCCGAAATGAGGTGTGCGTGAAGGAATAAAGTGCCACTTGACCTCTTGGGTAGTCGACAGATGAGAGATGGAGTTCTCTGATGACGAAATTGGAGCCATTGTCTGAGTAGACGTCTGTGGGTGTGCCTCTTCTGTTACAAAACTTGCGAAAGATAGCCAAGAATTCCTGTGTGACCAGACCGGAGCACAGTTCTAGGTGAACTGCTCGTGTCACCATGCACACAAATATGCAAACGTATGCCTTGATGATGACGGGCTTCCGTGTATGGCCAAGCTTGAGCTGGAAGGGGCCAGCAAAGTCAACACCAGTGGAGGCAAAGACTGCGGCAGGTGTAGTTCTGACTTGTGGGAGAAGACCCATAATCTGACACATCGGCTTTGCATATGCCTTTTGGCAGACTACAAATGATCTGGATATTTTCTTGAGGAAATTGCGCAATACAGGTATAAAATAGGTGTGGCCGAGAATAGATAGTGAAGTTGCCACTCCTGGGTGTTTGTTGGTGATGTGAGCAGAGTTGACAAGCAGTCAAGTGATTGGTGACTTCAGAGAAAGAGAGGAATCAATTCTCTGGGAGTGGTGATAGAATGCTGACAAATACGTCCTGTGGCCTTAATCATACCGTTGTAGTTGTAGACGACCATCCCGGCCAGAGGGTGGTGTTTAGGGTGATATTTCTTCTCTATAAGATGATGTACATCAGAAAAGGTGTCAGCCTGTGCTCGTTGGAGTAGGAATAATTTGGAGTCTGAGAGTTCTAAGGAGGTGAGAGTGTCTGAGCAGACTTTGTTGGATGGATTCTTGCAATTCGAAATGAAGCGTTTCATCCATGCCAGAGTACGAAGTAGTGTTGAACAGGATGAGTAGTCCAAAAATTCCAGACTGAAGCTGGAGCAGTAATGGCTGTGAGCATAACCATCTTGGTCCCTGGCAATTCCAGTGGCGGGGACCCAACCCCTGATAGTGGCCACTGAGACTCAGGAAGGCGAAGCCATGGAGGGCCGTGCCACCAGAGATCAGATTCTGTCAGTTTCATAGTCGTGGTGCCCCTACTAGCAAGGTCAGCAGGGTTGTCGGCGGAAGCGACGTGACGCCATGAACTGTCAGGGAGTGTCTTGTATGTGAGCTACACGATGGGAAATAAAGGCGTCCAAAGTGCAAGGCATTCGTCGGAGCCAGTGAATCACGATTTTGAAGTTCGTCCACGGATGAACATTCTGAAGAGAGACCTTGAGTGTGCTTGCCACATAATGGATGAGGTCGGCCAGCATAGTTGCAGCTTGTAATTCCAGCTGAGGAATAGCCTTGCTCTTTAAAGGACAGACGCGAGCCTTGGCATATACGAGTGCAGTGGAAACGGAGCCGTCTGCGTGCACTTGCCTGAGGTAAACGGCCGCACCATAGGCAAGTTTGCTGGCATCAGAGAAGCCGTGTAGTGAGGTAGCAATGATAGGAGAAGAGTTGAGTGAGTGCCGTCTAGGAACTGGGTGGTTGGTGATGATAGGGAGTTCATCAGTCCAAATTTTCCACTGTTGTTGTTTGTTTGTTGAGGTGATGTCATCCCAATTGATCTTGTCTCTCCATAGTTGTTGAAGGAGAAGCTTGGCAACAATGACACATGGTGCGAATAGTCCCAGAATGTCATACACCTGTGCCGTGATATAAGCAATTTGACCTTTGGTGACTGACTTGTCAGGTGGGACAATCGTAATGGCAACATGTAAAGTGTCGCTGGTGACTTGCCAATGAATGCCTAAGGCTTTTGGAGAGTTGTGTGCTGATGGCAAAGAGAGATCTGCTGTTTCCACTAGGTGTTCAGGGATGGTGGCTCTGAAGTCGTCTGAGTTGGTGCGCCACTTGCGGAGAGCCATGCCAGCTTCCTCAAGAAGGTTGCAGGTAGACTCACGAATCTTCATGGCCTCATCAACGGTGTTAGCGCCCGACAACAAGTCATCCACATAGAAACATTCCTCGATGCATTGGCTGGCAAGAGGGTGGGTGTGTCGATGGGTGGAGGCGTGGTGGAGCAAAACACTTGTGGCTAGAAATGGTGACGATTTCACTCCGATTGTCACACGCTTCATGCGACAGTCTGTGATGATGTCTGAAGAATCCCTGAAGAGAAATCTGTGGAGGTCACGGTCTTCTTCAGCTAGGTAGATCTCTCGAAACATCTTTCCGATGTCGGCTGACAGAGCCACGGTATAGACTCGGAATCGAAGAAGGATGTCCGTGATGAAGGGATAAAGATTAGGGCCAGCTAGTAACTGGTCATTGAGTGAGACACCAGAGGATGTTCGGGCTAAGGCGTCAAACACAGAACGCACTTTAGTAATGGTGGAACCGTCCTTAAATACTCCATGGACTGGTAGGTAGTATCCGTTGTTGGAGAGTTCGTTCTGTGGTATGACTTCAGGATGATCAAGCTTGAAGTAGTTTTCCATCTCGGTGTTGAAAACATCCAGCTTGCCTTTACGTAATAGGCTTCGCTCATTTGAAAGGAAGCGACTGGTGGCCATTCTTCTGGAGTCACCCAACTGTGGAGGGTTGTGTACGCGGGGCAACTTGACAGAGCAGCGTCCGTCAGACTCTCTAGTAAGGTGAGAGCTGAATTGTTGAAGAGCGGATTCCTTTTCAGGGGTGTGTCGAGAAACCTCAGGTACCTTCTCCATATCCCATAGCTGCTGGCAGAGAGAGTGAGTCTCATCCACCTTGAGCTCTACTTTGAATGCAGGAACTTGTTGAGTAGGAGGCAGCGGTCCAGTCACCGTCCACCCAAAGATGGTGGAAGTGGCGGCAACTCTTGTAGTAGGACAGAAACGGTTGGGAACTGGGTTGAGGCATAAAGGTAGATCAAGTGTCCCTATGAGGACGTCCATCTGACCTCCAAAGTCACCGTCGGCAAGCTGTACATTTTGAGAATGGGGTTGCGTGTGATGACTTCTGGATCAGGAGGAGGTGTCAACGGCGGGAGCTTTGGCGTAACTGCCATCGTCAGCTCAACACTATCTTCTGATGGAAAGGTGGGACTGATCTTGACAGTGACACAGTGTTTGAGGTCCTTGTCTGAGTTTGCTCCAGCCACGATCATGTGTAGAGGTGATCGCTCTAGTTGACAGTGGGAAGCTACACGTTCAGTCATGACGCTCTGACTTGGTTGGCTCAACTGACGTCATCATGGTCGTATGGGAAGGTGCAGATGATGGTGGATTGTCATCTTTGTGGAGCAGACTGTGGTGCTTTGATTTGCAAGTGCGGCAGGTATAGGTGGACGAGCACTGTGCTACCTGATGGCTGTGGTGAAGGCAATTAACGCATCCTTTGCTTTGTCTCACATAGTTGAGACGCTGTCCAGGGTTGTAATCCCAGAAAGTCTGACATCTGGAGAGGTGATGATAGCTTGCCTTGCACAAAGGGCAAGTGGTTAACCTAGAGGATGGCTTCTTTTCTTCACGTTTGCCTTGAGGTTTGGAAAAGGTGCCTTGAGATTTGGCAGGAGCTGATACTGGAGGTGAAGGCTTCTTGTTTGGTAAGTTCCGAGTAAGCGGGGTAGCAAATGCGACGAAGTCTTTGATTGTTGGGAGGTCCTCTGATGATCCAATGCACTTAATCCATTCCTTGGAGAGTTCATCATCAAAGTCCATGGCCATGAGCGTGACCGCTACTTGAGAAAGCGTAGCCCCATTGATCTTCTCCATAACGTTATAGAGATGCTGCGTCCTATCCAGTGCACGTAAGAGACGCTCTTCAAAATAGTCATAGGAATCAGGCTGGACGAGTTCCCGAATGTAGGTTGGAAACACGACAGAGGCTCTGCCGTGTCTAAGTTTGAGTTCTTTTATGGCAATGTCGTAGCCTGAAGGACCCTGGGCGTACTTCTCAACAATGTTTTTGATTGCGAGGTTCTCCATGGCCTCTGCTAGAAGGCAACACTTGTCAGCATCTGAATAGCCGCTGGCATGAGTAGCAATAAGGTCCGTAAACCTGTCATAAAATTCCTGGAAGTCGCGGATTCTTCCAAAGAAGGAATGCATTTTCAGCTTGAAAGGCCCTGAAGAGCGTCCAGAAACAGAAGGTGGTGTTGCGGTGGAAGGTGGCTTATCTGTGAGGTCTGATGCACCAGACTTCAATATGTTGGCTCTGATGTTGGTTAGAGTTTGCTTGACCTTGGGGACAAGGGGATTAAAGAGAGGATATTCTTCGTACGGCTCGATTTTGACACTGAGATCACCGAGTTCTTTCTCATGCTTTCTACCCTGGGCAAGGAAGTCGGTACAGGCCACTGTGGCGTGCTCCATCCATGATTCAGCTGCTCCGAGGTGCAGCCGGTACTTCTGGTATAGTGAGATCAGTTTGAGAGAGCGAGCCACCTTGTCCACGTAATCCTCATAAGTAGCTTCCATTGTTGCGTTTGATTCAATTTCTTTCTCTGTGTCTTCCTCTGCGGCAGTCGACATGGCATCCAGCAGTGCTGAATAGGCTGCCTGATGCTCCCGAATGGCTTCTTGGAGAGACTCGAGCTTCATCTGTAATTCTTCCTCGTCCAGCTTTCGGACGTCGTTTGACAGCAGCTTATCTGTGGCGGCCTTGATGATTCTCATGATTTTTCCTCGGACGGAGGACCTCTTGTTCTTGAGTCGTGCTAAATAAGTCATGATGAGATTGTTCGGGTGTACAATAGGAAGTTCGGACGCGAAGTGAGGATGACTTCAGGAAGGCGAGTCGTTCCAATGATGAGGAGTGTCGACGTAGAGTGAAGAGTAGTCCACGAAGACGAGATGAGCGAAACGAAATGGTGAGCTAGCTAGCAATCACTCGAAACTACTTCTAGTACAGTAAGACTTCAATAGCTAACGATAGCAGAAAACTCTGATTCTTCTAACCTTCTCTGTACAATGCCTGATCCGGCTCGAAGGACCAATGTTTGAGGGTTGTAAATGCTCAAGCCTTATTGACCCTTGAACTTACAATTCGAAGGACCAGAACCTTTGCCACTCCCTCTAGCTAACCACCGTCAATGCGAGCTAACAGCTGCCAGGAAGACGAATACTTTGTCATAGTTGCAGGCCTGGGCAGACTGAGAGCTATAGTCGCAAGCGCAAGTATAGTTTGACCTTTGGGTAGATGGCAAAAGTTAAAGACATGCAATTATTCACAAGACATATTTATGAGATGCAAGATGATACACCAGCATTGGGTTTCTATCTCAATGAATATCATTATGCGGTGAGAAATGGAGCAAACTTGAGACAAATGTGTGTGCGTATGACAAGTGTTAATGGGTACTGACAATGTTTGCTCTTTGAAAGTCCAAGTTAGAGTTCGGGAGTCCTAGGAAGTTCTGGCAGTTGTTCAGGTGTCCTGAACATGTATTTATTGCAGCTTTGATATTTTTACTTGAATATTTCCGCATCACGCGAGCGTTCTGTATTCTCCCATATTGTACGGTTTATATTGTACGCTACTTGTAGCGCGCGCGTAGCGAGTAAAATCAATGAAAATTGTATGTAACCGGTGTGAGAAAATTTCAAAAGAAGCCAATAAATCACTTATCACAACTCGTCGTACAATATGGGAATGATATTACTTTCACGCCCACATTTTCACTCGCCTTTGGCTCGTGAAAATATTTTGCGTGCTCGTAAAATATTTTCCCATATTGTACTCTGACTGTGCTCTAAGTATTATTTATATATATATATATATATAATTGTTATATATATATATATATAATATATATATATAATATATATATATATATTTTTTTTTTTAAGTGAATGCTGCCTTGGTACCAGGAAGGGATACATATCTACTGATTAGATCTTATTAATTGTCAATACAATAAATTAGACAGTTTCTTTTGGATCTCATTCTAAAAGAAGACAAGTAGTGTGGAATTATTTTAGTGGAACAAATGTACTTGCATCACTACTAACTAGCAAGTACCCTACCACACCGTGGTGCTTGATGTGTTGCACAATAAGAATGCAGTATGTGGTAAAACACCACACTCCTTATCTATAGAACAATTATGTACATTCCCATGTCACCCATACCCTTTCATTGTCAGCATGTGTAGTATAATATTTCTAAGTAGCTAATTACATTACCTATCCCAATTCATGCACACCCTTTATTTCTACATCACCATTTCATTGAGCATGTGCAGATGGGTTGTTCTATTTAATGACCTGTCTGTGCATGTGCCAGTTCAGTTGCTACCATGTGCTGGTTGAACCTTCATCTACTGTCAATCCTATCACAGAATTGAGAACTCTGGGTTGGGGTAGGTAGAAGCATTGAACTGCTTGGGGATACTAGCATAGGCAACTCTGGTGGCAGCATACATTTGTGCTGTCTTCAGACCCTTCCACCACACCTGGTGCTCAGCGGTGGTCCAGTTCTTCTTAGAGCTGGATCTCTGGAGACGGCCTCACGACATCGACGCTTACTTCTTTTTGATGGTTGCTATTCTTCAAGCAGTCTACAGCTGCAAATATTGAGTCAAGCCCACCGTGTTCCTCGTTGAACTTCCTTCTTCTGATCTCTTTCAGGCTATTCCCTGATTGCCGGCGTAGAGGGTTTCCGCCACTTCAAGCAGCTTAGCTGAATTTGTTGGTTTATTGCTTACTCATCACTCGAATATTGCTCATTTGACGTTTCCTTTTATTCGTTTTGTTCGCTAACTGTTCGCCTCTTGTACTGGATTGCAAGTTCTTCATTTAATTGTTAACGGAGCTGTGTCATTTCTTTTCTGACCCTATCACTTCATACCTCGGGCGAGTTTATTATTATTATTATTATTATTAGTTATTCATTGTAATTGTTTCATTCTGTTTGTGATCCGAACGTTGTTATTTGTAAAGATTTCTTTATTCATTGTGCATCATCTTACCTTCTTTTCCTAAGTATGTCTTATGGAACAAGAGGAAGAAGCAGACCAAGAACAAGAGCCTTAGATTCTCACGAAGAGTTTTCCTCATCGATCTCAAAAGATTTTGTTCCTGCGTTCTCCCAACACTCAACCTCAGACTCTAGTGAATCAGCCTCAACAACTTCATTGTCTTCTCATGAGTCGGTCTCTACAATTATTAGTCCATCGTTGGGTGCGGACGTCACGCAGCTGTTGGAACCACTGCCTGCAACTCCTCCCAGAGCCAAACCCACTATTCCTACTCAAGTAGAACACCTCAAGAAGTTAGCAGATGAAGCTAAAGCTACTGGTATAGATCCGTCCATCTTGATGATTGCTCAGTTAATGAATTCTCAAGCTACCGCTCAACCCGATCCATCTGTTGTTCCTGCTCCTCGGTCCAAGCCATTTTGTGATCTTAAGCAAGGTGAGGATATCTTTGTGTTTTTACATCGTTTCGAATTCCAGATGAAATCCAAGCATATCCACCCCAATACCTGGTTGCAACACTTACCTGATTTGTTGCATGGAGATTTTAGTGAAGCTTTTTATAACAACATTACATCTGTTACCACTTTTGCTGAGATGAGAACTATCCTTTTGAATGCAGGAGGTTACTCTTTCAATGATTGTTTGCAGTCCTTCCCATTGAAATTCCGTGCTTCAGGCTCTAAATCACCTATGCAATGGTTTAATCATTGGCGCTATAAATTTGGTGTCATTCTAGATCATCTTACCTTTTTATCAGATCTCACAGATGCCCAGATAGAGCTCATGTCTCAGTCATTTGCTATTATTGGTGTCCTTGCTGGCATGCAACCTGATGCTAGAGAATCTGTCCTCAATAGACAACACCATTCCATTCATTCTTTTGTACAAGACTGTAGCTCACTATTTTCTGTTGCTGAATCTAAAAACAAGTACCATCCTTCAAATGCTCATTCCAACTCTTATCATTCCAATCCTCAATTTTCCAATCCCCATCATTCCAATCCTTATAATTCCAATCCTTATCATTCCAATGCCAGTCAGTCTTCATACAGATCTTATCCAAGTCGTCATGGCAACTATCATACTCAGCATAACAACCATTTCAAACCTCATTCCAATTACAGCCCTAATCACCCTGCGTCTTACCAACCCAACCATTCCCACCCCAACTCATCTCACAAGCGGGACATTAGTACAGTGACATGTTTCAAGTGCAATACTCTTGGACATTATGCCAACACTTGCACAGCCCCTCCCACCCAGTCACTTCCACCACCCAGACAACCTCAACCCCAGACCACTCCCACTTCCTCATCCAATACTTCAGTCACTCCAACCAGACCAACTCCAGTACCAAGATCAAACCCCAGATCAGTGAGAAAGGTTGACATCCTTTGCTCAGTCTCCACTTCTGTTGATGATATTACTCCACTTAATCACTTTGACGAAGAGTTCATTACCCACGGTTACATTAACAACATCTATACACCTATCATTGTAGACTCAGGTGCCAAGAGAAGTTTAGTTTCCCCAAATTTCATTACTTCAGATTTGAGTCCAGTTATGAATGAATCAGTTTGTGGCATATCCAGAGTAGTATCCCAATTCCCTGTTTATGAACTTCCAATTGATGTCCCTACATTGAAGGGTGTAGCCAGATTTGCTGCATGCCCCACTTTACCTGATAATACAGTTTTACTTGGAATAGATTTTGGGCAAGACAAGTTTCTAGAGTTGATCAATTCCATCAAACAAACACCAGCCACTGTCCATGCAGTCACAAGAGCAATGTCAGCTGATGATCAGCTTGCTCAGCAGGTCACTGAAGCCCTGCATGTTTCAGAAGGAGGCAATCCTTTACCCCTTGATGACATCCCTGAATTTGTCTCTGACATGGATGACGCGGTACCTGATTCTGATGTCATTCCAGTCGAACAGCATTCTGACATTCCAACAGTAGAGCCTAGCCATAATACTAGTAGCAGTAATGACTCCCAAAATGATCTTGTTCCTCACTCTTTACCCACTTTAACCTTTGATGGTTTGACTAGAGACCAGTTCAGAGAACTACAGTTGAGTGATGAATCTCTCGCTCCTTTGTGGGAGCATGCACATAACAATGAGAAACAGTTTTTTGTGGTGAACGGCCTTCTGATGTGTATTACTAGTACCATGAACACTGTCTCAAATGCATTGGTTGTGCCAATGGACCTCAGACGTAACGTTTTGCTTGCTGCCCATGACGGATTAGGTCATGGTGGTATCAATGTCACTAGATCACTAATCAACCGCCATTTCACCTGGCCAAACATGATTCATGACATAAGAACCTACATTTAAGCCTGTCCTAAGTGCATCAAGTTTTCAAAGTCCAAAGCCAATAAAGTGCCTATGATAGAACCTGAACTGATATCTGAACGTGGAGAGAAAATAGCCATAGACATTGTGGGTCCCCTTCCCAAGGCAAAAGGTAATCTCAGATTTATTTTTACTTGTTTGGAGTTAGCCTCAGGATACCCCTTTGCTATTGCACTCAAAAACTACACGGCAGAAGCCACTGCTCAAGCCCTATTGTCAGTCATTTCAGTTTTGGGTGTTCCATTAGAGGTCTTGTCAGACCAAGGCTCAAATTTTTTGTCAACCACCATGAACCATTTGTGCAAGCGTTTCCGAATTCACAAAATCAGAACCTCGCCATATCACCCCCAATCGAATGGCAGATTGGAGCGATTTCATTCCACATTGAAGTGCATGTTGTCCAAAGCTATAGATGAGAAATGTGATTGGCCTTCTATGATTGATCTTGTGTTGTATTACTCTAGAAACATTCCAAATTCTAGACATGGTTTCACACCCCAAGAATTGCTTTTTCTGAAACCGTCACCGTTTATCCTGTCCACTATCAAATCTCTTTGGTTGTCAGATCATGAGTCATCAGTTAACATCCCTCAGTTCATTGCAGATTTAGACAAGCAGTTTGCATGCACCAATCACTTTGTCAAGCAATCTTTGTCATCCAAGCATGCCCACAAACGCATTACCAGAGAGTCAGACTTTGTTGGTAAATACAAAGTAGGTGACGTTGTTTACAAGAGGTCCCCTGGACTAAACAAATGTCTGGAGTCCTCTTGGGACGGCCCGTTTATCATTACACAGTTGATTGCACCAGTGAATTGTGAGATTGCTCCCCAGAACTCTAAAGGCAGGAAAAAGATAATACATATCAGCCAACTGAAGAAAGCATGTAATTCTATCATATTCAGAGTAGCCATAGTACCAGATGACAGTTCTCCTCACTTTGACATTTCACCCAGAAAACCCTCCCAATTAAAGCTCAACCCAGAACAACAATCCCAATTGGACTTCACCCTTTCATCTTTTCCTAATGTTTTCTCAGACAAACCCGGCATCACTTCCCTTGTCACCCACACAATCAGCATCACAAGTCACACACCTGTTTGGACTCCCTCATATTCAGTACCATTGGCTTATCAACAACCCTTTCGTGAAGAGATTGAGACACTCTTGTCACTTGGTATAATCGAACCATCTACATCGGCCTGGTCAAGCTCTCCGCTTCCAGTCAAGAAGCGTGATGGAGGAATCCGCATAGTTGTTGATTTTCGAAAATTAAACCTACTGACTATACCTGAACCGTTTATGATGCCGTCAATTGATTCAATCCTATCCCAACTAGGTGAAGCCAAATACTTATCCAAGCTAGATCTATTAAAAGGGTTCCATCAGGTCCCCCTATCTGATGATTCCAAGCCACTTACTGCCTTTTCATGCCTCCAAGGCAAGTTTCAATCGGGTCATGCCATTTGGACTGAAAAATGCCCCTGCAACCTTCCAGCTGCTTATGCAGTCAGTCTTAAGAGGAATTGAATCCTTTTGTTTGCCGTATATAGATGATGTAATTATCTATTCCACCACCTTTGATGATCATCTGGCTCATGTCACTGCAGTTCTAAGCAGGCTGTCAGCAGCAAACCTTACTGTAAAGAAGCCCAAGTGTTGTTGGATGTACAGCACTTTCGAGTTCTTAGGTTTTGTAGTAGGCAATGGTCAGATCAGCATAGCCAAAGCTAAGATTAGTCACATCAAGAACTACCGTCTTCCTACAACCAAGTCAGATCTCAGAGCTTTCCTCGGATTAGTCACATTTTACTCACGTTTTATTCCTGATTTTGCCAACCACACTTATGTTTTGAATGTTCACTTACAGAAACGTTACCCTGACAAGTTACAATATGATAACGACTCTGACTTTATCACTTCTTTCAATTATATTATATCAGCCATAGTCAATCATTCATCTTTGTATCTGCCCACTTGTAATGATGTATGGTGCGTGTTCAGTGATGCCTCCACCAAAGGTGTTGGTAGTTGTTTATGTGTTTACAGGTCAGATGAATGGGTTCCAGTTTCCTTTTATTCAAGACAGCTTCTACCTAGAGAAAGAAACTATCCAGCAGTCGAGCTAGAAGCACTTGCAGTCTTGGTCTCATGTGAACATTTTCGTTTCTATCTGTCTGGTCGCCATTTCACAGTGTACACAGACCATAGTGCCCTGGTTGATATTTTCAAAGGCCCACCTCCTTCAGCAAAATTGTCCAGATGGCTGGAAAAGCTGGCCGATTTTGACTTTGATCTGATCTATGTCAAAGGCTGTAACAATCAAGTCGCAGATGCCATGTCAAGACAGAGTTGGCAAGACCAAGACTCGTCACAATAAGCAGTTGTGCTAGATTTTGAACTGTGAACACTTAGCCTCCGAAGAGGGGGGAGATGTGGTAAAACACCACACTCCTTATCTATAGAACAATTATGTACATTCCCATGTCACCCATACCCTTTCATTGTCAGCATGTGTAGTATAATATTTCTAAGTAGCTAATTACATTACCTATCCCAATTCATGCACACCCTTTATTTCTACATCACCATTTCATTGAGCATGTGCAGATGGGTTGTTCTATTTAATGACCTGTCTGTGCATGTGCCAGTTCAGTTGCTACCATGTGCTGGTTGAACCTTCATCTACTGTCAATCCTATCACAGAATTGAGAACTCTGGGTTGGGGTAGGTAGAAGCATTGAACTGCTTGGGGATACTAGCATAGGCAACTCTGGTGGCAGCATACATTTGTGCTGTCTTCAGACCCTTCCACCACACAGTAGTTTAAGTTATTTATTGCCACTTGGTTAAAGTTACATTGCTTTTCTCTCCTGCTCTCTTTTCCCTGAACTATCTCAAGTTTTTCTTATCTTCCTCCTTTCCTTTCTTCACTTCTTCCTTTTTGAGTCATGGAGCCAGTTCTCACTCTTTTGTCTATTGTTCCTGCTTCTAAGTCTCTCTGTCCTATCTTGATTGTGGACTTAAACTTTACAAAACGTTCGCCTTCTCTGTCGTATTTCCAGGTGTGTAAGCATGAGAGCATGAGGTTGGGGGTGGAGGGTGGGGGGAGGGGGTTTGGGAAAAGTCCCCACTCAAATGAATGATTCATACATCAAATCTATCTTTAATAATCGTAATCTTACACAATAATACCACACATGCACATCACACTGAAGAAAGACTCTCTGCACTAGCTCTGATCAATATCAATTATGAAAAAGCATTGATAGCCTTACATTTTTTGATTTTGTTCTATCACTCCACCATGGTCGACCTTGAGCAAAGTTGGTTTCATCAAAATCTATTTTATGCCAAATAGGGGTGTGGCTTTTATGGACTAGGTGTGGTTGTGACAAAAAAGGTGTGGTTAGACTTTGTTAATTTTGAGCTCCCCTCTGAAACCTGCGCCGCCTTTCCTCACTGATTCCACGCGGTTTTAGTTGCAATTTATAGCCATCTCCAGAACGTGACGACACTTCATTCAAATGTAATGATGCTGCTTTACAAAACTGTTTAAGCTCATGAATTGTTCATGAATACACATAGTCATTGTCGTTTATGGCACACAAGCATATTTTTATATAGATAGAAAGAGTCATTAGCTATTGGAATGCAACCTTATAACTACATGTATTCAGCTATACTTAGAATTTTGTTACAAGTTGAAATTTTATGAGCTATGAACATTTCATCAGATAAAACTAATCTTGATATGAAAAATCAACAAATATTAAGCCATCTGTATATCTAAAATGAGGATCACCACAGAACATAAAATCTACCAAACAATGACATACCTCACAAGCTACTAAAAAAAACTGCAACATTTTCACAGACTAAAATTAGGCCTTTAAAACAACAATGACATGGTTGGATCTGGAGATTATTAAACTTCTTGTATACCTTTATACTTCTGCATGGTATCATAAAAGCATGAAACCTGGGTTTGTGAAGCCTGTTTGGGCCAAAAAAAAAGATGACAACCACAACAAAAACAAAACAAACAAAACACACAATAGCAAGATTAAAAATAATTTTTTCAATAAAATCAGACCCGCATATTAACTGAGAATCTCTCAAAGCTAAAATTTTGTTAGTGCAACATGCAGAGAGCAAGTGAAAAAATAGATTGAATTTCTAAATTTCTAAAAAAGTTAATAATAGTTGAAGTTTTGTTGTAGGAAAGTTGCAGCTGATTTGTACATAGTTGTTACACATGCATTACACAAGCACACACACACTAATGCAAAATAATGCAAATTTGCACCCCAACAATTTCTAGGTACCCAGATGGAAAATTGCCAGAGTGGTGGTGAACGTAGGACTTAAGGCTCTGGGCCAACAAACACAACCATTACACCACACACCCATCACACAGGTATGACGTGCTTACACACACACACACACACACTCACACAGCGCACAACATACACACAGCACACCATATAATCAACACAAACTTTTCTTCCTTTTGAAATTTGGTCTTTAGAATACTCTGGCTGCAATCTTAGTGATAGTACTAACTCTTAAAAAAATAGTGACTTTGACCCTATCCAACTTTCCATCTACTCTCCACTGTAAACAATGGCCTTGAACATCGTTGCAGCAATAATAGTGATATATTAAAAGAGAACTATTCTGTCTAGGAACTCATCTTAAGTAGACCGTGAAATATAACCAACACTACCTACAATTAGCTATCTAAGTAATTATGTATTATAAGGTTAAATTGAGACACAATGCTGTTGACCTTGTAAAACAAGAAATAATACGCTTACGAGTAAGAAGGCCCTAGGCTGTAGCGTCCGGAGCCCAGTGAGGGCGCTACTTGGGGCCTGTAGCTAGGACCCTAAAAATGTTAGTTCACTACAACTGGGCAGGGCCTAACAAACTCAGAAGGTAGCGACTGCTCCTTACAACAGGACACTTTAGCGCAATCGGAAGGACACTAAGTCGATAGTATCCCTCTTTGAAGGACCTAAGCAGTTTACATTTCCTCCGTCACAATACAAAAACTACAGCAGCTATGCTCTAATAATTAACCATTAGCGCGCATGCGCGATAGGGTTATAGTAGTCGTCCTGTCTGTTTGTCCGTTTGTCTGCATGTAGTCTGGCGGGCCAGACCTTTTACCTTCTTTTTTATGGGCGGGGGAAGGGAAAGGGTCTGGGGTCACTAGCATCAACGACTTGTTCCAGAGGAATTTAATTAAAAAGTGTCAAAATTGCGTCACATATTCCCCCGCGCATTTTAATATTTCCCGGGAAAGTACTGTAACTTGCAGCTCGACCAGCGCGATCCGGCTTAGCTATGGAGTTCTGCTTAGGTTGTGGCTCTGATCTTCCATCAGAGTTTAGATATGTCCGTAGGTTAGTTGCAGAGAGATCAGATCTCACAAGACTCCGTTCTGGAGTTGTGTTAGCCTGGCGTAATCTAATGAAGGAAGCATTGGAAGAGAATTCTGGGCCCACTCCTCCAGATTGCGCCGCAAGTAGCTGTGATCTTACATTACAAACCTCATCAGGTAAGAGTCTTCCATGCTTGAAGGAAAAAAAAAGAACCGTATAATGACGCATTATGATGACGTCCCATGACGAATGTACCAAGGAATGTGCTAAAACCGCCACCCCAAAATCGGGGTGGCTCGAACAAGTCGTTGATGCTAGTGACCCCAGACCCTTTCCCTTCCCCCGCCCATAAAAAAGAAGGTAAAGGGTCTGGCCCGCCAGACTAGTCTGCATGTCTGTCTGTCTGTCTGTCTGTCTGTCTGTCACGCTCTGATTTTGGAGATTACTGACAATTAACAGTTGATTTAGGTATGAACTTACTCAGGACGAAGTTTTAAGACTTTTCATTGTGCTACTTTTTTTTAATTTCGGGCTATTCGTTGGGAAAAAGCGAAGCTTTCAACTCCGCGTAGGCACCAGCTTTTATGGGCACCGCCCCCTAGCGACACGTCATAATCACGTGAGCAAATAATATCTGCAGCCAGCGGTGTACTTAGCTTTATGCTCAGGCTCCTAAGCATTACTCTGGGGAAGTTAACGGAGTTGAAAGAAGTTAAGTTTCGTGTTGAAAATGTATACAGGTGAGTGTTTCTGGCTAGTTTAGCTTCTTCTTTTATGAAGACAGCGTTTCCATGTACCATTTTCATTGGTCGAGCTATTTTGATACCTCATTAAAAATAGATAGCAGATTGCTTGTTCTTTTGGAAGGAGATTATATTATTGTAATAGCTAGGTAGTGTTTAATAGCGCTGAGGGTTCGCACCTTTGGTGCTTCATTTTTCAGTAATCTCGAGTCGGGGGTGTACTGTGATTATAAACGCGTGCACGCGCAGCCTGACTGGATAACGTAACGTTATGTAATAGCTACATTGAGGGGGTTGTGTAGTATACTCAACAGTCTGCTTCCGGTGATGTTAATTTATCTGCTTACTCGGTAGGCTCTAAGTCGCATCAGCAATTGTATGACCAGAAAATAGTACCAAAGAAATGTTTTTAATGATAGTTAGCTTAAATTTGTTTCCCTTAGGTGACAATTTTACTACTTCTCTGCCAAATTTAACAGTTCATATTTTGTCTTCTTAGGTTTTGCTACTCTGACCAGATTTCCCGATTGCAACGCGGTATACATCTGTAGTAACAATGCAGGACTTTCCAACTGGGGAATTACATTTCCTGGAATAGGATCAAAAATATTATTCAGCTTTGGAGTGTATTTTCCTACAACTCAAACTAGAACTGGACCTGGATCAGTCAAGTTTATTGGAGTGGCAGAGTTTATTAATGCTAGTTACAGTGTTACTAAAGTTACCTTCATGAATTCTGCCCATCTCAACCAAACTGAAATAAATTGTAATGAGGAAATAACTCACTATATATATAAAGGTAGGTAGCTAACTGCATATACCTATTAACACAGATATTAATTCACTAGGCTAGTGCATTTGACGATGAAAATTTTAGGAAAATCTAGTGCATTTGACAATGAAAATTTTAGGAAAATCTAGTGCATTTGACAATGAAAATTTTAGGAAAATCTAGTGCATTTGACAATGAAAATTTTAGGAAATCAATTTCATAATAATTTTTCCTTTAGGTAATGTAGTCTCTTCAATCAGAATGGTTACTGAGAAGAAAATTCACTCTTAATAAATTGGGGAGTTCCTATGGCTAACTACAACGCTAACTACAATGCTAACATCATCAATTATACATTAGTCAATAACACTGCAATAAAACTAATGTTAACCAACAGAAGTCTTATCATTTCAATTACATCATGTGATGGAATACTTGCAGAATTCAACATAGGTTAGTGATTGTCAGTGTTACTACAATTTTACTTGAATAGTAATTGTAGTAATTACCTTCCGATGTTTACAACACAATTTCTAAAAAATGTGACTAAATCAGGAACTTAATCATAAATTTGAAGTTTTATTTGACCAGTTTAAAGAGTAGATAATTGTTTGTGATTTGTGGTGAGATATTCTTTATTTGCATGCCTGCAGATTCAGCTGTATAATAAAAACTAGTTATACAAATTTCATACACATGCATTGGTATACTGACTGCTAAACATGTTGTGTTTATTTCCATTTGAGATGGAATTTGGATAAATTTCGATTGAAACCTAGAGTGATTATCATTTGTTTGCGATTATCCCTGGATAGCATCCTAGGAGAGCAAAGTTCAGCTATGAATATGAGCTATCGACAAAGCCCCTCAAAGCTTCTTTGCAATGTGGTTCTTATGGCACACTATATAGCATTATGATATAGAAATTTCTGCACTTTTGGCATCTACCTCTACCGGTTACAGTCCATTCCGCAGTGAGACAGGAAATCCCTAACAAAAGTATTTATGGAATAGGTGTTGCCAAACCTTAAGTATGTGATGACCTGCTGATGCTGAAAAGAGAGATGTATAAATGGTAAGAATAGCACAGCTGTCAGAATTCCACTACACACTTATTTTTTCAAAAAAATCTGGTAAGGTCATAAAAGGTAGATCAAAAGTTTATCATAGTAGTAGGTATATTTGTAATAATTCACAACAGTTTACTGTAGTGACAGTAATCAATCTTTCTAGGACATGGAGAAGATTATAAAAATTGTGAAGTAAATATTAGCACTAAGCTAAAAATTCGTCGGGACTAATGCTAATGAACAATAAAATGGTATTAAAAATTGTAGCATTGCTCCTTAATAGAGTCAGTATTTAGTTAGAAATGTTAGTGGTTTATTGGTTGTCATAATATCAATCACAGCAGAGAAGTTGGGCTCTTAACCTAGCAATTTTGGGTTCACAAATCCCATTATCTTGTATTGTGTGCTTGAGCATAGTAAAACTGACAAGACAATACTTAACCAAATCTAAGTGCTTAGAAAGAACTTGTGTTGATTGAATTATTTATAGTGAGTTAATGAAAACAATTTTTGCTTAATTAATTCTATAATACAAAAAAAATACATTTACTATGGCAGATAAATGCTGTAAGCAATTATTTTCTATTATTTTATATCTCAGTTTGTTTATGGCACATTGACTTTTCAATCTCTATATACTGTACTGTTACTGTAGCTTTCAAGTAAAAATTGAGTGTATTAATGAAGCATTGACTGCTATACATTTTAATTTAGGAACCTGCATATATCATGATGTAAGAATGAACAACACCCGTATGTACAGAATAGATGGAAATGACACCTGGACTATGGCTTGTCAAAATTCCTCAAATACAATTTCGGCTACATGTGAAATGAATGGAACTTTTTATTCGAACAGTAAGATTGTCCCATCATGTGCAATGGAAACCTATAGTACTGCAGATCCAGGAACTGCAAGAAGTTCACTATCCCTTTCTACATTGGGTGAAAGAAATGTAGAAGTAAATGATAAAGATGCCTCCTCAATACCAGTACTAGTTTATGTGATTTCAGCAGCAGTTCTCTTGATCATTATCTCCACGTTAATTGTAGCCTTAGTAATTTCCTTAATATGTAAGTTTCTACTTAATATATTTTTGTAGTTTTTATAAATGATTAATTTAATAGTTTGTTACAAAAAAAGGAAGTCAGAGAAGTAAGTATCTTTAAAGAATTATGCTATTTTTGTAAAATATGTTGTATACTATTTGAAGGAGTTTGACAAATGCTATGGAACTAGATGTAAGTATTCTTATGAAGTTAATAATAATATTGCTGAATGCATTTAAAACTTGAAAATTTTAACCTCAAAATATATAACATGAAGGTCACTATAATTTCAGTCATATACAATTGCATAATGCAGTTATTAGACATGTTATATAATTTGTTTCATTGTTTGGTATTAGTACTTCAAATTAATTATTTTTTATTATTTTATCATTTATTGACACCATTTAGGACACTTATAATCATATAAATTCAACTCCAAAGGCTACAATAGAAAGGGAACAAGTGAGTTTGCTGGCTCTATTATAGCTACGTTGGCCTTCCTTAATTGGGTGCTTATGCCTAAATTAAAAGTTTTATATTTAAACACTTTTTATGTAAGAAATATGAATCCTAAATTGTATGATATCTAGCTATAGTACTTCACACATGTCAAAAATCCATGAACTTCGTTTCACAATTTTGAATATGTACCAATTAAATAGTTAAGCAGAAATTTGAGCGCCAAAGCCATATAATTCTGACATCTGTACATAATTGTGAAACCTATAAGTTATTAACTTTTTGCAGCTGTTTACTAGACCAGTGAGTATGCCTCTTCTTATTTTATTTAAATTTTAAATATATTATAATAAACATACATTTTTGTTTATTCTGTACTATTATTCGTTAGAATGATTCAGCTGGATACTCTACGCTTACAAACAATGCTTCATCCAACGACACCTATGACACTGCTAAACATTTCATTAAATTTTCTCCTATGGTATATCCTAATCCTAATACTATAATAAACTATAATTATTTTATTATCAACATCAGTAGCTTCATTTATGAAATATAGAATACTTTTCATATGCCATAAATTAATGTTTATGAAGTGTTTCAAAGTGTAGACGAGTAAAACGATAATAGATTCTTAATGCTTCATGTATTATAGTGAGTCGCAAGACATGAGAGACAAAATTTGAATCTCATATCATATTCGATGTACATTTGAGTTATAATTTTTTATAAATATGTTGATTATTTGGTTGTTTTCTTACGAATAATTGGAACAGACAAACTTGGAACCATATGGAACCCTGGATAGACAAAAAATGGAAGAGTGTGCTGCTAAATTTCAACAGGAGGTAGTATGTCTGATAAATTTATAGCATTAAATGTTATCAATGTGCTCAACGTCCATAAAATTTTATAGATTACCCAGAAATTCAATATATTAAAGTATACAAGTTGTACGGTATCTTTGCAACAAATAAATTTAAGCACCATTTATTGGTTTAAATTAACCACTAAAATCTGAACAAAATAATAGCAAATTTGGTAAATTTGGAATTATTGTTCTTTAAATTTAATTGTGTGATAAATTTTATATTTTATTACTAGAAAAAAAATTATGTGGACATTGATTCACAGGATGCCAGTAATACGTCAATTTTGTTTCTTCATGACAAAACAAATTACACTGGTGTTCATGTTAAAGTTTATCCAGAAGGTAAAAGCTGCTAAATGTACTTTAATATCAATTGTTGTTGTATCATGAAAGTAGAATATTGATAAACGCAAGGATTACTTTCTTGCTATTTTGCAAAATATGAGTTCATAATCATAGATAGTTTGTAATATTCCTTTCACTTCAAAAAGATATATTCTTAATAGCATACCTGATTGAAAGAAAGGAACTAGTTTGATTATATAGTGTGTAACTTAAATATATATATATATATATATACATTATACCAATTAACCAATTCACAGAACAAATGTCATGTAAGAAGAAAGGGGTAGGATAATTTTCATCAATTACTTGCTGCTCCATATGAGAGTAAAAATAATAATAATTGGCGAGCGAGCGTAGCGAGCGAGACACTTACAGGGGTAACACAATCGAAAATCGGGGATGTTTGTTTATTTATTTGTTTATAGCCCGTTACCCGAGCGACCGCGCTTGTCGTTAAGAACTATAAATCTGATACATATTATTATTATTCATTTGATACAGGAGAATATCACGAGTCTGTTGGCTTAGTATTTACGCGAGTGCCGCAGGCACGAGCGTAAATACCGCCAATCAGACAAGTGATATTCTCGGGTATCCAATGGATAACAAATTTATTAGGTACTGCTCATGCGCGAATACCTTGGTAACAAGAAATGTACCTAGGGGGACGTAATAACCCAACGTAATAACTATGAACACAGGTGATATGGAAAAATATTGCCCTAAGCCACATCCTGTTTACTTTAATGCATTTTCTATGTGGCAACAGTTATCAGGCTCTGTTCAGTACCTAATAAAGTCTGGTATGCTCGTAAGAAAATGTATTAGCCGGGGAACTGATATAGTTCTTAGCAACCATAATTATGGTAGAAGGCAGATCAAAGCAAAATGGAATAATGAAGAGTTTGGGTACTTTAATACAATTACTAAGATAGCTAACGCTATACTTTGCTCGTTGTTTATGTTCTGGCTATAAAATAGTTATAAACCAAAATCATTAGGTTTGTATTTCGATTTATAAATCCTCGCCACTCGGGCTGCGCCCTCGTGTCTCGGAGTTTATAAATCGCATACAAACCTCAATTTTGGTTTATAACTACTAGTGGTGCGCTCGAATAGCGCAAATGCATGGCGAGCGAACAGACTCTTTTTACAGAAAAATAGGACAGAAATTACATCTAACTGTAGTGCACAGTGTAACCCTTTCCATCATCAGAGAATCTAAAGTCTCTGATCCCAGACTAAACTAACAGAATTATCTGAATAAACTTCAAAAGCAGTGGCAAAGAAGCGCAGCTTGACGAAGACTTCACAATTGTTTCAAGAAGAGAGTAGCTATAAACTTTTTGGTTGAAACAAGGATTCACCGCACCAGTTAATTGAAAAATACTGGAACTGTGAACGCTTTACCTAACTTACGTAATTGGCGAGCGAGCGTAGCGAGCGAGACACTTACAGGGGTAACACAATCGAAAATCGGGGATGTCAGTTTATTTATTGGCGAGCGAGCGAAGCGAGCGAGACACTCTCAGGGGTAACACAATCGAGATTTCGCTATATTTATTTATTTATCTGTTTATGGGGTACGTGAGACCTCTGTTTTTCGCACGCGCTTCTAATTACGTAAGTTAGGTAAAGCGTTCACAGTTCCAGTATTTTTCAATTAACGAGCTCTGAGAATCCTTAGTGGCGGTGGTAAGTCAATGCTCTCTTTGTCATGGCTATAAGCCGTGCGCAACAGTATTTACTTGAAAATACATTGTCCACTAGACTACTGCGAAGGTAAGTCTGTGTAGGTGCATGTCCAGCTGTGTCAAAGCATTGTGTGTTACAACCACTACTTAGCTAAAGAATATCACAAAGAAAACTTTTAAATAACGTGTATTGTTTTGTTGTTGTTTTTTTTCCTTCAATCCAAGCAGTTGCAGAGTTGTCACTATGGCACTGAAATTCATTTACCAAGTATGCGAAATTTAAAAACTGGACCTTATTTTCAGTAGCTTCAGTGTTAGAAGTCAAAATCATTCATATAAAAATAGTATAGTCTTTAGGCTCGCTCGCCATTTTGTGCTCAAGCACATCACTAGTATGAAAATATTAAAGTGGACAAAAATTTAAACTTGTCCATAAATTGTGATGCTTCTACCATCATATTAGATCATGCAATTGTCTTTCTCAAAACGAAAATGTAGCATTCACTTTGATAAAAAGTATGACTCCACTAATTTTGTTCCAATTTATTAAGTTGATTACCAATTATGTGTTAATTAATATCCTCATATTAGTAAATTAAGTCAGAATTATAAATTCCCTTACTTTTTGGTTAATTGACAAGTTAATGTAACTGGAATATATGAACTTGGTTAACTTGCTAATGATAAGTTTCTCTTTTAAATTACTTTGATGTGTTACAGATGAAATATTGAACATTGATTCACTTCTGATTCAACTTGGTCCAATTATTGATAAATTCAGACTGTTTGGCAGTGTTGCAGGAATATCTCCGGCTATTCTGGATGAAATTACTGCCCATGCAGCAGTTCCTTACGATGGAATGGTCGAAGTATGTGATGCCTGGCTAAAGAAGTGTCGAGCTGAAAATGTTACACCCACTTGGACTGCAGTTGCTGAAATACTTTCTTTACTGGGTTATCATGCCATGTCTCACAATATTTTGTTAGTTTATGAAACAGGTAGGAATTCAAATTGGCACGGGAGAAAATGAGTATTAAATAACTAAAACTTCCTGGTAGGATAATTAAGGAAAGAAACTATTTTATAAAAACAAATATATATTTTTCAGGAAAGCTACCCATTTCTGTGGACATGCATACAATTTCTCTTCCAAATACAGCCAGCAGACCACTGTCTCCACCTCCTGTTATACCTATGCAGCGAATTGAAATAGAAGATACAGACAATGTTGGGATAATATCTGTTAAAACCAGCGAATCTACCTCATCATCACCCATGCGTAAGCGGGGAATCAAAGAGGTAGCAACACAATATGATGATGTAGTGACTGTTTCAGCTGCTAGCAAAAATGAGAACATACAGCATCAAAGGAAATTATCAGATCACTCAGATATAT
>WLWD01003844.1_pt1 | contig 38679 bp, 41 predicted proteins | sample 6712731 | NCBI WGS metagenome assembly WLWD01 (sample SAMN12718690, study PRJNA576275) | sponge metagenome | isolation source: marine sponge | host: Mycale hentscheli | place: New Zealand: South Island, Marlborough, Capsize Point | collected 2014-11-01
CTTCTCCTCCCCTCCCACCCAAGCCAGCTGCTGCTACTCTAGAACATAACACCAAGACCACCTTTATAGCCAAGACATCCTTGACCTACCCAAGGTTGGAATTTATGTATGGAAGGGAATATAGGGAACCAGGATAATATAATGAATTCTGTCCTGTGAAGTAGATAAACTAAAAGATGAGTTAAATCTCTTGTAAAACAATCTATGAACACATAATTATCGTATAATAAGACGGCATGCAACAAAAAGCAAATATTTCTGGGAGTATAATACATACTTTTTTTTTTCTTCAATTTTTACTCTGTTTTTTTTTGTGTTTGTTTGTTTTTGTCTTCTGAAGTTATCAATGATGGAGTAACTACTGCACTACCTGCAGATTGGGCAACATGCTCATTAGTAGTGTAATTACAGGATGTGAATAGTATTGTACTCATTACACGAGTGAGAGGACAATGTAAGAGATTGTTAGCAGGCACATGTTTTACAAGCCCAAGACGAAATAAAACAAAAATCTTGCCTAATGCAAAAACACTAAGATGGTAAGATCATAAGATGGTAAGATGGTAAGATGGTAAGATGGTAAGATGGTAAGATGGTAAGATGGTAAGATGGGTGGCAAATGTAATGTTTTTTTGGTAACGTGATGAAATGATATCTGTTTGATTCCTAGAGTGGAATCTGCCTCAACAAATTCAACTGATGCTGCTCTTACTTCTAGGTCTTCTCACAAACCTCTTCCCACATCTCCTCCATCTGCTGGTCCTAAATTTGCTCCTCCACTTGCTACTTCTCCTCCATTGGAGCTCCCTCAAGCTCTTCCTGGCCCATTCAAGCCTTCTCACACAGCAGCCACTAACGCCTCTTCTTCGACAGCGTCTTCCACTACTAACTCAAACCTCCGATATGTCTTAAACACTCCTTCACAAGCTTCCAAGTCTAGCAGTCCTCTCTCGGTAGCGAGTAAATCATCAGGTACAATCCAGTCACCCAGCACGCCTGGGATGGGTGTGACTTCACCGTGCTCCTCAGCATCAAAGACTAAGAGTTTGCCTCCTCTTCCTCATTCTCTGGTCACTCATCCTCCGTCTGTCGACATAGATAGACGACCGCCGGCCCTCCTGCCTTCTGAGGTTGGCATGTATATGTACTTAACTAATTTCGTGTGTGTGTGTTGGCTTGATTGCTTGAATAAACCGTTTAATATATTGAAATATACGCACATGCTAGCCAGTGTTGGTACATAGCCAGCACATGATGAAAAGGGTATCTCTTCTAGTCTTATTGTTATTATAGTACTCATATGGTTTACTATTGCTCTACCAATTATCTGTTCTAGATGTTGGTATCTAGAGTAAACGATACTTGAATCAACATCTAGATAAAGTTTTAATACATGTATACAGGGGCGGCGCAAGTGGTCCGGCCAGTCAGGCCATGGCCTGACCAATATTCTATGGGTGGCATTTGGTATAAATTGATTTGTATGGTACGCATCGTTAATTAGTCGAGAGTCGTTAACGATTGAGAGTTAGTCGGTCGCGCGGGAATCGGCGTTTCCACGTAGAGGATACTGTGTAACGGCAGGCATTGATTTCTCTTCCTTGTATGACCTTCCAGACACGCCTACACATCCAGGACCTGCATTTAAATTTCCCAAACCCTCTTTTGGTAAAAAGAATATAGTACAGAGGTGCTTTCAGCACTCCTGGTTTGAAAAGTGGCTTTTTCTCCACTACAAGGAAGACACTGACACTGTGTTCTGTTTTACTTGCCTGAAGATGTTTAAAGAGAATAAAATCTTGTTCTAAGGCTGATGCAGCATTTGTAAGTTCACTTAATGCAATTTTTACTTTCTTTATAGCTACATCAAGTAACTTTTTGTATAGATTAATAGAGGATATGCACACTGGAAGGATTCTACATTGAATTTGTTAGTGATTCCAAACACAGAATGCAAATATTTGGTACATTTACTTCTTGAAACTTTTTCATGAACCAGTCATCTTCATTTATTTCCTGAAATATAACATAATAACATTAATATTACTTATTTAATGGTTATAGCATTAATACATGCAATTTCCTACTAATTTAGTCTTACTGACAATCTTTACCACAGACAAGTGATGTCGAATGGCCTGACCAATCTAAAATACGTTGCTCCTCCCCTGTGTATATAGTTAGTACAACTAAATTGCACTATATTCCAACTGGGGGAAAGTCTGTCTAAGTATAGGTTGTTAACCCTCAGTGCGCATGCACGAGAGGGTTATAGTAGTCATCCTGTCTGTCACACCCTGATTTTGGAGATTACTGACTTTTAACTGCTAATTTAGGTATGAACTTATTCAGAACGACGATTTAGGACTTTTATTGTGCTACTTTTTTTTCTAATTTCAGGTTGATTTTTTGAGAAAAGGCAAGCTTTCAGCTCCATGTAGGTTCAAACTTTTGTAGGTAACGCCCCCTATCGTCACGTCACAATCACGTGAGCAAATAATTTCTTTTTCTGCCCGCGGTAGTTTTTGCTTTATACTGAAATGTTAATGAGTGCTGGAACTCAAGAGTTTTACATTGAACTGGTGAGAGTCTCCTGCATGTTTAACTACTCTTTTAGACAGCAATAATTTTTTGTAAGCAGAATGGTAACCACAGCTAGTAAAATTGGTTAATATCCTCAAATTTGCCTGCAAGAACCAAAGCTGTGATCCCACATGCTGGTGAGGTAACCATGAGATTTATTTGCAATGAGTTTAAGGTAAGTTAATGATTTATACAACAGAAGTTCACAAAAATGAAATATAGTCATGCACGCACACATATACTTGCATACATACCATTTAAATTAAACAATCACTTAACCGAGCTGCAATAGTATGCACAAGTAATAATTATTAGTCGGCATCAAAACGTTGAGTAAAATTTGAGCACGCTCTCTTTGACTATTTAATTTTGCATTGACTTTTGTTTTATTACAATGTATGTTTATTCTATTAATTATTATTCCTCTAGGTCAAGGTGGCCCCGGCTCCAGCTGTATACCGCCAACCCAAGTATGCCAACCAGAAGGAGTTTGTCCATAAGAGCGGTTGGTTTGCCCCAAGTCTGGAGAATGTCCTGTGCAAGATGATGTACAGCACCAACGTCTCTGTCCTCACTGCGACCACCACTGGTATCTACATGTTTGTGCACAAACGTTCTCCGACGAAGAAGTATGTGGCAAAGTCTCGAACTGCATACCACGACCTCGTGCAGATGTTCCATCGTCTCTACGACAAGAAAGACGAGAGACTGACTACTCTGGAACGTGAGATCAGGTACAACTCACCGGATGCTGCTGATTGGATGTTCCGTATTTACGCCTTGAGCAGTGCAGATTTGCTAGAGGCAGAGGCCAACAAGAGGATACTAGAGAATAACACACTCCACCCAAGTGGAATGAACACTGAACTCAAGTTTTCTTCCAAGGAGTCTTTTTTTAAGTTTGCGGAGGACTATGCCCAATCCTTGAGGGAGAGTGCTAAGAGGAACGTCAACCCCATTAGAGTGAGTGGGAGATGGTTCAAGTTTATGCAAACATGGTCACATGCTAGACATGTGTTAGCCTATTTGCTCTTGGCTTTCAGGTCCACCTGTGTTTCTAAAAACTACACCAACCCAAGAATTTTAGGACAAGAATATGGCAATAAATTCATAGATTTAGAAAGGGTGACAATAGTTACAACCACCAATATTATCAGTAAGCTAATAAACATTTCGTATATTATGGAAGCAATTTGAGGATTTAGAATCAGGCGTTACTGAAAATAGTTGTTGAAACTTTTACTTTAAATCTACTAAAATTATTCTTCATACCTAATTAAAAATTAAATAGTCGCCATGCCCTTCCTCTAACTGGTTCTTTATGAATAATAAACTGATTGAACTGTTTTTTTAATCATTGTTTGTTTGTTTATTTGTTTGTTTGTTGTAGGCTGCTAAAAGTACTCACTAAAGGACAGGCAACCAAGTCAAGTAATCATTTCAAATATCCGTCATCATTGTTTGTTTTTAACTCTTTTTATAGTGTTAACTTTAGTTGTTGTTTTTTTTTACAAGGTATCATCACTTGCGTTTCAAGAGTGCTATTATTATTATTATTTCATCTGCAGTGTGTAATAATCCAGTCATGAACTTGTAGTTATCTTAAATTAATCAATACTGATAACAACAACAATAATAATAATAATAAAATAATAAATTTAAATGAAGCATTATATGTGTTTATGAGCAAATGTGTTATGCCTCACAGACAGTGTGACTGCTGGCTCTAGTTATCAGCTAGTAGTAAAGTAATGGTCGAAGCTAGCCACCAGTTTGAAGCACTAAGCCGCGTTACTAGAGCAGCGCAGCTGAAGTTATTGAATAGTGGGCGGAGCTCTATGTAACACTAAAATATGGTAAAGGTCGCGCGTTCAACAAACTGTACCAGAGGGTGGGGCTGCAATCTGGGTGAGTTTGGAAAGATGAATGCTTCTATTGCGTTAAAAAACCTAGATGGAAAGAAGAGTGCAGACAGAGCTGACCAAGAAAAAGAAGGAAGTAGAAAAACCTGCCAGATATTGGAAGTGATAATAGTAATAGCTTTGATCGCCTTCGTTTGGGGTCTCTTCTCCTTACCGATTATATTTTACCACCTAGAAACCGACAAGGTAAGATAAACTTCACATGCACTCTAGAAAGTCACAGCTTGTTGTAGATAGCTTCTTATTCAGCAATTCATCACTCATTCATGTTCAATAATAATGCATAGTGGGTTGTTGTTTTGTTGTTGTTTTCTGTTGTTCCTTTGCTGATTGAGAGTAAGTTAGGTATTTATAAATAAAAATAGTTTTTACAAAGTATTTAGCTGTTCTTTTTTAACCATTTTTCAGGTTGGAAATAATCTGAGTTTAAATTTGGATACATATTTTTATTTAGATACCAACATCAATTATAAATACTAGCAACGCCAGTGAATGTGTAAATCCATTAGTGTACGACACCACTGATGGTGGATGTCAACTGGAATTACAAGATATCCTGACTTTGTCTAACTGCCATAGTGGAGATGGGCAATCTATCTTGGTACAAAGAAATGGCATGGAATTTGTCAACCAGATTATTCAGGGTCTGGAAATCATTCGTGCGAGCGAATCTTGTCTAACTGAAGCAATGTCACTCATGTGTCTCTATGCTTATGGACTATGCAGTGAGTCAGGAGTGTATATTCAGCCTACACAGGGCCAATGTGAAGAACTGAGGGATTCTGTGTGCCAATCAGAATGGGCTACTGCTGTCAACTTTGGCATAGATCTGCCTGATTGTAATAGGTTTCCAGCATCATCTGCTCACTGTGCTGAATCTAGCAATACTAGTATAGTGCCTACACTTGAAAACAACACAAGTAGTGGTGAGGAAATGTAGTTCTGGTTTACTATATTAGTCAAAATTAGCTATAAATTTGTTTATCACAAGTTACATCATTAGCTAGTTGTTTTTTTTTGTTGTTGTTGTTTTTTTTTGAAAGTATGGACTTCAGTTTTTAGTTTCATTTTGATTTTTCAAATTTTATGAGGCTAGTCTTCTTGCCGTCTAATAACTTTTTAAGGATGTTTTGTTTTAGTATACTTCAGTCTCATGACTTTTAGTTCAGCTCAGACAGCTTCAATTGTAGTTAAAATAGCTAATTAGTATATTTATTATATAATATAATTAACTATATAGCTATAGTTGAGCATTTATGAGAATATAAATAATCCTAGAATCATTTTCCTTTTAGCAATGATAGCATTCAATTGGTATAAGCTTACTACAGTGTTCCAATAGGCTCTTCAGTGTCAATGATTACAATGGTCATAATTTTAATTTCAGAATATGTGCAATCGGTAAACACCTCTCTTCTAGAGTGCAGTGAAGACTTTTTCAGAGAAAATGGTTCTCAAACCTGTGTCCCTAGCTGCTACTCCTGGAGACAGTATGACAAGAAGTTGTCTATTGGTATTGACACAGCAGTAATATTTATGGCCGTGATAGGTGGAATTGCAGCTGTTACAATATTAATAATATCATGTCTCAAATCAAAAAGGATGTGAGTCTAATGATAATATTTCTGACATCAGGTTAAATCACTATCTCCTCAATTATTTTACCTTTTGGTATACTTTTTCCTAAATTGGTAACTGCCTCAATGTGCATATATAGGGCATTTTCCTTCAGCATTGTAGCATCAAGTGAGCATTCAATATTCCTTATTGAACACTGTGTTGAACGCTCCAATACACCATGCATGTTCTTAGTTCTGAACAATTAGATTTTTAGAAATATGGCGGAGTTATCTCTGAACAGTGAAGCTTTGAAAACATTTATTTACTGTTTTGGAAAGGTATTTAATATATAATAAACAAGATGTTGTACAATATGGCTTGCATTTTCACTCAACTTCGACTCGATAAAATATTTATGAATGCCTGTGAAATATATCCCCTTATTGTATGTCAACTCATGCAATAAGTATTATATATATACTATATTTATACACTTGGTTTCATTTTGCAGGTGTAAATTTCCAGCTATCTTTGTGGTGTATATGGTAATAGATATCCTTATTCTCGGTGAGACATTTTTATGGGTTGAGTTAGATTAACTAAAGTTTAGAGTTTTGAATATTTTCAATAGAATTTCTTGTGTTGGTGAGTCACATGGATCGGAAAACACTGCACTGCTCCTCCAGAAACTTGCTAGAGAGTCTGCGAATGGTAACTCCTTTTTGCATCATAACAGGTACAATGATCTGATATCCAAATACAAATAACACGATAGCTAGTTTACTGATGGCTTAGAGTTGTGCAAGTTGAGTGTGTTTGATGAACCAGCTTCTCGTCATTTAATATTGCATGTAGACTTATATTTATACCTTTATTATCCCTCAGCATGCATGCATGAGAGGGTTACAGTGGTTTATATTCTTGATATAAGATTGTATATATATATATATATATATATATATATATATATGTGTCAACAACAAGGTGGAGGTTGGTACGAGATTTACACGATCAAGGGCTGAAAGCCTGAGTGCGGTGTAAATCTTATACTGACCAAACTGAGTGTGCTGGCATATCAGTAGCACATATTATGTTGGAGTAATGCAATAGGCTACTGTAGGTAACACTTTGGGACCTTGCTAAGCTGGTTTAGATTAGGCTAAAATTCTTTGAGTTTATTTACTTTGTCAACTCTTGAACACTGCTTTTGCTGATTTTTCACAGGACTGCTCTTTTCTTACCTTCTGCTACAACTAGGAGTGTGGTGGTTCTCTCATACTGCCATATTATTCTGGAAGATATTCTTTCCCTTTCACTCTGAGACATTCAAAGTTTCTGGAAGACTCAAATACATCCACATCATGTGTGTTACAGTTGGATTGTTACTCCCACTGACTACTATAGTTACATCAATGAGTGAATTTGCAGTACAGAGTAGGAAGAGAGCTGATAATACCACATCAGCAACAGAGCTCTTCTTGTCAGGAGGTCTCGGATATGCTGCTACAACATTCCCTCCTGTACTGTGCACAGCTTCAGATGAAGATGCTGGCTTTTACTCGCTGATTCTCCCTCTTGGATTTATCCAGGCAGTGGTGAGCTCCATGCTGATTCTCTCATTATGGTGGATACATAAGGTGAGTTAGAGAGTATATTAATGTTATAGGGAGAAAATATGTTGTTATTGTTATAGCAAAGTATTAACAAGAAACTCAACTTGCCTTACCTATTCCATTTCGGCACAGCAGAAAAGAAGCTTCTGCTAGTGTTCTTCTATGTTGAGATAATGCTAATTGTTGTGCTGACTACATTTACCTTAAGTACCAGATATGATAATGAGTTTGTACAAAGTCTCCTGGAATACTTCTCATGCGAACAGAAAGGTCATGATCCAAATAATCCCTGCAGTCAATATGATATTAATCGCTTAGGATTTCCATCAGCAACTCTGATATCTTACATCATTTTTGGCTTATTTCCTGCTGTAATTCTAGTATATGCTATAAATGTACAAGAGATGAAGAAGGCACTAAGTTCGAAACAAAAAGTTTACAAATTAAGTCAAATTTCTAAGTGAATACTAGATAATTGTATGTTGAGCTTTTTCATTTATCTCAAATTTTTGACATTGTAATTGCATTGTATTTATATGATGAATTTAATATTTTGGCTATAGCTACAATGCAATGTATATACAACACATCATTCATTCAGTATACACAAGAAGGTCAGATATTACACACAGTTGAGTATGTTTATTAACACAAGATACATGAATGAGTTTATACAGTCTTATAGATTTCTATGTAGTATGTGAACGGAAAAGCCACAATTCTGAAGTTCCTGTTATTCAGGAATAACAATGTCTTTGTTTTCCCTTTTAGCCACCTTTCATTTCAATAATAAACTTGATTAATAAATCATTTGCTACTCTCCTGATGCCAGATTTCCACAATATACAGTGTTTGGACTAATAAATTATTTATTCATTAAGTGTTCTCTCTCTATTTTGTTTTAGCAATACAGATTTTTTTAAAAATTGCTTGACTGTCACTGGCAACAACTAACAGGCCACCAAATTTCTGACAGCAAAACATTTTAATTCTGCAGTATTATTTTTTTTAAAAACAGCCTGTGAAAAAGACAATATTTCCGAGTAAAAGAATGAAAAAAGAAAACCACAAGCACTCTAACAAATGAACAAACAGGTTGTGATGATTCCAGCCAGCTCTTTAGATAATGACTATTGATGTACTGTACTCACTATTCGTGTAAGCAAAATAAATTGCACCCACAAAAGTTACTGGCATGATCAATACTGTTTAGCTAGATAGAGAACATTATAATAGGGGGAAAATTATGAGCTTTAGAAAAATAAATTTTAGTCTACTGAAGGAATCTGACCTTGTGGAAGAATCAGTTACATCCATGCAATTATATGTGTAAGTTGATATGAAAAAGTATCATTTTAGAGGGATATCAGTCTCACAGCAATGAAAGCATTGAGGAAGGACCACACAAACAAGCACACACACACACACACACACAAACCAGCAGGTGGTGCACATCATCCACCCAGTGTGCATGCAAACTGAATTTTAATTACAGCTACAGACTCAGATGTCTATCTTTAGTGAATACACGACACGTTAGATCAACTTTTCTTGTACAGTACTATCTAATCTAACATGTTAGTTAAGTAAAGGAAAGAGACCAGTTGGCAGATAGTAAGGGAAATTGTATTGGTGATAGAGGGAGTCTGTGCTTTGTGGTCAATATACTATGGTTTGTAAATGGAACTTCTCTAATAATACCATGATTAATTAGCTATAATATCAGTCACAATAACAGTAGGTAAACTCGAGTTAGGTAGTCAGGTGGTTAAAGTTGGAGCCACTGATTGTCGAAATTTGGGCCATAAAAATGCAGGATTCAAAAGTCAGCATAGAATTAGGACAGTGAAACCCCTGATAGTGAACTCCCTAACAAGCAATTCACCTCTATATTAGCAAACTTTCCGTTTGCCTCTCTAATAGATATTCAGCTCTTAAAGCAAACAAGCTTGGTCCCAAATTGTTCTCTGTTAGCTAAGTTCTACTGAATAAAAAGAAATTTTATCATTTTCACACTATCACCGAGGGACCTAGCAGTAAACTGTCATGGTGAGACAAAAGTCCTATAGTGGGTGTGGTTAAGTGTGAGGCGATTGTCCGTCTGCCACACACACACACCGTGTGCTAGGCCTACGAAGAGATGCAAATGTCAATAGTGTAGCAGTCTCCAAGAACCCACAATTTTTGTTTAGCGATACTGTACCGAACGACTCCATCAGGCTGTGCCCACGGCAATGACGTCATTACAACAGCAACAACAACACCCAAACAAATAATGAAGTGGTAAAGTGTCGCTAGTATAACTGACACAGTGGAGTTCATATATATCTCTCTATGAAGTGTTCAGTAGCAGGACTTCGCCCTTTCTTCGGAGTTTGAGGTAATGGAGAAAGGGTCATTGATTCAGACCAAGGAAGTTGGCCAATTCTTTGATGGATTAAAAAGCAGAAGTGACGAGGTGCGGCTGAAAGCTGCTCGAAGCCTCCAGAAATATGTTTGTACGGAGATGAGGGAGCTGCCTCATGAGCGATTTAACTCAACTCTCGACCTCATTAATACCAAAGTACACGGACTAGTATCTAGTCAGGAACTACATGAGAAGAAAGGAGGAGTTCTAGCTATCGGTAAGATGACAATTGGAAGATGACAACTGTATCAGCTGCTAGGTGTAAGAATGACACTCTGTTGTGCTTCTTCACCTGCAGCAAGTTATACTTGTGGACACTCCCTTAGGATTTATTGGTATTTGCGTCTATACTAGCACTTTTCCTTGTTTGGCTCTGTACTACGTGGGAGTGGTTTGTTTGCATGGAACTGTATATTAGACTGAAAAAAAAAATTACAGTTACACATAAGTATGTGGCATTCTTGTTTCAGTCTCAAGAAAGGTTTCAGGATCACACGCAATAACTTGGTTTCTAGTACAATAACTATGAACACTTTTCTGACAGCCATATTTCTCTAGGCAAGCTAACAATCAGTGTACACTTCTTACTCTTCATGATCTCATCTACAATCATTTGTCACTTCACTGACCCTTTACCTATGAAGAAAAGCTCCATTTTAAGATTGCCTTTTAAAAACATGCACACATGCTAGAACTGACAATTATGTTGCATTCTTACATACAGTGAACCATAACGCACGAATGCATACTTTCATATACACATATATACATACGTACATACATACATATATACATACATACATATATACGTACGTACATACATATATATACATACAAATGCATACATATGGTACATCAAATTTATTGGCGAGGGAGCGTAGCGAGCGAGACACTTACAGGGGTAACACAATTGAAAATCGGGGATGTTTGTTTGTTTATATATATGTTTGGACGTACGTGAGGCATTTTTGTACTTTGACCCTCGCGTTTTTGTGTTAGTTCGGTGGTCGACCCCGTCCCAAACTTCACTAAACAGAATCCTCTGTTTATCGATCAGTACCTGTATCACCCTAGAAATTGAATTGTTTACCATTTTGAATTCTTTTACGGGTGCAGTTAAAACGTGAAAACTTACGGGACTTCCATTTCTATTCGAGTTAGTGGCGGTGGTAAGTCAAAGCGCTCTTTGTCATGGTTATAAGCCGTACGCAACAGTATTTACTTGAAAATGCATTGTCCACTAGACTAACCGCGAAGGTAAGTCTTGTGTAGGTGTATGTCCAGTTGTGTCAAAGCATTGTGTTTTACAGCCACTATTTAGCTAAAGAATATCACAAAGAAAACGTTTAAATAGCGTGTATTGTTTTGTTGTTGTTGTTTTCCTTCAATTCAAACAGTTGCAGCGAGTTGTTACTATGGTACTGAAATCCCTTTACCCTGTATGCTAAATAAACAAACTGGACCTTATTTTCAGTAGCTTTAGTGTTAGAAGTCAAAATCATTCATATAAAAATATTATAGTCTTTAGGCTCACTCGCCATTTGTGCTCAAGCACATCACTAGTAGCTAAATACTTTGTATCCTGTTTAGATGATATATCTCTTAGAGGGAGCACTAGTATACAATAGTTTGTTTTATTATTACTAGTGATGTGCTTGAGCACAAATGGCGAGTGAGCCTGTGCACAAACGAAACACTTCAAAAGAATTTATCAGTCCGTTTCTAAAAGTATGTGTATGTGGCTCTTGTGACCACACTTTAGCTAACAAATACAGAGCTACTTTCTTACCTAAATTTCCAGAGCACACTGGTATTATCTTTGGTCTCTAATATTGCATTATGGCTATCTGAGTTACCAGTAGCCTTTGACATCAAGCGCTCAAAGCTACTACAAAATACAGAATTTTTAAAAATTACATCTGGTAAAAGGTCTCAATACCATAGTAACCTTTTGCTATAACATTTTGCGACTTGAAAAAACAAGAAGTTCTAAAGAATTACTGCACAGTGTTGAGTCTAACAGTACGTTTTTAAGACCTCGCCAATTATTATTATTATTATGTTGTTGTTGTGTGTTGATGTAAGCGGACATGTGTTATAATATTGTGTGCATTTGCTTTATGTTTTCAGATGTCAGCCTGTTATTATTAGATTGTTATACTATCAAAAGCAACAAAAATAATTGTAGCCAGAATAATGAGTGCTTCCTTCCATCACACCTCCCCACCCCTCCTCAATGTCTCCTCCCCTCCTTCCATCACACACCTCCCCCTCCTCCTCCCCTCCTTCCATCACACACCTCCCCCTCCTCCTCCCCACTATCTCCTCCCCTCCTTTCCCTTCCCCCTTTAGTGTTATGCATGCACTTGGGACTGTTGAAAGTTGAGAATATGATAGAGACAGTGTGGATCATTGCCACAAACCAGAGACAGTGTGGATCATTGCCACAAACCATGTGGGGTAATTTCATCATTTGTTTGTCTTTGTTTGTAGTGAGTCTGAATGGAGTTGAGGGAGGATTCAACATGAAGAGGCTGGGTCGCTATGCCAACTACCTGCGCTCCATCCTCCCCCACACCGACGCCATCCTCACAGAGATGACGGCTAAGGCTATAGGTCAGCTCGCGCTCGCTGAAGGCACCTACACGGCAGAATATGTTGAGTTTGAGGTCAAGAGAGCATTGGAATGGATTATTGGGACTGAGCATAAGAAACTTGCTGCGGTAAGTTTGAATAGAAGAATATATATTGTAAATATGAAAGTAGATACCGTAGAGAATACTTAACAATTATAAATTTTATAAACTGAATGTAACTAGGTTGAACTCATAAAATATAAACAAAGAGATCAACTACTGACATCGACGATAATAACTGAAGCTTGCGTATAAGAAAATGAACAGGAATAGTTAATAGGTTAAATACAAGTCTCTGAACACTTTAGGCCTGAACATATATATATATATATATATATATTATGCATCCATATACAGTAGACCCTCAGTTATCCGAACACCTCAGGACCAAGGGTTGTTCGGATATTTGAAATGTTCGGATATTCGAAATAAGTCATTTTGAATGGAGTCTTAATCTCTTATCTATTTAATGCACAGCAAAATTCCAATGAATATCATTATAATTCCCAAAATTGGTGTTCGGATTAGCGAGAGTTCGGATAAACGGGGTTCGGATAATTGAGGGTCTACTGTATATATATAGTACTTATTACATCAGAGTGTGATATGGCGAAATATTTCATGAGTAGGCTAATTATTTTCATGAGCCAGAGTGAAAATAAAGCCTGAGAGTGAAATATCTAGCCATATCACTCTGATAAGTGTAATATCATGAGTTATTTCACGGGTCATGTACCTAAAAATATCATTGTGAAGATATCTAGGGTGGTACATATATGTATATACATACATAATGTGTATACAATCATATGAGGGTCACTATAAAATGTTATCATGCCTTCCTTTAATTTGATATCTGTGGGGAACTAGTAAGTTTGCATACATTGAGGTAGAAAGTCAGTTTTAACTGTCCTTGTTGATGAGTTCTAATAACTGAATTAGAAAAAACAATTCCACAAATGGCAGCCATTGTGATTGAGCACTGCACTACATCCAGTGTTTGTGGATTTAGTTAACCATAATATTTCAGCTCCAGTGGTTGAATTTCTGCACCATTCACTCATGACTGTGGTGGTAGCATGAGAGCTACAGTCAACCACCATGAATGTAGGGATCCACTGGTTCCCTATACAAGTTGATTTACTTCCTTTTACAAGTTTTCAATGGGTTAATGTTACTCTAAACGTTCCCGTGTATGTGTAGGTGCTGATATTGCGTGAACTGGCCATACACACACCCACTCTCTTCTACCAGCAAATCCAGCAGTTCTTTGACAATATTTTCATTGCTATCCGAGATCCAAAGGTAGGAAATGTTCATTTGTAGTCTAGTGTGTGTGTGTGTGTGTGTGTGTGTGTGTGTGTGTGTGTGTGTGTTGAGCCTCTCACTTCTCATGAATATGTTTCCATTGAATATTTGGTTATGTTGTGTGTGTATGTGCGTGCTTATGTAGCCTCTCATCAGGGAAGGAGCGGTGTCTGCCTTGAGGGCGTGTCTGCGTCTCACAGCTCAGAGGGAATCCAAGGAAGACTCTAACTCGCTCAACTATCATGTGAGTGTGTGGGTTGGGTTAGTGGTTGTGAGGGGGTGTGGCTGGAATGATAATATTGCTGACTCATCAAGATCTGTGATGTGATATCTATGAAGTACGAAGTGATCATATCACTACCATTTTAAATAAGTGATACTTAGTATGTATGTGTGTATGTATGTGTGTATGTTTGTGTGTATGTTTGTGTGTGTATGTGTGTATGTATGTGTGTATGCATGTATGTGTGTATGTATGTGTGTATATATGTTTATGTATGTGTGTATGTATGTGTATATGCATGTATGTAAGAATAGTCGGGTCTTTGCTTTGATGTTAGAGTTAGTTTACTTTGTGTGTGTGTGTGCGTGTGTGTGTTCAGCGTACATATGCGGAGGCCAACAATGGTTTCTATGATGGTTCTGGCTCGCGAGACAAGGGCACCAGCCTGAGCAAAGATGATCGCATTCATGGCTCCTTGCTCATCATTAATGAACTGATCATGAATGCAGCCTGGTCAGATGAGGTAAAGGATCATCAACACATTTGCCACGTACATGATAACAGGCCAAACTCTGTTATATTGAATCAAGAAGCTAACGATACCTTCTACATGTCAATGCTATCTCGTCATGTGTGCGTATATGTGTGTGTGTGTGTAGGGTGTGCGTGGAGAGTTAATGGACAAAGAGGAGCCAGATCCCATGGGTCTGGAGGCGCTGTTTGAAGGCTACCATGAAGGCCACTTTTTCCCAGTCTCTGACAGATTCAGTGGCAGCACGAATGGTCAGTCAGTCGGTCAGACACGTCAATTCAATATAATTAGTTCAGTATGTTACCAAGATTGTTAATCTAAGTGGAAGAAAAGATGTGCCAACTCGTAAGACTGAGTTGATTACGGTATATTTGTTTAACCTTCAGATATAACCAGCACAACTTGGTCTGCATCATTGTTTTTTATTGCACTTTACTTGTTCTTTCATATAAATATATTGAATATATTTCAGTGATAGCTTCAACTGTATGCAGCCAACAAAGCCATGTCACTCTGGTTGTGGCTAAATCTTGGCGAATAGAATACTAATATTGGAACAGTTTAACTAAGTGCTAAATTGTGTGTTCAGTGAATAATGATTTATTGTACTTAATGGAGCGAGAGCCTCTTTTACTCAGTCAGATTAATATACTAGAAATGGTAAAATGACACACCTACTTTTGTAGTTAGATTTGTGTAGTGGCGTGAATATCTGTGACCTTTTTCAGAATGAATTTCGCAATAATTTTTGTTCCTTCTTCGCTCCAGGTGTGACAAGTTCCTACAGCCAAGCTGGATCTATCATCCGTCGTTTCCCAGGTTTCGTACAGGGATTTGCTAGTGGCAAGAGGGCAGAGATCAAGTTTGTGCCCAGCATGGTGTGCAGGCAGTTCATGTTGAGGAACTATGATGAATTCTGTAAGAACATTTTGAAGTACACGGGCAGCAGGAACCCGCTCATCCAGCAGACTCTGCTCATGCTACTGCCGAGGGTAGCTGCTTTCAACCATGACTTCTTCGCTCTCAAGTGAGTTATTCCCAACTCACAAGTTAGGCAATGAGTTCGAAGGAGTAGAAGTAACCTTATTATTTACTTCATCTTCTTTTGTTCTACTCAGAGTAGAAAACTGGACGTTGGTTAGGTTCAAAGTCTGGAACTATAATAGGGTGTATATCTCCCTAATTTGACTGCTGCTTGTTGTTGTTGTTGTTTTATTGTTGTTGTCGGGGGTTTTTTTGTTTGTTTGTATTTCAACGTTTTACCAACTCACGACTGAGCTCCAATTTCTTCTGATGTAATGTGAGATTGTGTGCAGGTTCACATTATTCCAATGTTGCGTGTAAACACTTGTTGGGTGTGAGATTGTGTGCAGGTTCACATTACTCCAATGTTGCGTGTAAACACTTGTTGGGTGTGAGATTGTGTGCAGGTTCACATTACTCCAATGTTGCGTGTAAACACTTGTTGGGTGTGAGATTGTGTGCAGGTTCACATTACTCCAATGTTGCGTGTAAACACTTGTTGGGTGTGAGATTGTGTGCGGGTTCACATTACTCCAATGTTGCGTGTAGACACTTGTTGGGTGTGAGATTGTGTGCAGGTTCACATTACTCCAATGTTGCGTGTAGACACTTGTTGGGTGTGAGATTGTGTGCAGGTTCACATTACTCCAATGTTGCGTGTAGACACTTGTTGGGTGTGAGATTGTGTGCAGGTTCACATTACTCCAATGTTGCGTGTAGACACTTGTTGGGTGTGAGATTGTGTGCAGGTTCACATTACTCCAACACTTGTTGCAGTGTTGTAGACACTTGTTGGGTGTGAGATTGTGTGCAGGTTCACATTACTCCAATGTTGCGTGTAAACACTTGTTGGGTGTGAGATTGTGTGCAGGTTCACATTACTCCAATGTTGCGTGTAAACACTTGTTGGGTGTGAGATTGTGTGCAGGTTCACATTATTCCAATGTTGCGTGTAAGCACTTGTTGGGTGTGAGATTGTGTGCAGGTTCACATTATTCCAATGTTGCATGTAGACACTTGTTGGGTGTGAGATTGTGTGCAGGTTCACATTACTCCAATGTTGCGTGTAGACACTTGTTGTGTGTGAGATTGTGTGCAGGTTCACATTACTCCAATGTTGCGTGTAGACACTTGTTGGGTGTGAGATTGTGTGCAGGTTCACATTACTCCAATGTTGCGTGTAAGCACTTGTTGGGTGTGAGATTGTGTGCAGGTTCACATTATTCCAATGTTGCATGTAGACACTTGTTGGGTGTGAGATTGTGTGCAGGTTCACATTACTCCAATGTTGCGTGTAGACACTTGTTGGGTGTGAGATTGTGTGCAGGTTCACATTACTCCAATGTTGCGTGTAAACACTTGTTGGGTGTGAGATTGTGTGCAGGTTCACATTACTCCAATGTTGCGTGTAAGCACTTGTTGGGTGTGAGATTGTGTGCAGGTTCACATTACTCCAATGTTGCGTGTAGACACTTGTTGGGTGTGAGATTGTGTGCAGGTTCACATTACTCCAATGTTGCATGTAGACACTTGTTGGGTAGATATTATTGTTCACTATACTACTACCTTATATATCACAGTCACAAATTGATTTCCCGCCATTTGCTGGTGTTTGTGGTTATTATAGTTACCTATCGGATGGTGTGAACTACCTGCAGATGTGTCTGCGTCGAGACAGAGAGAAGCCGGCCGCATTCAAAGCCATGGGACTCATGGCATACGTCCTCAAAGATCGCATGGACCTCGACCCGGTGCTGGCCGTGGTACGTGCCAACTTGCCCACGCCCAAGGACGCGACACCAAAGTAAGTCATGCATGCGTGTATGTATAACTGCTGAAGCCACGAGGGAGCTGAAGAGGGTGGTGTGTGCGTGGCTGACATCTTTAGCTATCTGAATGTTGTTTTAGTAGCATTGCCCATCCCAACTCATTCTATCAAGATCTAAATCATGTACGTCGGTGGTCTTGCTTAAAATACTTCAGGCATCTATCTAGAAAATTTTGTTTGGGGGTAAAGTTCAGGTAAGTCCACCGCCTTCTATATATGTATGGACTAAGTAAAAGTTACAAGAAAAAAAGAAGATATTTATTGAATTGGCTTGAAATTATTAGCTAAATGCTGTAAATTTGGGTTCAGCCTAGTGTCATACTGCACACAGTGTGCAAAAAAGGGGGAAAGCTGAGACGTTTGGGGGAGATGCCCCTCCTCTCTTAGATTGAATGAACCCTTGAAATAGTTTTAAAAATTAATTTTCCTGTTGTTCTGTCTTTGTTGTCCTGTAGGCGCACGAGTCGTGTGGCAGTGCACGATCTGTCAGTGTTCATGTGCATTAGCATGCTGGCCAGAGCCGTGGGCACTCAGGTGGAGAAGGACATCAGAGACATGCTAGAGCCGATGTTTGCAGCTGGACTCAGTCCCGAGCTCACCTCTGCCACCAAGACCATCTCTCAGGAAATTCCCGGGCTACAGCGGGAATTTCAAGGTTATCTTAATGGAGATAATTTGAGAATATTGTTGTCAATTACATACGTTTTGTTTTGTGATAGACTACCTATTGAAGATGCTCTATGTGATATTGCTGCATCAGCAGATGCAGCATCCAGGAGCTCCCAGATCCTCGGTGCACCAAGCCCCATCCACTTCCTCACTTGCTAGCATGCAAGAGGCAGACATTGCTAATGTCACTCTGGCACTCAAGACTCTCGGCAGCTTCAACTTTGGAAGTAAGAATGGCTAGTTATGATTAGATGTGCACCATATAGAACACTTTCTATAGCTGCACTTTATCTTCTAGCCTTCGAGTCTTGCTTATTCATGCTCAATTTTCATACCTATTACAGAATCTTTGATGAGCTCCTATGGTCTATTAATAGACACACAGTTTAATTCCATTATGTCTTCTCCCTCTGTATTCCTCTAACTCTTCCCTCTCTTCCCTGCTGTGTGTAGCCAATCCTCCATTACAGCTAGTTCAGAGCTGTGCAGAGCAGTATCTGACATCAGAACACAAGTCCATTCGCCTTGAGGCCGTGCGTACATGTGCAGCTCTGCTCGTGCCCAACCTTCTCTCCCCCAACATCTTCCATCTGCCCTCGGTCAGCTTCAGTGCTGCCTCCGCCCAGGTGGTGGGCGATGTGCTGGGCAAGCTACTCACCGTTGGCATCACCGACCCAGGTGGGTGTGGTCTCGGGATTAACTTAAAAGCCCAATAAGATTCAGATACCAAATTTCTTGTTATTGTTGTTTGTTTGTTTGTTTGTTTGTTGCTGTTGCTATATGTTGTTTATTTGTGTGGTAGATGACAACATTCGTCAGTGTGTGTTCATGGCTTTGGATGAGAGGTTTGACCCGCACTTGGCTCAGGCGGAGAACCTTACTACCCTCTTTGTGGCCATGCATGATGGGGTGAGTCAGTTGTAAGAGAGCTTACTTGTCTTGTCTTGTCTTGTCAAACTGTTTACTTATTTCAGTGTTGTAACAGCATGTACATGTTTATGTACGGGGTATTTTTAGAACCAAACTTGAGGGGGTCGGAGGGGGGGTGGAGTAAAATCAACCAATTTGAAATTTCAGGAGTAAATGTCATTATGAAGGTCACAATAATTTTTAGGGGATATATATATTATTTGTTTGTTTATTTAATTAATTAATTTATTTATTTATTCGTATGGTACGTATAAAGTTGTAGATTGTACTCAATTAGTTGCAATTTTTTTGAATTTTTTAAATTTTTTTACAGTCATCAGATTTTGTTTCATAATTAATGCAGCTGTTTCGGATCAGAGAGCTCACCATGTGCATCATCGGTCGCCTTAGCAACTTGAACCCAGCCTATGTGATGCCGACCCTGCGTAAGGTCCTGATTCAGATTCTGACGGAGTTGGAGTACAGCGGCATTGGCAGGAACAAGGAGCAGAGCGCCAAGCTACTGGGACACCTCATCGCCAATGCTCCCAAACTCACTCGACCCTACCATGAACCCATTCTTCAGGTATTGCAAACTACATGTATTCAAATTAAAGTTTGATGTTGAGAGACATGTTAGTTTAGAATGAAAAAGAAGTTAACAAGATTTTTTTTAAATGCAAAGAGAAGTGAAGCACTCTTGAATCAATTTGTCACTTCAAATTTCAATGAATGGTGAAATAAAGTCTCGTTTCCTCATTCCTGTAAATAGGTTCTGATTCCTAAATTGAAGGAGCCTGACCACAACCCTAATGTGGTGATCAACATCATGGCGGCCATTGGGGAGCTGGCCCAGGTAGCCCAGGAAGACATGAAGTACTGCCTGGATGAACTGTGCCCCATTATCATGGACATGTTGCAAGACTCCAGTTCACTGGCCAAGAGAGAAGTGGCTCTTTGGACATTCGGGCAATTAGTGGAGAACACTGGGTAAAGGGATATCATTGGTATGGGTGGAGAGAATGAAATAGTCTAATTGGGGTCATTTGTCATACGGGATCTTACGCTTCGTTGCTTCTGACCCCATTTCTTGGGGACACATTTCCCTTATATATGCTTGTCTGTCAGTAAGATCTACAATGACAGTGTGTGTATTTATGAATAATTCATTAGCTGGTTAGTTGGTTTGGTAAAGCATCATCAGTAACTCTACTGACTACTGTATTCATGAAAAAGCTGAGCTGGGTTGGTAAAGTGTATCAGTAATGTGGGTAGAGCGAATAAGAGTTAGCTGCAACTCCTCTTGACAACGGTGGTGTACATACAGTCATGAATACATGGGTCAAGATAAGCGAGAGGTAAAAGTGGACTGTAACTAAACAGAGTGGTAGAGGATAATAAAAATGGATTTTGCACAAGTCAACACATCAGCACCAATGTGTGTGGTTATTGTTGTTGTTGTTATTATCATGTCGGTTAATTTCGGCTAATCTGAAGAACTTTATTATGGCATGTCTTATGTGGCTCACTCATAAGAATTCTGTGATATTGTGGTGACCTCTATACCAGTTTGAGTCTTTTATTGTAATGACCCTGTACCAAGTAATACAAGTCCTGGCATTGTACCAATTGTGGTGACCTTTATACTAGTTTGAGTCTTTTATTGTAGTGACCCTGTACCAAGTAATACAAGTCCTGGCATTGTACCAATTGTGGTGACCTTTATACTAGTTTGAGTCTTTTATTGTAGTGATCCTGTACCAAGTAGTACAAGTCCTGGCTTGTTAATGAGAACATTTATTGATGATTTATAATGATTGGAAGCCGTAATGTGCAAGTCCACTTTCATGTATCGTAAATAAATGTAACAAATATTTTCATACATGAATAGTGTTATTAACAGGGCTATATTTAAGGGGGGCACGGGGGGGGGGGGGGGGGGGGGTATTCCCCCTGTCCCTTGATTAATTCTTGTCCTTACATTTCTGAAGTTCTATTATTTTTAAGACCTAAGAATAGTTCATGATTAAGTTTAGTTCTTTCAGTGATCATGTCAATCATGCGCACCTTCCTTCACAATTACAATATTTCACAGTTACAATATTTCACAGTTACAATATTTCACAGTTACAATATTTCACAATTACAATATTTCACAATTACAATATTTCACAATTACAATATTTCACAATTACAATATTTCACAATTACAATATTTCACGACTACAATACTTCACAATTACAATATTTCACAATTACAATATTTCACAATTACAATATTTCACAATTACAATATTTCACAATTACAATATTTCACGACTACAATATTTCACAATTACAATACTTCACAATTACAATACTTCACAATTACAATATTTCACAATTACAATATTTCAAAATTACAATATTTCACTAGGACATGCCATAGCAAATAATCCTACCAATATCTTGCTAGTTTAAGCTAGCAAGTGCGTCCAAGGATTATCAGAACTGAAATTTATGCAAGATCTTGCATTGTAAAATGATACAAGATCAATCTTTATATCAATTTCTGTAAGAAATCTATTATTTGACAGGAAAATTTACAATCTGTTTTGGTGTAAAAAATAAAAATAAAAATAAAACAAGCAAGATTTTTTAAAACAATTATACAAGTTAAGCCTTTCAGTCATGAACACAAGAGTGTGATTTTTGTTTCTTTGGTGATCTTGCTAAATCATGCAGACCATATAAAGCTGTCCCTGGAAAAAGGAAAACGGAGATTGTTCTATTATGCTGGCAAAAGTCCCTGTAACTTTTGATCTACTAATAAATCAAGTGACAACTTTGATGGTGAAATTAAATAAAAAGATCCTTTGTGTATATTTATTGGCAGGTATGTGATCGAGCCTTACCACAAGTATCCCAACCTGCTGGATGTTCTCTTCAACTTCCTCAAGACTGAGCAGACATCCGGCGTGAGACGTGAGGTTATCCGTGTACTGGGACTCCTGGGAGCTCTGGACCCGTACAAACACAGGCAGCACCAGAGGAACGAGAAGCGCAGCAAGATGGGCACACCCACCAGCAAACCCATGGACAAGAAGTCACAAGGCACTGGTGAGTCAGGTGGAGATGGTATGGTGGACTTTAGAGACATGCAATGTAGCTCACAGAGGCCTGGGGATATATATATACTAGTGGTGCGCTCGAATAGCGCAAATGCATGGCGAGCGAGTAAATATATAAGTATAGGTAAAGATGATTTGTGAAGGAAATCGCTAAATAATAGCAATGATTAAGCATGAAGAGTTAACAATAACAGAATTACCTGAATAAACTTCGAAAGCAGTGGCAAAGAAGCGCAGCTTGACAAAGACTTCACAATTGTTTCAAGAAGAGAGTAGCTATAAACTTTTTGGTTGAAACAAAGTTGCGTAAGGCAGTGCAGCAGGATTCTCCGTGCTCGTTAATTGAAAAATACTGGAAGTGTGAACGCTTTACCTAACTTACGTAATTAGAAGCGCGGGCGAAAATTTTTGACGTACGCATACATACCTATATATATATATATATATCTGAAATCTCAATTGAACACCCCGTGCAAGTTTTGGTATCATAAAACAGTTGTAGAACAGCATGACATGATCATTCCTTAAATAACACGATAGAAAAGGAATAAAGACGCCTGAAAATGACTGTAGAACAGACCTAAAATGGAAGTTGTGTTTCTGCGATTGAACCAAAAAGGGCGTAAAACGGACAAACGGTTTCAATCCATGTAAATTAACACCTCGTGCACCTGTTTTAGTGTGCAAGTTTGTAAGAACAAACTATTTTTAGTAACTGGCTATATATATATATATATATATATATATATTTATTTATTTATTTATTATATAATATACTTATACTATAGTAGAGATTGCCAGCATGTTTTACTCATTCGTTCATTTCTCTGTCCCTCTTTTGTGTCCATGTCCGCCACTCAGGTACCGGTGACACGGCCAGTGAGTTGTTGGTGTCCATGGGCTGTGGGTCTAGTCTGGAGGACTTCTATCCGTCTATTGCCATCAACTCCCTCATGAGGATTCTGAAGGACCACTCTCTGTCCCAGCACCACACCATGGCCATACAGGCTCTGGGATTCATCTTCAAGAGTCTGGGCATAAAGTCTGTTCCTTATCTTCCTCAGGTATTAGTGTTAGTGATTATGTGGTGGACATATTGTGTAGATTCACATTTCACACTTGCCATATTCATTAGCATTCGACGAAACGTAATTGGAAATAAAACTGATGCAGTATATAGGTTGTTAGAATATAGACAATGTTTGCCGATATTGTGGTCACGCGTATCCATGAACTCCTTTGGAGTAAATATGTTTCAAGTCAATGAAGTTAATCATTGTCTGTAATTTAATTGAAGTCATTCTGGCAGCTGTTGTGAGAAAGTTGCAGCTAAACATGTTGAGATGGAGTAAGAAGTCTGGGTGGCGTAATGCTGCATGAATTAAATTATTAGCATGATATGAAGTGATAACAAACCAATTAACATGAGACAGTTCCTTGCGTTAGACCTGAGCACGTCTTGCTCACTAACCAGTGATTGTTCCGACTAGTCACCATTATACCTTACTGCTTCCTTATCATGTTTGTGCCCCCATGCTATGCAAGAGGTTCAGTCCAGCTGTCAGATATCCTCCCTGGCTACTGTATGCTCTGTGTGATGATGTGTTGTCCCAGGTGATGCCGCCATTTCTGAGTGTCATCAGATCATGTGACAAGAACATGAGGGAATACTTGTTCAGAGAGTTGGCCCAGATCATCTCCATCATCAAGCTCCATGCCAGGAATTACATGAGGGACATCTTCACCATCATCAAGGCAAGTGTGTGTGTGTGTGTGTGTGGTATATAAGATGGGAGAGCAATAGACTTCTATGTAATTTAGTGCAAGTATTTATTATAGCATATTAGCACAGATTCGGGTGCTCACCTGAAATTTAATTAAGTGTGTGTGTGTTCCATTTATTGTTTTAGTAATACTATAGGCATAATTCAGCTGGAAAGGTAATTTGCCCACGAGACACACCCTGCCTGATTTCGTGTGCAGTTCCACCATTGAGGCTAGTCCTCCCACCTTGGGGTGACATGTTCCTTTATTCACAGTGTTATCACAACCTTTTGTTGATCATCTGTACTGCTTTTAACGCCAATGACAAAAACATTTCACCTAATTGGACCCTGCACTAGCATGTGCAGGCGACAAGTTGATCCTTTATGACTACAGAGGGAAGAGAATAGGAACCAGAAAGAAAACATGTAAAAAAACAATTTGAATTCCTGGAGATAAATATTGAGAGACTTTCTTCTTCAGTCCATTTGCCCCTGGGATACACTCTGAAATGACCAGGAAGTATGGTGTATGTAATCCCGAGTATAGTTATGGCTGTTGACATCTGTGTGTCAATAAGAATTCTACACACACGAGTATGAAACTCACAGGGTTTGTGGCTAATATATTGCCCAAGATACATACTGTAGCTAGCTGTGCAATAGTCCTCAGCAATATGGCTTTGGATGTTAAGAATAACTCTCATGGCTGCTGAGCATTTGTCGACTAAATGGATCATAAAACATTGCTATAAATTTATATTTATTTATACTGTACCATGCTATGTCACTCATAAATTATATTTATTTATACCATGCTACGTCACTCATACATTATATATATTTATACCATGCTACGTCACTCATACAGTATATTTATTTATACCATGCTACGTCATCATAAATGCAACCTCTTACACATGGATCGAGAACACATCTTATATGGTAGCAATACAAATATGCCCGAACCGTTCAGCTTATGTTCTCACTCAGTATATAGGTGTGTATATTTATTATAGCCTATAGCTGCCTAGGAGCAATGCTAACATTTGTGGATTACGTCATCATAGTTTTTCACCCAATACATAATTGTATTTGCCTTCCAGGAGTTCTGGAGTCCCACGAGTCCCATTCAGAACACCATCATCCTGCTCATAGAGAAGATAGTGCTGGCCATGAGTGAGGAACTCAAGGTCTACATTCCGCCTCTCATCCAGCCGGTCCTCAAACTCTTCTTGCAAGACTCCGGAGAGCACAAGTTGGCAACACAAAAGGTGTGTTTTGAGCGGATTGTTGGGTGGGTGTGCTTGACAAAGGTGGTCGTTATTTAGAGTGGGCCCTTATTGACTACGTAGATTGAGTTAATTCATAAAGTTATGCAGAACCCAAAGCACAGGTTAATTAATTAATTGATTAAGTGCCAGTAACTTGTTGCTGTCTGGTGTAGTTCATTAAGAAGAATAGGAAGATAAATCTTCACTCGCTATTAGATGTTTCCATTACAGTCAATTGTGGAGTTGTTGCTGCTAATTAAAGTGGTTTTACCCCTCTCCTTGCTCCTTATTAGCACGTGGTCTTATGAAGCAGTATGGCCTCTTACTTTATGTAAGTGTAGAGGTCACCTTCGTAAGTTTAATTATATGTAGCATTAGAGTGTCAAAATTAGCATGCATGTGGTTATCTAGATGTGTGAGTGCACATGCACGGTGCAGTAGCGGTCATATCAACGTGTAGCCTCGCGTAGCAAGACCTTTTACCAAACCTTTACATGGGAAATGGTCTGGTGACACTAGCACCGCATCAGTTTTTACCCTCCCAGTCTGAAGGGTAAAGTGTGGTCAGAAGTATCGAATGCATATCATTATTGCAGCCACAGTCACTGCTGGTTGGACTTAAGCCTTAAAGCTATCAAAATAATAAACCAAGAAGGTGTGATAGTGAGGACGGTCAACGTGGGAGTGGTGAACATGGTGTATTAATTGCATTCCAATAGAACTGATTCAAAGTGCCAGCATCACCAGATCCTTTCTCCGTATAGCAGTTTGGTAAAGGGTCTGGCCATTCGAGGCTAATCAAAGTGGAGCCTTGCCTTATATATAGTATAGTTCCCACCCCAGCAGCTCGCAACATTGTAAAGGGTCATTCGCAATGCAGTCGTTTAAGTTTAACGTGCCTGATTTTTGTGTTGCATGTACAAGTGTCTAAACAGCTCTGTTTGATCTTCATGATTTACAATATTTTCCCACACTGGCCTTAGGCCAAGTGCTGGTTTGGCACAAACACAGGAGTGGTGTTGAAACTAATGGCAGGTACGTCATAGTTTTAGCGCTAAACAAATGCACTGCAGTTGTTATTTATTGCGAGGTGTCGTTATTACGCTAGCGTGAGATAATTCCTTCCCACCTTTAACCCAGAGATCTCACGAGCATGCAGAACTGGTGAGAGATTGGTGAGTGAGTGAGCCGATAGAGGCAAACCACTCTTGATCATATTATATTATGGGAGGACATTTCATGAGAATACATGAGTATTTTCATGATTCGTAGGCAAATAACAATACAGTTGTAAGAGTGAAATGTCATGTTTGTATTGTATGTTGAGTAATTTGTTGTTTATTGTACATTCAATTTTTTTTTCTTGCCTTTTGGCAATTTTCTATCACCAGTGCTAATAAATGCTTGAGGCTGTGCAATGTTATCTGGTAAAGTGTGGAACTCTTGACTTCAGAACTGTGGTCGGTTCTTAGAAAGTTTAAAATTTGTTAGTATGGCTGCGAATCGTCAAAATGATAATTTAATTTTCACTGTTACAATCACTAATGTTTACTATACGTCCTTCCTACCTATTGCCTCTGATACTGCGACCTATCCCTGAGCATTATAGCCACGTCTATTGTTCCAGAAACCCTGGTGTGCACCAACAGGAATGGGGCGTGCTAATGCAACGTGTTGACAAGTGTAAGGCAGAGAGTAAGTGGGTGGCTGTTGTCTGGGCCAGCTGAGACAGACAGTCCGTCTGGCCACTCAGTCCGAATCCTCCACCATTAGGTTAGCAGTGCTAATGGCGTGGTTAGTGCCTCTCTCGTTCAGTGCCATTCGACCGGTCTATGCCATTCCAGCGGCCAAAGAAGTGTGAATTTTGATTCATTAGAACTCCATTCACTCGGGCATCACATTTTAGCATCTCTCTTTGCCACCTTCCCATTGGCCTACGAGGTATTTTTGTTGCTTGAGAAAATTACAGCACGCATATTTCTTGCCAAGTTTCTTGCTTGGATTCTGTGTTGGTATGGCAAGATTCTGACACTCGCTGTACTTTTTTTGGTACCCTTTTCCTTATTTTTCTTTGCCAGAGATGTGTTGGAAACTGTACACAGGTTTGTTAACACCAATGAGTACCTTCTCTAACTTTTTCACAGGAGTAGTCACAGCGAGAGGATTGAAGAAAAAATTAATTTCTTTTATCATTAATTAAGAAAACATAAACTTCAGCAAGCAACCTATTTATTTCATAGTTAATATAATGTCACAAAGTATATTAATACCATTGGGTTTATATACAGAATGGCAATATGCATGTATGCAGTGGAGGGTAGATAGCACAACAATTCAAGTCACATAACACCATATAGCATAACGAATGTCCAGTTTTTTTTGGTTAAAATAAATATCAAGAATAAAAGCCTAACAGGCTGCAAATAAAGTAGTAAAATTAATCTACACTGTGACAACTGCCATTTGGCTAGTTCTTTGTCCCCTAACCTTCCATCCATCATTGTTTCTTCTCTCTCTCTTGTTCCGTACCCGGTGTGGCTATGGCGTACTGCGGCATGAATGGAGCCGGGTAAAACACAGGGTAGTGTGGGGGCAGCCCAGGACTGGTCAACACTGGGACAGGTGGGTGTGACAGGGGTGTGGCCATAGTAGCTGAGGATGTCAGGACTGAGCCGTGGCTGCTTGCCGTTGGTGAAGTCAAGACAGCAGGAACATAAGCTAGAGAGAGAGACACACACAAGACATCATCAAAGCAAACAAATTGACATTAATTTTTCTCACTTGGAGTAGCTGCTAGGTTCTGGAACTGGTGCAGGTGTTGAATATACGCCAGCATGGACCTGTCAGGCAGGACACTGGTGCTAGGTCGTGAGGTCACCTTTGGAGTGATGACACTAGTAGGTGTGCTATTGGCTGTTTTGGCCACCTCTGTCCCTTTAGAGGTGTTAAGCAATCCTTCAGCCGCCTGGGACTTGATCTTGTACCTGAATCCCTTGGCAAACGGGTTGTTGTCTATTTTCAGCTGCGTTAACTCCATGTTTTGATAGGCGGACACCGCTATGAAGGTGGTGTCCAGAAGAGGCAGGATGACTGGTGGCGTGCCATCGCAACAGTGCAGTATCACCTCCATAGAATACTTGTGCATTGTGTGCAACAATATCTATGGGAATGACAGCGATCATAATTAACAAAATATTAACACCTTCTGTACCCACTTTCCCCCTCCTTTTTGTACTGGTTTTCTTACATTTCCATTTTTGGACTTGGCAAAATGGGTGATCTTGATGGTCTTAAAGCTAACAGGCCTCTTCATCCAGAAATGCCCCGAGTTTGGGGAGCTTGGGTGATGAAAAATCTGCTTGGCATCATTCTGGATGACTTCAGAATCACCAGTAGCCACCCATTTCATGTTAATGTAGCGGTAGCGCTGATTGTCTGTGGACGAAATCCTCAAAGATACGGTGTAATCACTCTCAGGGTCTAGTCCATGGAGATTCACCAGCAGGGAGGGAAAGAGCCTCCTGTGGGATTAATATAAGACAAGCACACACTCACACTGAAAGTACCAATTGACATTAACACAAGTGGTAAGTGGTTGTTAACCAGTACTTCATTGTGCCGTGTTAACTAGCTCCAGCTTACCTCCCGGGCTTGGTTACTATCATTTCGTTGCCAATTTTTGTGAACATCTTCCAGAGGTGCTTATTTTGCACAGAAGCCGACAGCTTGGAATAGTAAGTCATAGGTCTGGCATGGAACATATCCAGAGGGGTGTGCTGGTCTGATCCATAGGCAGAGTCTGATCCTCCTGATTCTGAACCTTCTGAGCAACCTACCTGAGTTTCAAACTCGATGGGCCTGAAGAGAGGAGTGGAGATGGCTGCTGAAGAAGCCTGTGAAGTGATGGCTGCTGGCTGAGGAGAGGCCACAGCTGTAGCTGTAGCCTGTGCAGGAGCAACTACAACTTGGGGAGGATTGACAGAAGACTTGGGAGAAATAGCTAATGGCTGGGGGAAGTTCTCTAAGGATCGAGGAGAAGCTTCTGCAGAGGACTGGTTAGACATAGCTGCTGGACTAGTTCTTGCCTGCTATACTGACTTGCTAAGGACTGAGTTGCTCTAGTTGTTTGTTCCTTGACTTAGACACTTAGGTGCTCTTTTTCACAAATCAGGTGCAACTTTATCTGTTTGAATGAAGGTGTGAGAGGGTGAGAAAAGAGCCCTGGATTTGTGTTGCCCTATTCTATTTGGAGCCTGCTATCTCCCCAGTGAGCTGTTGGATTCTGGCTGCCTGGACACAATGATGCAACAGTTCACACTTCATGTGTATATGAGGAACTGACTATTCACTATAGATGTACAGTAGGTCTAGCAGATTCTGGAATGTGAATTTAGGCTGAAAATGTGCCCTCAGGCTGTCTGGAAGAACTTAGACTGAAACGTGAATTTATGATTTTAGACTGGAATGTGATTGTTTAGGTGATGAAGTGAGTCTCACCTTAGGTTAAGGGAAGAAGGTTAAGAGAAGAAGAATCAGCTAAAAGAAGTTTTGTGTATCCCAACTCGTTTATTAATTACAATTATAGCTAGACTGACTAATGGAGTCATTAGTTCTATTTTCAGTCAATCATTCATTTACATTCTTTATATATTGAGTGATGTCCCATTAAATATACACTTAACATTTGGTCAATTTTTCACAAGCTATAGCAGTAGCATACAGCACAATAAAGAGAAGCTAAGCATGTGACAATATTATTATCGCATAAATAACAATCCTGTGATTCCATTGTTCAAGAAACGATCATTCCACCATGTTTTCTCCGACTTCGGCCACTGCTACGGGCTGAGCGCTGACCAGGTTCTGCGTCTTGAGCTGGTTACAGAGCATGAGCAACATGTACGGGGAGACCAGCGGAGTTAGCGGCATGATGCTACCCTGCAAGGGCTGCAGGGGTGGAGCTTGGATCACCGGCAAGGGCACAAGGGGCACAGGAGGTGTGGCAGCAGGACTGGTCACTGTGTTGGTAGGGACTAATTGAGGCAAGGCGGTGAACTGTATTCCAGGAGGTGTGGTCGCTGGGATGATGGCAGGGTGTGTGGTCAGTATGGGACTGCCACTGGAAGAGTTGTCACTGGTACCTGGAGGCAATGGAGGGAAGAAAATGAAGTGTGTTTATAATGATGGTAAAGAAGACACACATAAGAGAGCTCTCAGTTAGTCGGTAACATACATACATGTACAAGGTAGATTTCAGTTGGCTGGATTACTGAACTAGTGAACAAGACACTGCCAGGGCTGGCCTTTGGGAATGTATTTTTAATGTGAGGTTTGATACTACTCTGTGCTTGCTTGCTAGTGATTTCACACACATATACACATGCACAGGTGCTATTCATTGAATGGAAGGCATTAAATGTACAATATTTGTTCTGACGGAGACCTGAAAGCATGGTTTGTTCAAGTGCTGTGTAGTATAAAACACAGTACATAGAATTAAAAAGGGGGGTAAAATTGGGGCCTCTATTGGTACTTGGGAGAAAGCTGTACAAAACAAGAATAAACACCAACTTCTTACACACGCTCACTTTTGGTAGCGTTAGTGAGGACAGACAAGAACGGCAGTGGTCCGGGTTGATTATAGACAGTGGGCGGGATCACCTGCTTCTTAGGCATGCAGTTCTCTGACAGAGCGAAGTGTTCCATAATGGCGTTCTTATCCTGGTACTTGAAGGCTTTGGCAAAAGGATTGTTGTCTATCTTCAGCTTGATCACTTCAGAGTTCTGGTAAGCTGATACTGCAATGAACGTAGTCTCGGGCAGAGAGACAGCGATGGAGTCCCCATTGTCAATGGAGGAGATCACGATGGTCATGACATACTTGTGCATTGTGTGCAGCAGAATCTGTAGGTCAATATAATATTGGGAGTGCATAGTTAGTGATAGAGGAAGACGTGCCGAGTCTCAGCAGATGTTTGTCCCCTACTATATCTAGTGCCTCTGAATTTCCCAAACCTCAGATCAGATCCTGTGACTCATTGATTGATATTGTACTTACAAGGAGCTGTGAAAATAATTGCCTTTTTTTATTTTATGAAAGTATAAAATTGTTCATACTCAATGGTTGCAAGATATCCAGGTGCAATTTATTGTACCTAATTTAGTTAGCTATATTGAATAGAACAATACGCTCACTTTAATTCTATACAGTGCTAATGTTGTTGAACCCATTACATACAATGCCCTCTCCCTCCTCATTAGAATGTACACTGGAGACTCACATTTCCATGTTTTGAATTTGCATAATGGGTGATTTTGACGGACTTGAAGCTGATGGGCCGCTTAGTCCATAACTGACCAGAGGTAGGTGAGCAAGGGTGCAGGAAGATTTGCTTGTCTCTGTTCTGGACAGTGTCGGACTCTCCCACCTTAACCCACACATTGTTAAACTTGTAGCGATAGCTGTCCACCGGGGACATGCGGAGTGCCACGTTGTAGAGTTTCTTAGGCTGCAAGCCTCTCAGGCTCACAAGCAGTGTGGGAAACAGACATCTGAGTAGGGAAATTATATGCAGTGTTTTAATGAAGTAGGTAAGGATAGTCACTGTGAAAGTGGAGGCCATGCATGCTGACTAGTAGTAGTGGTCACATTAAAGATGATCTATGTGAGGATGCAGAGAACATTTTACAAAGAACTGATGGAAGAAAACTGAAGCTGTAGATAAAGAGAGTGAAGCTAGCTATAAGTATTGGTACTATTTTTCTTTCCTAATCCTATAGCTATAGTTAGTTGGGTTTAACTGACCTGCCTGGTTTAGTCACGATCATCTCATTGCCAATCTTTGAGAAGGAATTCCAGAGATGCTTATTCTGCACTGTGATTCTGATTTCCATCCAGTGCAGTGGCACAGGCACTGCATGAGCAGAGCAAGAAGGACCTCCCTGCTTGTCTGCTTCCTCCTCCTGCTGTGCTCCTGGCTCTCTCCTGCCTTCAGTCTTGATTCTCTCAGCTCTGATGTCCAGCAACTTCTGAGTGGTCTGATACTCCACTGGCCTGAACAGCTGACTGGACAAGGCCCCTTTACTGACTCCCTTAGTGGCTGGATACTCAACCCCATAGGTAGGGAGCCAGTACTCATGCCTCACAGAGTCCATCATGAACACTTGGACCCTCACAAAGACCTTCTCTCACTCCACTGGCACCCTGCTGGTCTTGTGCTTGCACTTAAGTGTCAAAAATATATGTGCAGCAAGCAGCCCTGGTTGCCCATGCCCCTGTTTGTGTGAGAATTAACTGTAGCTGATATGAGGTGCTAAAATCTAAATTAATACCAAACAATTGGTGCAAGATATGGTGTCTCCATTTCATTCTAGGGCTGGTGGGTGCTAAAGGGAAATCAGCATTGATTGGATCGATTTGACCACAGTAGCTAAGCATGCCAGTATTTTAGTCTCTTATCAGCTGGTTGCCGGGTTCTTGCATGGGCTCCCCCTGGGGCTGCTAATTATAGGGTGGGCGTGAGTGTGGCCGGTGGTGCCTCTCCAACTACAGCATTCCAAGTCCTGCCACCTTGTCGACAAGATCTATGATACATCAAACAACCCGTTTAATTGTATTTAATTGTTTGCACAAAAGTTCGTAGCTAAATTGCTGTTTACGACATTGGAGATCCTTTACCTAATATTAGACTACTGGTGTAGGAGTTGAGGTGTGTCTACACTGTATTGATATGTTCCTAAGAAGACAGTTAATTGTTTTGACAATTGCTGGATAAACCCTGACCAAAAAAAAAACAACAACTTAATATCAGATTTCTAGTTTGATAGCATCAGGTAATCTCTAGTGGAGGTGGAGCTGTGGGTATTTCACCATTTGTAAATAATAATAATAATAAAATTGTAATTCATCTTATGAGGTAAAGTATAGAATATAATATGTGGTATGGGACGTCACGGTTACATGTTCATGAGTAGTAAAATTAATAAACAGTGTCAATGAACCTCAGTGGTCCAAATATTGTATTAACTAGTCAAAAATTACTCAACAAGTATTGTTTTAGTAAACAGCACCTTGTTGCTTAAGTGAATTTGGTTGTTTTGGTGTTTTAATAGGGCATAAGGTGGGGAGGGAGGAGGTGGTTAGTTGTTGTGGGTGAGTACAGGAGTGTTAATGTGGGTGTTGGCATGACAGGATAATTGCCAGTGGTTGCAGGTGGTCTTGTTAGCAACTTCACCACCACTACATAATTCTATTCACCTTGCTCTATTCAGTGAGGACTAGATGGAATATGCTTGTGCCCTTAGAACCATCTCCTATACTGAAATATTTCACCTTATTCTCAGACACTGAGTAACCTGTGCCATCCCAAGTGTGTAACTATAGCCGCTAGTAGCCGCTAGTAGTCTCACATAGCCAGACCCTTTACCACCCTTTACCTACTATACAGGTGGGGCCATCCAAAGTGTGTAACTATAGCCGCTAGTAGTCTCACATAGCCAGACCCTTTACCACCCTTTACCTGCTATACGGGTGGGAGGAAAAGGTCTGGAACACTGCCATTGACTCAGCAGTTCTAGCTCCACCCGGAAGTTGGTGGAGGTAATTAGGCGTCAGCACTATGAATACACATAATGTGCATGGAAGTTGATTCATGCACCTACATCTTGCGAGCTGAGCTGAGTGGGACAGTGTTAGGGATGTTTATGTGCATTATATAGATATGTATTGTACATTAAGAGGATTGTGGTCCCCTTTTAGTACCATGGGTGGGGACCTTCTTCATCTATGGGCTTACAAGAGGTTTCTTTTGATACTACAGCAGTAGGGCTCCGGTAAGAGATTCTATTGTATCCTGGCTGTTTTTATTTTTGGTAACAAAAAAAGTTGTCGCTGAGTGGTTGCTATGACATTAGAGACCATTGCGGTTTAGAGCTAAGAGCTTATGGTCAAAACTTCAAGAACTACATACCATTCTCTGGAATATTAAGGTAAAACACAATTAATTATGCAATAGTTAGCTCACATAATAACTAGAGCTCGGGCGAGCACTGAATCCACTTGCTAGGACATGACCTGCTCGCTAGAGCTTTATTAGCCAAGAAGTACTGTTTAGCCCGAACAGTGGTATGGTAGGTAAAGAGTGTCCAATTCAACAAGAATCAGGATTATGCGACAAGTTTAGCAAGTAGAAGCTGTCAAATAGTAACCATTGCATTGGAGTTTGATGTATGTTAAATCATAAAACTCAAATTTTGCCCAAATATTTTGTCATACAGACAACTAAAAAAATGATTTTTACCCTGCCATGCTTGCATCTGTGGTGATAAGACTACTAAAGATGTCGTCCTACTTTGAATAGGCGCTAAATATTAACTTCAGTCATAATATTTGAGCACAGGTCATTATGAAGTGTAAAGCAACACTACTTTCAATGGATACTGTGTAACCTTGTCTTTAATCTTTGCTAGCTCCCACACCATTAGTTCATAAACACACCACTAGTTATTTTTAATACCTTGAGTGCCATCTTTACTGGAAGTACTATTTATATGCACCCTTTATATACTCATTAATACAGTAGTTATATAATAGATAGACAACGAAATCGAGGTATCTACTGCCCACAGAACCTCGAGGGCCGTGGGCTGTACCGTCCCGAGCGTAGCGAGGGCGATACTAGCGGCCCGAGGGGTTCGACGGGCGGTAGTTCCCGAGATTTCGTTGTCTATCTGTTTTAGAACGTAGCAACTATAGCCTTAGTTACCAAACGATTTTTTCTATCCTTTGTTCTATGTTGACACTCTTACGATAAAGACGGCAGAGACATTACGGAGAGGTGTCCGGTAATTGCAGCAATTCTAAGGAGCCACGGCGCATAGAATATTTTCATGTGTTGTGCGCTCGACTCCAGTGAACCGGCGAAAGTGATGGAATTAGAGTCAGGAGAATCAATATCACTGCGTTTTCAGCGAACTTAGTCAGAAAGAACATTCCAGCCCACCCATCTACATTACCTATTTTTCGCATTTCAGCTCAATTGGTGAGATAAAATTTACAAAACGGCTTTGTCTCTCCTAAATCTTCTTTCAACCAGCTACTCTTCCACATTCTTCAACTCAATCATCTCTCCTTTATTTAGCTCCTCACCGTCAGCTCTCCAGATTAGCTCCTCACCGTCAACTTTCAAGTCAAGCCCCTCACAATCAGTACTCTAGCTTTGCTCTTTACAGTCAATCTCCAGTCTAGCTTAGCTTTTGAATCAAGATTTGGTCAACCTTTACATGATGATGAAATTTTGAGAGATGTAAGGCCATGCAAAAAGTTTGTATTTACAGTATCTGACATTGATGAACAGCTTGCGATGGATAAGGAAGAATTTTGATTACATAAGAAAAATACAACGAAAATACCATGAGTGTAGTGCTTTTTACATTGCAAACAATATACTAGAAGGGGTGCCTTTAATTTTCATAACTGTAGTGATATAAACATCCACAAGAATAGTACTAAAACTATTAAAATAACATATGCAACATATAACTGCTTTTTTTATTGTTCATTATGTTATTGGTTTCTTTCTCACTTTCTCATTTTGATGATGATTGTATTAGTAAGATATTGTAAGTGTCTGACAGGAAAACCGTGCAAACAACATCCTTGCACCACAGATAAAATAAAAATTCTTTAATTGATGCTTGCACGACTCATAAACAAAAAAAAACAACTAATAAAATGCTAGAAGGGAGGATACTATTAGCCAGAAGGGAGGATACTATCAGTAGTATCCTCCCTTCTGGCATTTAGTATCCTCCCTTCTGGCATTTAGTATCCCTGTGCACTCACTTGAACAACACTATGGTGGATAGAATGCCTACTTCACAATACAAAAAAGGGGTTAGCTATGTTCTAAGTAATATTAATCTTCGAATAGTTGGTATCTCCGTAGTATGTTTGTATTGAAGTCATTGCCACTCAAAGTTGCAGTCTCAATATTGCAGCTAATATGTACGCATGTGTATGATATCAAATATGGCTGACCAGCTGTTGTCCCACCAACTGTTCAGACCACACGAAGGAGGCATCCTTGTACGGTCCAGCGTAGGTATAATCACAGAATTCATGCGCTGTTGGTGGCTGTGGGGTAGGTTAGTCGCTGCCACCAGGGAGATGCAATCACCACAGTAGATAGCAGGCTATTGGCTTATGAGGGTTGGTTCCGCTCCCCAGGTTAGTCGCTGCCACCAGGGAGATGCCATCACTACGGTAGATAGCAGGCTATTGGCTTATGAGGGTTGGCTCCGCTCCCCAGGTTAGTCGCTGCCACCAGGGAGATGCCATCACTACAGTAGATAGCAGGCTATTGGCTTATGAGGGTTGGCTCCGCTCCCCAGGTTAGTCGCTGCCACCAGGGAGATGCCATCACTACAGTAGATAGCAGGCTATTGGCTTATGAGGGTTGGCTCCGCACCCCAGGTTAATACGACCCAAGTCAAGTATTTAGAGGATTAAAGATTTAGACTCTCACAGCACAACACTCACACACTACGGAAAGCAAGTCCAACCAGAATGAAACCAGCAAGTGGTATATATTGCCAGCCACACTCTGGTTGGAGTATGAATGATACATTGAATAGTAATGCATGTACTGTAGCAGTTCTATACATAGCTAATTAAGTACATGTGAAACAATTAACACGTCTTTGGTTCTTGCTGTAAGTTCTCATGTCTGCTGACAGGTTTGTGAGGTGGGCGTTCCCACAGTGGCTTACTTACTATTGTCATACCCTCGCAAATAAGTGGGCGTGGTCTCAAAGAGTTTTGAGTTTTAGGGGTGTGACCTCACAGAATATGGTTCTCGTCATAGTATAAAGAAAGCATCGTCAACTTCAACGATCGTCATTCTCTGAGCTTCTATGGAGTAAATCTGAACCATTTTGATTTGGTGCCTGTGAAGTACATAGCTTGTCCATTTTAATTGCAGTATGCATCAGTTTGTGTCACAATAGATTATTTGTAGTCTATCTTTATCAATGGTTAGTTAGTTAGGTAAATGGATCAAGTCTTCTCACATGCAGTATGCTACAACAATCTGTTTATTAATGTGTACAAACACAGATGTCACAAAATGAGCACATCACAATATGCCTATCACATGTCCTTGGTTACATGTCTGTGGTAAACTTTAATGTTGTTTCTGTGGAGGTGATAGGACAACAGCAGAGAGAGGAGGGGCTAGAGTGTGTGGGAGGGGCGTCGTGCTGCATGGATCCGGGGGCACATCACGGGTTAGCTGGCAGTAGAAATGTCTGCAAAAGTAAAGATAATTCGAAATGACATCCCACAGCCTGCATGTATTGGGCACGTGCTAGGTCTAACCGTGTCATCTGGTGAGCTGTTCTCCATGCAATCGTCAGAAGTAGTGTTGCTTTCATCCGTAATGGGAGGAGAAGGAGTGTCCAGCTCAATCTTGGGGAAACCCCAGGGAAGTTCCGTAGTATCTGCTGATGTTGTTGGGGTCGGTGGTGGTTTGGATTTGCTCAAGAGAAGCTTGGTCCTCACAAACTCCACGTTCTGGAAGGCCGGGACTGCAATGAAAGTAGTGTCTGGTAAAGGGACGACAGTGGGATGCACGCTTGCTGGGCTGTAGATGACCATTTCGAGGCAGTACTTATGCATAGCTTGCAAGAATATCTAATACAAACCACAATTAAGTGAATTTTTAAAAAATCGTATAGGACTAGAGTCGGTAAAGTATCATTTTACCAAACGAAATCATATAACTAATTATCCTGCCATTTTTGTTCCTGTTAAAGACCTATTCGCTATCTTTATTCACGGTAGCCCCTCCCCCATTTATATTTTACATTGCCATTCTGTGTCTCGCCGTAATACTGAGCAATCTTTGTGGAGGAGAAGTCAACAGGAACTTCTATCCAGTAGTCTCCTGTCCTGGGTGAGCTGGGATGCTTGAAGAGAAGCCATTCCTTCTTGAGCGGCGTGATAGTGGTCTCCTCCTGAGCACACCACTTGTTGTTGATGAAAGAGTATCTCATCTTGTCCACTGACTTCACGTGTAGGAGCACGTGGTACACAACCTCAGAATCCAGGCCATCCACACTCACTTGCACACATGGAGTGATGGATCTAAACCAGGGAAATTATAAAATTAAATAACAGAATAATTACTGCGTGCACGCAGTTTTCATTGACTTTTGGGGAAAACCCATGTGAATTCACAAGAATAAATTTTCATTGCACTTTCTTCAGTTTATATTTTCAATTATTTCTTCAAGCCATTTAAATAACTATGTTAGTATCA
>WLWD01005036.1_pt1 | contig 38648 bp, 16 predicted proteins | sample 6712731 | NCBI WGS metagenome assembly WLWD01 (sample SAMN12718690, study PRJNA576275) | sponge metagenome | isolation source: marine sponge | host: Mycale hentscheli | place: New Zealand: South Island, Marlborough, Capsize Point | collected 2014-11-01
CAATAACATATACCCAATTTTGAATTATCCACCACTAATAGAATCTCTCTTGATTTGCTCACTCTTAGTATACTTGAGCACATATTTCTAGTGAGCCAGTCTACATAAAACTACAATATTGTTATATTTTACCTGAAGCTTCTGTTATTATACTTCGTGATGACAAAACTGGATTCTCTATATATAGCAGTTGACCATTTATTTTAGCAAACAAATACAAAATTACTTTCTTACCTCATTTTCTTGAGTAGTAGTGACTTCTGTAGTAACTAATTCAAGCCATTCTGACTATCTGAATTACCAGTCTCTCTTGACAACAAGCTCTCATCTACAAAAAAGAAATGCCAGTGTTCGTGGGTTGTAAATCCACGAGCTCAGGTAAAGGGTTCGAAGAACCAGGCTGCTCTACTAACCAGCTACCAACATATTGCAAGTGACAAGCACTCCATGCCTGCCATAAGTCTTGTTGCAACCTCTGAACTAAACTCCATCGGCGTAGATTAGATAACTTGGCAGTGCTTGCAGGTTTTGTTGGACGAGCTTTGATGGGCCTACCAATAAGTAAATGGCCAGGTGTTAAAACCAGGTCCGAGTCTAGCTCGGTAGAGTTGAGGGGAGAGAGAGGGCTAGAGTTAAGTATGGCCTCTACTTCTGTCAGTATAGTCACAAGTTTCTGAAAGTGAAGTGGGTGTGGCGAGATGAGCTTCCTCAGTTGCACCTTCATCAACTTCACGCCGGCTTCCCATATCCTCCCAAAATGTGGAGTGCGAGGAGGGATAAAATGCCAATGAAGTGGCTGATGAGTGTAGAGAGAGGAAATGGCATTCTTGGAACAGTTGAGTAGCTGTTGGATTTCTTGAATTTCATTGAAAGTGCCCACGAAATTAGTTCTGTTGTCGGAGTAGACATTTGTGGGATAGCCACGGCGAGCACAGAATCGTTGCAATACTGCCCTGAATTCATCAGCTTCAGACTTCAGTTGACGAACTCGACCAGAAATTACAGTCAAGTTAACTTTGTCAAGACAAACATTCTATCCTCTGAATGGATGTTGCTTTGGTAGGCCACGTTTTTTTTTACACATGTAAAAAACATCAGAACAACTGTCTTCTTGTGCACAATGGATAATAAAGATCCTGGTAGATGAGATGTCCTCAGATGTGAGTGTTGGTTGAAGAGTTCGATGTTGCACAGATGACCGGGCATTGTTAATGAATCTCTTGATCCATGAAAGAACTCTAGTCAAGGTAGAAAAGTTTGAATATCTACTCCATAGTGACCAGGGATTGACTGATTCCACTATAGTCGTTAAGGTGACTGCCTTTAGCTCTGGCAAAGACTGTGGCAAAGCCATAATCCCAGAAGATGGCCAAGAGTTTTCAGGTTGACATAGCCATGGAGGGCCATGCCACCATAGATCAGATTCAATAAGATGATCTGCTGGCATACCCCTACTGAGCATATCAGTAGGGTTGCAGTGGGTGGAGACATGTCGCCAAGTTACATCTGGAAGAAGTTGTTGTATTGCTGCTACTCGATTGGCAACAAATTGTTTGAGTGTACAAGGCATTTTCTTCAGCCATGCTATAACAATCTCTGAATCTGACCAAGTGTAAATGTTAGATAGCGAGATCTAGAGATGTTGGGCTACATAGACCAACAATTTAGTTAGTAGATAAGCAGCAACAAGTTCAAGTTTGGGTATCGACTTTTCATTTTTGGTAGGACAAACTCTTGCTTTAGAATCGACTATCGCTGTGCTAATAGTGTTGTGTAAATCCACTAGTAATAATGGATTGCCCTCTTCTGTTGGTAAGGACTTATGAATATCATTATGTGTTGGTAGCATAGTTTGATACATTTGTGTGTGCATAAGTGTCAAGGAGTTGATATTCTGTCTACATTTGTTCAGGACCTTTATTGGTCCTGAACAGCTAGAGTTATTTTTGTTGTTTTAGCTAACAAATATGGAATCACGTACTTATCTCAGCTTCCCCTGAGGAGTGATAGCTTCCTTAGCATTAATATTAAGGCATTCTGACTACCAATGCCTTTAATCGGCACTTTGTAGCCCCCCTGACAATAAAGGCGGTGGCAGTTTCAAAAAGAAGGGTGAAAGTCTGAAATAGAAGGCAAAGTTTCACAAAACATTATGTCCACTATCATGACAAAACATTATGTCCACTATCATGATAGTGGGACAGAGATGTTCAGAAGCAGGAGAGGTAGAAAGAGCTGAAGAAAGAAAAGGTTGGGGATAAGAAAAGATGAGATAGTTCAGAAAAAAGAGAGATGGAGAGGGAAACTTATGTAACTTAACCAATGTTAGCAAATGTTAACTGAGCAAGAAAACTTACACTACTTCATTCTTACTTTGCAATACATCAAGCGCCACTGTGTGGCGGGGTACTTGCTAGTTAAGACTAATAATTTACTGTGTAGTAAATAGCGTGCATATCAACAAGTTAACTTAACATTTTATTCATAATATTCTTATTGTAATACTTTTTACAGATTTTTTGAAAGTTAAAGAACACGCCATATGTGGTTTTAATAATGCGTTTGGGTTAGTACTTGTTTTTACCAACAGTGTTTGTCCATATGGAGGTGAGCGTACAGAGAAAAACTTTAAATTGTCTGGTTTAAAGTTTAGAGATACGTTTGACAAAATGGGATATGCACATTTTGTCTTCCATGACTGCTCCAAATTGGAATTTGTGAAAATTATTGAAGAATTATCAAAATTTGGAGAGTTTCTTCCAAAAAGCTACCAAAGTATCATTATTTATTTTGCTGGATATGGAATACAAAATTACATTGGTTTGAGAGATGGATTCATCTCAGTTCACGAATTATTTAAAGGAGACAATTCTAAAGTTGGTAGCATTACGAAATTATTGTGTCTGGATTGTGTTAAAACAGGTAATGTATCAGAATTGGAAAGAGGAAGCTCTGTAGAAAATGTGGTTATTATCAACTTCCTTGATGTACCAGATAATCGTCACCATAGAGGCATAGGAGTGTGCACTTTAACATTTTTGGAAATTTTTGATAATATTAAAGGGAAGATTACTTTGAGAGAATTTATTGATTTCCTATCAATTCAACTGCAGCATGACATTCGATTTTTACCAAATTATGAGTATACTATGAAACATGAAGCGTTTTTGGAATGTAAGTTTAACAGCTTATAGCAACTCCATTCTTTCATCTGTCTATTCCTGTCTTAATTCCCCTTCGTGACACAGTGTGGGTATGGTTAATACAAAGAGTAGCTTGTCAAAGAGAATGCGATGACATGCAATGGTATTTACTTTATACTGTGTAAATGCACACTTGTCTTATAATTTTATATAGCTATACATGTACACAGCAGACATGGGGCAAGAACTTGAGTGCTTCTATAACTTCATGTTCTTCCAGGTGCTTTGAAGCACTTGCTCAAATAAACACTATGCTTTTATAATAAAGGTTTTGTTTTATTTATGAATATATTTTTTTAAATATTTAGCTAACTGTATAATTACGTTAGCTAGGGCTTAGGGCAGACAACTTCAGTCTAAAAGTGTAAAGAAATTTATCCCACAAGCTGATGTGTGGCTTTTCAGCAACCAATGAAGTTTATATGAGCATTCACATTGCCCACTTTTTTTTTTGAAGAGCAGGCATACTTACAGTTGATGAAAGAGTCACACCTCCAATAACAAGAAGAGACTTAGTCATGTAAAATACACCAGAGGAAAAAATCAGCACTGGAACTGTGGACTAAACACGGTAAAAATTGTATGCTCATGTGATTCTAAATGCAGGTAATTTAAAGAAATGAATGAGCATGGCCCTATTATAGTCCAGTCATTTTAGCCAAAAATATGGGTCAACCATAAACAAATTGCAACACAAACGTTTTCAATTGCCCTAGGTGCAGAAATTCATGCTCTACAACATATCAAATGTCTCGGGGAATCGCATGGGGGGAAAGTATCGAAAAATTGTTTTAACCGAATGCACTTTTGGTGCATGAATTATATCATAGTAACGATTAGACATTCCATCAGTAAACTAACATGAACATTCAAACAGTGATATTTTTTTTTATAAAACTAGTGATATATAATTGCTTAGACATAACTATTAGTCAGAACAATACCCAGTTTCATCATCTAAATCTGCATCTTCGGGGATATTTGAATTGGTACAACCTGACCCTCTGCAGTTGCCACAAGCAGGAGAACACTTCACATGGTGCTTTCGGCAAGTGCACCTCATGCTGCTGCAGTCAGTACTGCATCTGCAGCATGTAAATCATAAACATGCAAAATTCTAGCTTGAACAGCATTTGCCCAATCATCTCCCCTCTCTTTACATACATCTAGAATAGTATCTCTTGTTTCGACTGTCTTGACAGGAACAACGTCTGAAAATTTTCTCTTTCTTCCTAACACTGCCGGTTTACCACAATAAAAGCAATCACTTCTAAAATTGAACTGTTTTTCCGCTGATCTAAGAACCTGCTGACTAGTTGTAGCCAAAGCTTTATGGGCAGTTAGCTTAAGAGCCCTAACTATACTATTTGGTGAGCAGTACTTACGGCGACACTCCACATGAACAACCTGTCCAACTGAACATTTCAATGACTCTTTCCTATTTTTACTTGCTTGGTTGATGGTAGCACTCCCCTTTTCTCCTAGAGTAACTCTTAATGATGGCTCTATTGGTTCCTTACAAATAGCACATTCACAATCCTCCATATTGTACAGCAGAAAGTGACCACATGGCAGAAATTAAGGTCAAAGGTCACATTTTTGCTGACTCAGAGTGAGTTGGCTTTTTTTTGAATGGTGGCTAAGTGGCTAAGTTAAATGCTCAGTAGTAGCAAAATTAAAAATGTAGCAATATTATAGTAAATATAAACTTAATTAAATTTGTTAAACGCCATTTTTAGGGGACTTCCCCACATGGGATTCCCCGAGATTTTGATATGTTATAGAGCACATTTTTCTATATAGGAAACAGTTGAAAACATTTGTGTTGCAATTTGTTCAAGGTCAAACCATAAAATGACTGGACTATATAGCAGCACTTACTGTAGTGTATGATGCCTTTTCTCTTCAGCCTAGTTTTTTAAGCCAAAATTTAAAAAAAGTGGCAAATTAAAGGGACTTAAAATAGTCATCTAGTCTGTTCCTCTTCTTTCAAGGCATAAACGTCTGCCATCTTCGAGATCCACTGTTGACAGAGTGACAGATAGACAGACAGACTGAATGACACAAGGAGACTACAATAACCCTCTCGGGGAAGCGTGCTGAGGGTTAAATGATACAAGAACTGATAAACACAAATGACACAAGGGAAAGTGGCAGTTCAACCATTGGCTTATAGATATGCATACACTACATATGGTTCCATAATATATGGTCAAATATGTGATTAGTCCCACTAGTTCATGTGATATATTTTATCTTTTAGATCATCCAAATATATCCGATTTGTTAATGTCAAGGCTTGATGAATGTATTGAAAGGCAAACAGCTATTCTTACTTTAGCAGGTCTTCCTGAAGCTGGAAAGTCTACCCTGACAAACAAGTTGCTTAATAATAATATTGGTGAAGACATATCACGTCCGAAACCATCTACAGGGGTAGTTACCAGTACTATGGTGGTTAATATGAAAGAAGACATAACTACAATTCCTGCTCAATATGAAGGTAATTATAATAAATATGAATGGAGTGAAGTTAATCATTGTGAGTCATTACAAAATGACTTAGGATTTGCTAAAGTGATAAATGAAGTAAATAAACTTGAGCAACAGCACAGTAGTACTGTCAACAATGGAATCCATTCTTCTCCAAGTGCTCTTGAAATCCACTCCTCTGCTTCTACAGTTGCAGTTACTTCCAACTCTGACATTGCAAGACCATTTGAGATGAATAAAGAGTCAGTGGATACAATATTAAATCGTTTTGACATAACAAAATTCAGTGATGTTAAAGTGAATGGTTCAATATACATAAGAGATGTTGGTGGGCAGTTAACATTTACGGAAAGTCTTCCTTTACTAATTCATGAATCTTCTGTCCTTATTTTTGTCTGTGATGCATGCTGCAGTATTGATTTAAATCATAGAATATTATACAGAAGTAACGATGGAAAAATAGTCGAAAATTATTGCTCTGTAAAGTCAACCAAGACAGCCCTTTTGCAATGTCTCGCGAGCATCCACTCATTGAAGCTTACATATCAAGGCAGAGAGGAATTCAAGCCTTGTGTCTTTATTGTACCGACTCATTTGGATATTTTAGAAGTTAATACTGGTAAGATTGATGAAATAAAAACTGCATTAAAAAAGATTTCTAGTAATGTATCAAAAAAAGCAAAATCTATCATGGATAATCTGTTGAATGAAGATGAAATTAGTTTTGTAGAGAAAAAATTGAACAACGTCGTATTTAATATTTCAATTGAAAATGATTTACTTCATCCTTGTGATATTTCAACAATATACAATGAATTTCATAATAAACCTGACTTTCAAAAAGAATTATATGATTTGAATAAATATCTTTTCATCGAAGTTTCAAAAATTTTGCAAATTAACATTTTTAACGATTATTTTAAAAGCAAAGCATCACAAGTGTTCAAATATTTCGTTCGTTATTTATATCCATTTGATTTTGAAATTACGGAAGAAAATTTTGATGGTCTGTTTATCCCTAAACATTCATTTATTAATCAAATAGATACTATCATAGAAGGTTTCAGTGATAAGATAGAGCACCATAAACATGAAATTAACTATGATGAACCAAGAACAGTAGATAATCTTAGAAAAAAAATTACCAAACTTATCAAGCAAAAATATGAAACATCTCATTCTAATTTCTCTCTTCAAATTAAAGTAAGTGAGGTTTTATTTTCTCTTCATCTTGCAACACTTCAGGATAAAGGTGTCGTGAAATTGTCTGATCTTAAAAATTGGGCTAGGCAGCATATGGGTATTGATGGTATTTCTAGTATTCTTCATAAATTGCACTCTCAAGTAGGAGTCATTCAGTGGTATGATGAAGATTATCTGAAAGAATGGGTTTTTACTAACCCCACTTTTCTGTTTAACACAGTGACAGAAATAATTGTCAAAACTTTCAGTGAATACCCCATTGATACTATGAGCTCAAAAAGTGGTCCACAATATGGTTTATTTAAAGATGTGGAATTAAAAAATTGTTTAGCACAATACTTACAACAATATCACGACAATATATCGCATGAAGACTTACTTGAGTTTTTTGAACGTCTTCGACTGATGGTTAAGGTCAAGCATTACAATGAGACAAAGTATTTTCTTCCCTGTGCTATTCAACAAGTGTCTGATGAAAACATACAGCCACCAGAAAGAAATAATTTCCTAACAATATTTTGCTACTTTGAATGTGGCAATGTTCCTGTTGGTCTTTTTGGGATGCTAATTGCTGGTCTTATTGAACATAAGCATTTTGACGATCAGTTTACTATCAGACCAAATCTTGAAAATATGAGCAAAACTGAAATTGAATTTTTTGTGTCCTGGAAACTACGAAAGATGAATATGAATGATAAAATGTTGATGAGATGTGGTGCTTCGCATCTAGAGGTAACTCTCATATCGAAAAGGTCACATGACCACAAAAAATATGTTTGCACTAGAGTACGAATGTTATTGGAACATATTATTGACAAATCTATTCGCTTTCTACGCTATAGCTATGACAAAGTTGGCCCTCACTTTGGTGTATGGTGTTCTAAGTGTGAAAATTTTTATTCTATAATGGAGTATGCTGATCAAGGATATCACTGTAAACCTAAACGTCCTAATCCTTTTATTAAAAAAGCGCTGAAAAAGATAAAAGATCTTTGGTACAGTGAAGGTAAGTGGTAAATTATTTTTTTTTATTTTTTTTAATATTTGGAGCAGAAAGAAGGGGATTACAAAGCACACATTACTACAATGACGTAGCAGCACTATAATATTTTATTGAGACACTGCTGAGCATAGCTAAATATCTGAACAACATCCAGCCAGCATTCTGTAAGCCCTAACTCATATCTCTAGCAATGATTATTAAGCTATAACATAAGAAAACTTTAGGTAAATGCTACTTTTTGTCATGCAGTTATGCACTGGAGGCAATAAACCAATATCCGTGTTCATTGATGGTCCCTATCTGCCAAGACTCTGAATAACATCTCTTTTGCAATTTTTGCTGGTGATCTACTATTTTGGCATTCTCCCAATCAATATGATGATGTTGTTGAATTGCATGTTGAGCAATTGCAAATGTGTTCATGTCGAGTAATTTCAATGCTCTTTGAAGTTATTTTAACTAATGTTCTAGAATCTGACCAGCTTGGCCATGTAAACCATTTTGCAAGTTTTACAAGTTTTGTTTATCAAATGAACTTGCAAAATTAAGCCAAATGGGATAGACTAGAGCATCAATTAAAAGAACTTCAAAGAACATTGAAATTATTCAGCCATTCTCGGCTGAAGTATGTATAATAACAAATGTTCTCTATCTAACAGAATACTATTGATGTGCTTCAGCACAGATGGCGAGCAAGCTGGTCTGACTGAAATTTTTATTTGAATGTTAACTGCTAATGATTTTTGTTAATTTTTTTTGTTTAGCTTATTGCTATTCTTTAGCAACACACAACACTTTTATACATACTTGTTCACTGGATATCCAGCTCAAGGCTATTGGATAAAATTTTTTTCAAGGGGTAAGCAATCAAATTTCCTAGGATGACACAGGTAAAGATTGATAAACTAACAATCGATAAACTAACAGTTTTCGTTGAAGCTAGTCGCCTTTCCAAAGTACGTTCCGTTCAAGATTATCTAATATACCAGAGGCCTAGTATAATTCAGCGAGCGAGCGAAGCTGACTATCAGTCGTGTTCAATTGAGATTTCAGATATATGTTATAGTTATAAACCAAAATTGAGGTTTGTATGCGATTTATAAACTCCGAGACACGAGGGCGCAGCCCGAGTGGCGAGGATTTATAAATCGAAATACAAACCTAATGATTTTGGTTTATAACTATTTTATAGCCAGAACATAAACAACGAGCAAAGTATTGCCTTAGCTACCTTAGTAATTGTATTAAAGTACCCAAACTCTTCATTATTCCATTTTGCTTTGATCTGCCTTCTACCATAATTATGGTTGCTAAGAACTATATCAGACTTTTCCCCGCTAATACATTTTCTTACGGGCATACCAGACTGTATCAGATTTATAGTTCTTAACGACAAGCGCGGTCGCTCGGGTAACGGGCTATAAATATATATATATGTAGGTATGTATGCGTACGTCAAAAAATTTCGCCCGCGCTTCTAATTACGTAAGGTAGGTAAAGCGTTCACAGTTCCAGTATTTTTCAATTATCGAGCACGGAGAATCCTGCTGCACTGCCTTACGCAACTTTGTTTCAACCAAAAAGTTTATAGCTACTCTCTTCTTGAAACAATTGTTAAGTCTTTGTCAAGCTGCGCTTCTTTGCCACTGCTTTCGAAGTTTATTCAGGTAATTCTGTTATTGTTAACTCTTCATGCCTAATCATTGCTATTATTTAGCGATTTCCTTCACAAATCATCTTTACCTACACTCATATATTTACTCGCTCGCCATGCATTTACGCGCTATTCGAGCGCTATTCGAGCGCACCACTAGTATATAGCATTGCGTTGTATTCTCTTAATGACTTGACTATTCAAGTAAGAACTATTGGACTTTGGATTTTCATGTAAGAACGAATCAGTTAGTCTCAATTGAGACTCGTTAGTGAGAGTCTTGCTTAGCTCACCCAATTATGTTAATTAAATCTTAACCGGATGTTTCAACTTCTTGCCAAAGTCCTGTTTGGGGGTCAATTGAGGTTGAAGAGTTTCTTAGTGAGGAAAAGACAAATGATTTAAGAGGTAGAGTTTGTGGTATTTTAAGCTACCACAGGATAATTTAAGTAAACAACAGTGAAAAGCTTTAAAAGACTAAAACATATGTCTGATGTTGCGATTCTTCAGATAAAGGTAGTGCCATAGTTCTTTTGAGTAAGGAAGAATACATTACTAAGCTCACCCAACTAATGCAATCAGGCACTTGTTGAAAAAAAAGGTCCAACTCAGGAAACTAAATAGGCCACGTATTAAGAAACTTGGACAGGTAAAATTCCTGGTAAAATTCCTACTGTGTTACACAACAGATTAATGCCTACTGGGATGTAGACAACCTCTTGTTTATGATCTTCCCAAGATACACAAGTTAGAAATCCCACTCAGACCTATTGTTTCCTGCATTGGATCACCATCTTACAATTTATCAAAAAATGATACCACCATTGTTTGGTAAGACACAATCATACACACAAAAAAAATTCAACACATTTCATACAAACACTTAATTGTGTATGCTTGAGGTCTGACAAAATGATGGTGAGTTTTGATGTGTCTTCTCTGTTCACCAATGTTCCAATGGACGAGGCAGTATCTGTGATCAGAGATAAGCTCCAGAATGATGAAAATCTAGATGAGTGAATGTGTCTATCTCCTGAGTGCATCACAGAATTAATAGAGGTCCACCTTAGGTCGACTTACTTTAGGTACAACAGGGACTCTTATAGTGGAGCAGCCATGGGTTATCCTGTTTGTGCAGTAGTGTCCAACTTGTAAACCCTGCAGCTGTGGTAAAGTATATTTAGGTGAAACCGCTAGAAGGCTTGAGCAGAGTGTGGAAGAACATCAGGATGCTTGCAAGAGAGGTAATGAGAATGTTTCAGCCATTGCTGAACATGCTTGGCAGCAGCATCGCCCCATTTAATGGGAAGAGGTAAGAGTTGTAGACAGGGCCAGTAAGAATCGTGAGTTGAAGATCAAGGAAGCTCTATACATACAGATGACACCATACGATAACAACAAAAGTTTAACAGAGACATAGGTTTAGAGCTTCTAGGATGCTGACTGTATATGCTGCATGCATATCACCCTTCAGGATATAATAAACAGTGTACCCTCTAGTTATCTTGCTGTTTACATTGTATTTATTATATCACCATGGAGAGTTAGACCTCAGTTGACCCCTGAAGAGGACTTTGGCAGAAGTCAAACTTTGGGTTAAGTTTTTATTCACATAATATTGGCTGTTACAACGAGAAAATTTACTAGCATTGAAATTACTCAGTATGAACACATCTGTAGTTGCTCAACATACACATTTATTGAGAGAATGCAAAATAGTAGATCACCAGCAAGAATACTAACTAGTGATGTGCTTGAGCACAAATGGCGAGCGAGCCTAAAGACTATACTATTTTTATATGAATGATTTTGACTTCTAACACTGAAGCTACTGAAAATAAAGTCCAGTTTTTTAATTTCGCATACACGGTAAAGGGATTTCAGTGTCATAGTAACAACTCTCTGCAACTGCTTGAATTGAAGGAAAAAAACAACAACAAAACAATACACGTTATTTAAAAGTTTTCTTTGTGAGCTAAGTAGTGGTTGTAACACACAATGCCTTGACACAACTGGAGATGCACCTACACAGACTTACCTTCGCGGTAGTCTAGTGGACAATGTATTTTCAAGTAAATACTGTTGCGCACTGCTTATAACCATGACAAAGAGCGCATTGACTTACCACCACCACTAACTCGAATATAAATGGAAGTCCTTTAAGTTTTCAATTTTTAACTGCACCCGCAAAAGAATTCAAAACGGTAAACAATTCAATTTCTAGGGTGATACGGGTACTGATCAATAAACCAGAGGATTCTGTTTAGTGCAATTTGGGACGGGGTCGACCACATAACTAACACAAAAATGCGAGGGTCAAAGTACAAAATGACTTACGTACGTTCAAACATATATAGAAATAAACATCCCCGATTTTCAATTGTGTTACCCTGTAAGTGTCTCGCTCGCTACGCTCGCTCGCCAATAAAAAATACTATCCAGAGTTTTGGAAAATAAAATTGAGTGTGCCAGTGATAAACAGGAATACTGTTTTATTGCATCAACTGCCTGACAATAATGTAGCTTTTAGCTAAATCTTCCTTTATGTTATAGTATTGCCATGACACATTTTGTTATAGTTCTAGTCATAACATATATCCTCAGGACATTATTTTAACTTCACTATAATTATTATCATCCAATCATCCACACACTGATGATGACGCCATTGGAAAGTGTTTGAAAATTTTATTTTTATTATAAAATTGTTTTATGACTAGTGAAAAACAAAATTATATGGAACAATGTCCATAGTACTGTGTTTGTAATTGATTGTCCATTTTTATAATAATAATAATAGCTAATTACACTTTGGGAAACTGTTTTCTTCATTTCATATTATTTAGGCACAATTTATAAGTTATCGGATAACATTATTGTAAAAGAAGAAGAAATATCAAACTATTCAAATTCATGTGACCCCAAAAAGAGACGAAACAGTATAGATGAAGTTCATATCGAGGGCATTACTGGTAAACGTGTGAATGTGGCAGTTATTGATTCCTATGACATAAGATTCCAAAATGGGATCCAGGAAAACCACGATGCTTATAATCATTCATGGAATATTGAGGATGTAACATCAGATGCAGAAAAAGAATATTTGAGGAAAAATTCAATTGAAGATGACCATGCTTTGAAAATGGCTACAATAATAGGGGGCAAAAAAGTTATGGGATCAAGATTGTCAATAATAGAGAATGAGATTCAGAATACAGAATATAAATTTCATGGAGGCATAGCTCCTGATGCAAATGTGACCATATACTTATGTAGTAGGCCATCATCCATTGTACGTGCTTTAAGAAAAGTATATAATAAAAAAAAAGACTCGCCCTTTGACATTATTTCTATGTCAGTCGGATATCATGTGGACAAATTTTCTGATATAATCCAAGATATTAAAAATAAACATCTAAATATAATAATCGTAGCAGCAGGTGGTAATGGTGGAAATTGGTGGGGTGTACAATATCCAGCTAAATTACCTGATGTCGTTGGTGTTGGTGCCTTAGATGCTAGTTTCAATAAATGGGCTGACACGGCAAAAGGATCAGAAATAAATATTTATGATTGCGGTGAAGCTTTTTCTCCAAAGGCTGATAAAATTGAATCATATCATTCTAAGAAAATGTTTGAACTTGCGTGTGGTACTTCAACAGCAGCTGCAAGAATAACAGGTACTCTGTGCTTATTTTTAGAAGTCATAAAAAGAAGAGCAAGGGAGAGGAATGAGCTCGTTGGCAATATAAATAAAGAATTCACGTTGGAGCTGCTGGGAAATGTTATTTGGATTGATGGTTATGGTCATTTTCGTAATCTGCGAAAGATTATAACATGGAAAAACCAATTTCTTTGTAAGTTAGATCATTATTATATTATAGGCGAATGAGTGAAGGGAAGCTTGCACTGTCAGTGGTATACAAATTAGCCATGATACAAGTCAGTTGTACCACTCCGCGTTCGGTCGGTATGGGATTTACGCTATCCTCGGGCCTTTGGCCCTCGGTTGTGTAAATCTCAAACCTCCACGTCGTGGTGTAACCTATACATATATGTATGTATATATATACTAGTGACCATTCTGCACAAACAACAAGATAGAATCTGATAAAAGCAGATTTTTGCTTTTACAAAATCTGTATACAAAAATAACAATAAGGCTACATTTTTAGTTCCCTGAAGCTGCCTCAAATTTCCACAGTAGTGGTATGTAGCTTTTGTAGTACACAATAATAATAACTAGTGGTGTGCTTGAGCACAAATGGCGAGTGAGCCTTAAACTACACTATTGTTAAATGATTGATTTTAACAACTAACACTCAAGCTACTAAAATAAAGTTGAGTTTTTAAATTAAGTATATGCGGTAAAGGAGATTCAAGTCCACAGTAACCGCTCCCCGCAACTGTTTGAATTGAAAAAGAAGCAACAAAATCAAGTCACGTTATTAAAAATTTTCTTTGTGATATTCTTAATAGTAGTTGTAACGTACAATACTTTCACACAACTGAACATACCTACGCAAGACTTACCTTCGTGGTTCGTCTAGTGGACAATGAATTTTCAAGTAAATGCTGTTGAGTAGGGCGTATAACTGTGACAAATAGCGTATTAACTTACCACCGCCACTAACTTGAATAGAAATGGAGCTCCCATAAGTTTTTGAGTTTTAACTGCACCGCAAAACAATTCAAAGCGGTAAACAATTCAATTTCTAAGGTGATACGGGTAATGGTAGCTAAACCAGAGGATTCTGTTTAGTGAAGTTTGGGACGGGGTTGAGCGAACACAAAAATATGGAGGGTCAAAGTACAAAATGACATACATACGTCCAAACATATATATAAACTAGTGGTGTGCTTGAGCACAAATGGCGAGCGAGCCTGATAGTTAGGTTAACATAAAATTAAGTATTGTTACTATGTTTTAGCTAAGTTCATGCAAACATTATAATAGCAGTTATGACCTTTTATTTCAGCAAACAAATACAATATCACTCTCTTACCTGATTAATGGTAACTTTTGTAGTATCAAACATCTGCCATTCTGATAATCTCAATCACCAGTAACTCTTGAACAAGCTCTCAGCTACGATAAAAAATAAACCAGTGTTATTATTTGTATTAGCCAACAAATATGAAATTACTACTTACATCATTCTTGAGTATTGATAACTTCTGTAGTATCAAATTGAAGTTACTTTGACCATCTGAATTACCTTGAATTCTTGACAACAAGCTCTCACCTACAAAAACAAAAGACAATCAATTTTAGCACACAAATACAAAATTACTTTCTTACCTCATTTTCTTGAGCAGTGGTAACTTTTGTAGTACCAAATTTGAGTCTTTCTGACTATTTGAATTTACCAGTCACTGTTGACAATAAGCTCTTAGCTACAAAAAAGAAAAGTCCGAGTTATTTTTGCATATTTAGCTAACAATATGGAATTACGTACTTACCTCAGCATCCCTCGAGTAGTAGTAGCTTCCTTAGCATTAATACTTTATGTGCTTACATACGCTTTTCAGAAGTAGTGATAGCTCTCATAGTACGGACTACAGGTGGCTCTTGACAACTAACAAGCCGCACTTAGCCGGAAAACAGGCGAAGTTTTGAAGTTAAATCTGGTAAAGGGTCTTCAATGCCATAGTAGCCGGTCAAATCAGCTTTTCGTTTCTTGAAAAGCAAGCGTTTTCGCAGGAATTTTCTCACACTTTGGAGCTTAAGTATAAAGTAAGGCTTGCTTAATGCTGTAGTTTCAGAATAAACTTGGTCAAGCCTAAAAAGCCGTGTTTTTTGAAGAAAAAAGTTCCCTGCGCGCTCGTTTAAAGTGCATACGTACAATCCATACATACATATATACTTATATAAATATAACATATACCCGATTTTGCATTATCCACCCCTAATACTGTCTCGCTCGCTCCGCTCGCTCGCCAATAAACAAACATCCCCGATTTCAATTGTGTTACCCCTGTAAGTGTCTCGCTCGCGACGCTCGTTCGCCAATAAATAACTAGTATTTCGGCCAAAGAGCACTCCAGCTAATAAAAGAACAGCCGAGAGTTTTTAAATTACATAATATATCACTCTGTGAGTGTATTAAATGATTTATTCTATGCTAGATATCTTCACTGTTGTAATTAACCCTCAACACACATGCGCGAGAGGGCTATAGTAGTCATTAACCCTCAGTGCACATGCGCCTGAGGGTATATAGTAGTCAACCTGTCATTCAGTCAACAAGGGATCTCGAAGAGTAAGGCTACCCAGGCTTTGAAAGCGACATCAAACTATAGCACTTCACAGAGTAAGTCCCTTTAATGTGCCAGAATTTTTAGTTTTGACTTAGTTTTCAAGAAAAAGCGAGTATAATTTCAGTCCCACAATCGTATGTTACGGTAATGGGAACCGCCCCTTAAAAGACTTGCTTGTCACGTGAGCCAGCTTGCAGGTTACAAATCACTTTTAAATAGCTAACAATTACGTGGATTTAGCATTAGCTTTTCCGTGGCATAGTTGTTGAGTGAGCAGATAGCTAACCTAGTAGTTTCTGGTTCGAACCCAAGTAGACGCTTCTTTTTTTTTCATTTTTTTTTCATCCTTTTTTTTTTCTTTTTTTCTTTTTCTTGCCTTATTTTCCTCTTCCTACTGTGTTTGGATGGCTTTCCTACCTTTTCCTTTCATTTCCTCTTTCTTTTGTCCCTCTTCATTGTCTTTTTCTCTGTCCTGCCTCTCTTCATGCCACTTCTCTTTTTTTTTTGTTTCTACACTTTTCCTTTGTTATTATTTTCTTTATCATACTAGCTAACTAGCGCTGAGGGTTTGCACTTCAGTGCTCTAGTTCATTCATTCATTCATTCATTCATTCAGTCAACAAGGGATCTCGAAGAGTACGGCTACCCAGGCTTTGAAAGCGACATCAAACTATAGCACTTCACAGAGTAAGTCCCTTTAATGTGCCAGAAATGTTAGTTTTGACTTAGTTTTCAAGAAAAAGCGAGTAGAATTTCAGTCCTACAATCGTACGTTACGGTAATGGGAACCGCCCCTTAAAAAACTTGCTTGTCACGTGAGCCAGCTTGCAGGTTGCAAATCACTTCATACTAGCTAACTAGCGCTGAGGGTTTGCACTTCAGTGCTCTAGTTCATTCATTCATTCATGCACACTGTCAACAACGGATCTCGAAGATAACAGACTTTTATGCCTTGAGAGAAGAGGAACTCCGACTAGATGATGATTTAAGTCCCTTTAATTTCCCACTTTTTTTTAATTTTGGCTTAGTTTTTGAGAAAACGAGAGAAAAGGCAGACTACGGTGAGGGAGGCTGTACAGCCATGCCCATTCAATCGATTCAGCTACCATTAGAATCACGCGCACTCACTTGAGCATACAAATTTTATCGCACCCAATTCAGATTTGTTATGTGCGTTTTGTAGTTCCAGTGCTTTTAGCATTAAACTTTTTTTGTCTGGTGTTGGGAAGTCTCTGCTGCTGGAGGTGCGCTTCTTTCATCAACTGTAAGTATGCCTGCTCTCAAAAAATAATGTGCCCTAAGTGTTCATGTAGCATGCATGTCAGAAAGTCCAAATGTTCTTGAGGCTATTTTTTTCTACCAAGCCAAGGTTAATACTAAAGCCAGAGAATGCCATGAAGTCCTCAGAAAGTAGTAAAAACCGTATTGCTGAGTATCAAGCTCCTAAAACAGCTTTAGAAAGTATGGATCAGTCCCAGGTATATATTATGGTTGGTTCTAAACATTTATGCCCTCCCATCACAAAGCCATTGTATTGCCTGAAGAATCCCGAGATGCAAGCAGGCCAATTTAAAAGCATTAGGTAGACAAGTTAAAATTTATATCCATAAATAGAACAAGACTATTATTGTTATACGCTGAAAATTTAAAAACTTGATTATTAGACAATAGTGACTATTTTTCAAATTAATTCATTTTTAACTAATGATGAGGGTTTGCACTCTTAGTGCTCTAGTTTGTACTAGGAACAACTCAGAGGTGCAAAATTTGCTGTAGAGGCTCCTTGCCCCCAGCTTATAATTTATCAGCTGTTCTAACCAGATTGGGTAGACTACACCAAAGGAAGGTAGTTGTATAAAAGAACACCAAAAGTGGTAAGCTAGGCTGGTTGCTATACCTTTATTAATGATCTTGAACAATACTGAGTGAAATAACACCTTGAAATAACTTGAGTTATTTCACCAGTCACTACCTAAAAATAACATTGTGAAGATATTTAGCTTGCAATGGAATAAATAATAATCTAACCATGGATTCGAGGGATTGTCGCTGTCCGGATCTCTAGGGTGGTTATCTAGCGATAATCCCGATAGTTGCCATGGTTTAACTATTTTATACCATAGTTACCTTTTGAACAGAGTAAAAGACCAAATAAAAAGAGCATATTTTGTTGAGGGAGAAAATATGCCCAGTTAATGCAGCGAGGGTCCTTTCAAAACACCAACATCAAGATAAGTGAATTTTGTTCCATGCCACCTGCCAACCAAAATAGTGGTTATTAAACAATGATGTTTGGCGACGTTATACTCAAATAAACAATTCTCAATGTCAGTTATACATGGATGGATTAACCGCTCACGAAAGAAAGCTTCATAAAAGTTTTTCTTTTAATTTCATTCGTAGCTAAAAACATGATAAATCATTTATATCATAATTATTTTGCATCTCACTCTCTATTCTGTAAACAAAGAAAAATTATCTGTGTACAATTTAAAGTCTCCTTGTGGTACAAAAATATTTTTTTCTGCAAGCTGATTGGAGGGGAATAACACAGGGGAATAACATTTTTAATCCATGGCTGTTACCACAGCAACTTTGGTGTATATATATATATATATAATATATATATAATATGTATATTATATATATACATATATTTATATATATAATATATATATATAATATGTATATTACATATATTTATATATATTATATATTCCAAGCAAGATAGCCTGTTTTCACAGGTGTTGTAAAGCAAGCTCATTACCCTCTTAACCTGGCCTAGCTAACCAGTTTTCCCAGTGTTTTTACAGCTACCTTCCTCCAGTGATGCCTAGCAAATCAGGTTAGAGCAGCTGCAAAAATATCAGCTTGGGGTGAGGGAAGCCCCTAGAGAGTTTTTAGCCAACTTTACAACACAAGTTACCAGCCCTATAATACAAACTACTACTGCAGTGAAAATAAACCACTTATTATACTCATTGATTGATATGGCATGATATTTCACACTCAGGCTTTATTTTCACTCACCTCTGGCTCTGAAAATAAATTAGCATGCTCCGAAATATTTCACCATAGCACACTCTGACTCATGTAATAAGTTATATCATGTGTATAGGCATATATAAGAAGATAAGAGGGCTTATAGGACTTGAGTTAAACCACACCCTTTAAAACTATTTACTGCATTCAATTTCTGCTTGCTTCAGCAAGTCCAGCTCACTTACCATTTACGCTAAAGCACATTATTTCTTTACTAGCAAGTACCCCGCCACACAGTGGCACTTGATGTGTTGCAAATTAAGATTTTTATTCATAATTATCATTCTCTACAGTTGGTTAAAGTTACACCAGTTCCCTTCTCTGCTCTATTTTTTCCTGAACTATCTCATTTCTGTATCCTCCACCTTTCTTTTTATCATCTCTTTCTTCTTGAGTCATGGAGACCTTTCTCCTCCTTTGTATACTTCTCCTGCTTCTGAATCTTTCTGTCCTTCTATCATGATTGTGGACTTAGGCCTTGTGAAATTTTAACTTTCATTTTCTACTCTCACCTTTCTTTTTGAAACTTAGGCTGCCATTTCTCTACAATTCATTCCACCCGCTTTGTAGTACAATATTAATCGTTTCTTTTTGCCTTCTCTTTCGCACTTTAGCCTTCCTTTTCGAAACCTACGCCGCCTATCCTCATCTATTCCACCCGCTTTTAGTTACAACTAAAGTAATCACCATCTACTGAATGTGACGGTACTTTTACCCAGTCTCCTGTTTCTCGGCCACTCTCATCTTCTTTCCATTTATTGTTGTATCTGTTTATGTTGCAAATGAATTCGCCTACCAGTACAGCCAAACCCCTCAACGTCTTTACAACTGCATTCTTGGTTTACTCGGTAATTCAGTGCTAGTTCACCGCCAGTTCACGAAAGCTGCTGTCCTGTTTTTGTGCCACTCCTGCCTACGATCCATTTTGTTGTGTCAGCGTTTGGTTGTTATTCAGTTTGCCTTGCACCCTAGGTTTACCAAGTAATACAGCGCGAGTTCATGAATATTGTGTGTCTGCACGGTCTAGCTCATTAGCTCATGATTTATTCATGAATACGTACATCGTCGTCGGTCATGGGTATTATTATATAGACGGTTTAGTTAATTTTATATTCCTCTATCAGAGGTAACACAATTGAGAATCGGTGGTATTTTTTTAATAAATGTGTATATACATGTACTTTGACCCTTGCATTTTTGTGTTAGCTTGCAGGTAAACCCCGTCCTATTCTCCATTAAACAAAAATCCTTTGCTTTTCCAATCTTTATCTGTATCATCCTAAAGTTTAATTGCTTGCCCCCTTTTGAGTTAGATTGTCTCTGACATATCTGAATTTTTGTAGACACAGTTAGGTCTTACAAACTTACCGGGGTTCACTGTCTATTCAAATTAGTGATGGTGGTGAGTTATCTTGGCTGATGCGCTGTTTGTCATAGTTATACACTTCTACCAGCATCATAAACAACAACCCTCCTACATTTTAGAAAGGGAAGTGAATGGCTTATTTTTTGCTACAGACGGTACCACTACTCGGGAAAATGAGGTAAGAAAGTAATTCCTTCTTTTATTAGCTAAAATACAGGTAAGGTGAAATGACTGATTCTTTCCTCCATTTTAGTATTTAATTTTCCTGTATTCATTAACAGATGCTGAGAGACTCTCTAAACTCAAAATCTCCTTGCAACTTGTAATGGAAATTCTAGCACTGACCATATCTCCAGCCACACACACACGCCCTCTGGCATGTAACTGTTTATTTAACTGTTTATTTCATTGCATTTATACTATTAGTATTTATTTAGACTCTGAATTGATTACCACCATCACTTACTCTCCCTTTTGCCCCATGTATGTCAATCAATGTAAATTACTAGCTTGTTTGGGAATATGTGGACACACATGTAGCAGCAATATGCTAAGTCAGTTTATAAAGGATATTCTGAATATCCTTAATTTCAAAGCTGGGGAGAGGAAATGGGGGAAGAAGAAAGGGGGGTTCAGCTGAACCCTACATCCACACCTCTCCCCCTCCGCCCTCTGTATTTGAGCCTGAATAATTATGTGATACTGCTAAAAACACTTTCCGTATGCTTCTTATGACAATTGCAAATCATCACAGTGTACGATTTTGTGCTCATATATTGTGTCAGAAGCATTATGTCTGAATGATATGTGTTTGATGAAACAGCAGCAACAGGTGGAACTATCGCAACTGATGCAACTTCAGCAACAGGTGAAACAGCAGCGACAGGTGGAACTATCGAAACTGATGCAACTTCAGCAACAGGTGAAACATCAGCAACTGGTGAAACATCAGCAACAGGTGGAACTATCGCAACTGATGCAACTTCAGCAACAGGTGAAACAGCAGCGACAGGTGGAACTATCGCAACTGATGCAACTTCAGCAACTGGTGAAACGTCAGCAACTGGTGAAACATCAGCAACTGGTGAAACATCAGCAACAGGTGAAACATCAGCAACTGGTGAAACATCAGCAACTGGTGAAACATCAGCAACAGGTGAAACTTCAGCAACTGGTGAAACGTCAGCAACTAGTGGAACTGTAGCAGCAACAGGTGATTAACTTAGCAGCAGCTACATTATTGCAAATAATACCAATAGTGGTATGTTTTTGCATGAATGGAGAGCTAGCTACCTAGATAATTTTGTGATCATTTTTTTTTCGTCCACATTTTCAGAGTAATTAAGGAGCAACACTTAGTAAGTCCTTCTTCATGATTTCTGCAGTCAAATTTGGCATCGTTAAGTACATTAAGCTTACATTGAAGAAAAGTACTGTTTTATTCTAACAACTCCCCTAAAACATAATTGTGCACTTTGCTTCACTTACTAACTGTTGTCTACAAGAACAACTAGAGTTTGGGTTAGTGGTATAGTGTTGTTGTTTTTTTGCCAATCAAGTAGACTTAACTACAATTCTAAAAGAAAAAATGATGCAGGTTAAATCCAGTGCTCACTTATTATGACTGTAAGTGCAGTTAGTCAAAATTTGTAAACATTGCCAACAAAAGCCAAAACATGTTTGTGGTACGAATAGAATAATTGAAAAAAAGAAACTAATTGTTTGATAAAATCTGAATCTATTTGAGTTTTCACATTTTTTTTGTCACACACATTACACACTCATCTATCCTACTGTAGAAATTGAGTTGACTTTCTTATAGATAATTGTAAATAACTTCATCAATGCACTTGTAGTATGTTGAGCACTGAGGTTACAGTTTTTTTTATTCATTTTGGTAAATTACAATTATGTTATTAGAACTTTCAATGAAGTATATATTATTTTTTGTAGGAGAAAACTTCTTCTGAACATGCCACACAGATCTCATACATAGTTAGAAACATTTAGAGTTTGTAGTAGCATTTAGTCTTAAATATACATCTAGTTTTGTTCTTGTAGTGTATCGTACACTTTAGACACTTTAGTTCTATTTCATTAAATTTTTATAGTGGTTACACGCAATATTTAGTATTATTATTCATACACGTTTTAGCAACATGAAATAATTTTTATTAGCTACATATCCATTTTTGATACCTATTTTGTGTATAGTTCATTTAGTCAACAATATTTTTGTAATTGCAAAGCTTTTTCTATAACCATGAGAAACTGTGGTGGAGTTTTGGGAAAGTATAGCTGCCAGGTCAAGAAAGCAACAATTCTTGACCACCAGTGAATTTATTTAGCAGAGACAATGAATCAAAGCCAAGCAGAGTTTGCTGCCACTAGAATCAAGTCTCTTTATCCAGCAAAATGCCATTACGGTGAGTAGAAATGAGGCACTCTCAACATTGTTTGCTATGAGTGGGCAGTTATTGTCGCGCGAGCTTCATGGTTACAGTAGGTAAAGTTAATGAGTTGGATGGAAAATGAAGGATATGGGATAAGATATTTTACTACGAGTTGCTAGATCTTAACTTGTGTCATGATGAGATGGCATGTCTTAGTAGTTCTAGTAGATACTATTGATGAGTTAGGGGAGAATGAAGGCTGTGAGATGTAGGGTAAGGGATGTATTTACACATGGGTTGCCAGAGACTGCTTGATCACTCTTCAGGTGTGCATCTACATGGATACATTAGAATTTGGTCATATTATAGCAATAGGTCGTGGTACTGATACTATTCTACTGTTCTTGCAGATACCATAATGGAGATGCATGTATGCCTGGGTGAGTGGGTGGGAGGAGGGGGGGGTGGTTGATTGATCACCCAACTTGTGTGTATAGGTACAGACGGTAGAATTTGACTATTGATTAAGTAGTCAATAGCAAACACTGTTCGGTGGGAGCTATGATTGGCCTGGCAATGTCAGCATCTTCTATGCCATCATTTTCGCATAGAATATCTTCTTGCTCTAGTGAGGGAGTGCATGCTCCTCAGTGGCAGATATGGTCTCTCCATTTCTGGTGCAGTAGTGTTTGAATGTCATACAGTCAGGAAGTTTTCACAGTATGTGCATATCATAACTTTTCAGCTTGTGCGTCATAATATTAGCTCTCCAAGTCAATGAGTCAAATATATCCATTGGCAGCTGTACGATCCCCGATAGGGCAATGAGGTAGTGAGGTAATCTAGCTAGCATACAACTAACCACCCTATTCGGATTTATCCAGCAACAATCGATATCAAGAACAATCACGTGACTACACAACAATGAATAATACATGATAGCGTCCAGAGTTCAGAGTTCAAGTGTCAGCATGTCGGTGTATTTAGACTCAGAGAACTGGTGTACTGATGATGAAGATTGACCTGGTAGTGTATCTAGACAAGTTCGTGTGCACCCCTGGCACACCATCAATGTGGTCTTATGCGTGTGACAAGAAGTATGCTCTGTCATTTGCTATGTTTAGTATCCAACATTTCCTGTGCAATGACACTTATGATGACTTGGGCACTTTTCACAGCAGTTGTCACTTTTCTCTCCCATTCTGTGGATGACTTACACTAGTTCCACCATTACTGGGAGAGCGGGTTGTACTGTGAGAGTGGTGGCACTCATTTAGGGAGTGCCAATCTGGGCTGATATGACTGAGGGCCCAGAACAGTTAGTCTGCCCTGGGATTAGAGATAGATACATATCTGGTTGTTACGATTACTGGATATAAAATTGAGTTAACTGCAGGAGATGATTTGGAGTTGGTCAGCAGAAAGTCAATAATTGTTTAAAAAAATTTAAAAAAGTCCATCTCTGCCATGCAGCAATGGTGGTGTGGTCAGGCAGTCACAAAAGCCACACACAGGGGCTGTGTTTTCTGGGCCATTAGTCCGGCACTTCAGTTTATGGCATCAGTTGCTGCTTCAGTAGGCACACAGATACATCTATTTTGTGTAGGTGTGATGCAGTAGCAGAATATCTATGGTGATTTTAATTAAGTTGGACTCAAAGTAATCAAGGGGGAAAAACAAGTAGCAACTCATCACAATTGCAGTAGCAGCTGCTTTATAAGTCCCTATTGGGCTATAGAAAGCAACTGTGTTTCTAATCCAATAACACAGCCAGGGTAACCTGCCAATCCTATATATGTCACTTATTAATAATGTTTACTTTGTATGGGACGTATTATTATAGTTTTAAACTCTTGTAAGCATGTGCCAGGAGTGGTCAATGGAGTGGCAGATGCGATGACTGAAAATAGCTAGAGCTGATCTGGTATTCACTTTAATAGTTTAGAATCTTCAGTTGCAATTTCACATTAACTCAGGGTAGAGGAAAGCCTGGACAATTTACTTAGCCTGCTCTTTGAACTTGAAGTAGCTCAGTTAACTTGAGAATATATGAATTGGGCCAGAGACACACATGTTTACAGTCTCACCTGATCCCATTGCCAGTATCGAAGGTGAAACTGTGTCCAGTTTTACCCTTGGGCTCTGGAATTCTTGTCACATGAATTAATAAGGTCATACATAACCTCAGTTTGGCTTGTTTATATATCTAACCCCTTTAAAATATCACGTGACTATGCTCTTTCTGTCATGCATGATTTTGTGGTGACTAAGTGCTCAATCTAGGAGTCTCCTCGTTATTCAGATTTGTGATATTCATCATTGTAAACTCATGTAAAGGCAAAATATCAATGTGTGAAGCTGTTGTGGTGTTTCTGTCCTACAAGGCAGTAAATTGCACAGAGCATGAAGTACATGCCTCTATTAGTCCAGAGTGTCTTGGTCAACTCTCAGGAAGGTAAGGTTGAAAACATCTAGAAAGATTAGTTCAAAGCAGGCTATATTTGGCATAGGTTAGTGGGTCCAGTTGCTGCTAACTGGCATGGGGCCTGGATTTCTTTTAGATTGTAAGACAGTACACTTTTTGAGGGAAAAGAAGCTTGGAAAGGAGCTTAAACATATTCTCGAGACCATTGAGATTAATATTGGAAACTATAATGCATGGTCACAGCTTCGGCATTGAGGTCTGCAACAAGTGGGGCACAAATGGGAATTAGTGTGTCAGTGATAGATATTGGTAATCTATAGTTAGACTGTTTGAAAACAGATACTACAACTCTTTTACACCCTGCACCAAAACTGTCAAGGTGTATATATATGTTGTTGAGATTTGGTCTTCATGTATGGGTGGAATGGTAGTTGATATTAATGATAATAGAAATGGTAAGGAATATGAGGGGGGCATACTGTATTTAATATAGGTTATGTGATTATACCATTAACATTCTACAACTATGGAGTGATAGATAGAGGCTGTAGATTATGGTTACATACGTCAGTGTTAATTAGTATAGGAGTTTGCGGAGTGTAGCTTTTAGCCACTGGAGGATGTTGCAAATATACACTCCCCAAAACAAATAAAGAATCAGGAAGGTAGTAGTCTAAGGGGCAAACTGTAGGTTAAGGTCAAAGTACACAGAGAGGGAAGCAGTGTGAGATGTGCTAGCAGGGATCAGTAAGGGTGCTGGTAGGGGCTAGCGAGGATGTGCTGGAAAGAGAGTCTCCTGTGCGCTCCAATCCTCCTCCTTCCAGTAATGGTTACGGAGGGCAGAGGGTGGGGAGGTGTGCATGAGCAATCATGAATGACAATGTTAACTAGAAAATAGGCAATTTTAAAGTATGACCAATTTAGAAGTTACGAGCACCCACGAATTTCAAGACAATTGAGATAAGAGGATTCTTATGATTACAATTCTTATATGAGAAGCATCTGGATACCCTGTTAATAAAAACATAAGTGATTATTAGGCACTTATAATTGATTTTTATTAGGTACTGAACAGAGCCTGAAACTGTTGCCACATAGAAAATGCATTAAAGTAAACAGGATGTGGCTTAGGGCAATATTTTTCCATATCACCTGTGTTCATAGTTATTACGTTGGGTTATTTATACGTCCCCCTAGGTTATAAGGTATTCGCGCATGAGCAGTACCTAATAAATTCATTATCCATTGGATACCCGAGAATATCAAATGAATAATATATATGTAATATTCTGTGAAAAGATATCTGTCATTTCAGTGTTAGCTACCAACACTGGGACCAACTGATTCAACAGGTTTACCAAGCAACTGGTAATAAAGGTACGGTAGCAGTTAAGATCGGTGTCTTTTAATGGAGGCACTGAGGAAAAGCATATGGGACACCGAGGCTGGAATCTCCTGCAATTCTAGAACTGATGGAGAAAATGGGGCAAGAAAGCACACTCAGGTGATTTGGTTACAAATTGAACTAGAAAAACTTGTCTGAATGAACCTATTAAATTGGATAATACTTGTTCAGTATCATAAACTTTTGTCTATCAGCTAGTAGTCCAAACACTTAATTGATAATATATGCAATGAAAGTTAGCAGAGCCACAGGGGTGTTTACTTTTTTGAGGACAAAGGGAATCCAACATAATCCTCAGCATAAGAGCTGAAATCATATATCTCAACATAGTCTAAGAAATTTTGCGGGTGCATGAAGGTTGAGCTGTGACTGATGTGGTCTTACCTTATTTATCTGCTCGGCAATTTACATTAGCATGAATATCAATACATGAATATCAGTACATGATCTTGTCGGGCCCTCTGCTTCATTGGCTAGGTCCACCCAACAATGCTGTACTAAATTCCTTGTCAATTCAAGTTTTAACTTAATTTTGATAAATCCAAATGAAGATAATGGAGAGAAAGTGTCTCAATCAGAGAGTCAAAACTCATGACTGTCCCTGGTCAGCCCTTTTATAGACTGCCAATGGGATCACAAGAAAAGAAAAGAAAATGTAAGACTGACCAATCACAAAGAGGATAATGAACTATTAAACTAACCAATCAAATGAGAGAACAAACATTCACACAAATTGTAACAAGTAGTAACCTAGGCAACATAAAAATGATACATAAAAACATAATTCAACTGCTACTACAACTATTGAAACTAACACACAAACAACATACAAACATGCATACAGAATAAATGTCTGGCAATAAGTTAATAATACTGTTGTGGAGTGTCAGATCTAATGTAAAATAAGAGATAAATTGTAACAGTACGACAAAACAAGGGACAAAAAACAGACAAAATATGCTGCTATTTTTTTTTGAAAAAATATTTTTAATGTTTTAAGATAAAGAGAAACGGCAGAAAAGGAAAATCAAGCAGTCAAGAACACCATTACAACCAGTGTTTTTTTTTTGTTGTTGTTTACTCTAAAGAAAGTACAAATAGCGAGCTAGCCTGACTAGTTAGGTAACACAAAACTACAGTATTGTTATATTCAGTGGTGTAGGAAGATGTTTCGGGGGGGGGGGGGCTCCAAGGCAAGTTTTTATGGTTAAAATGTGTTCATGTGGCACATTAATAAATTGAATAATTCTTGGGATTCAACACCACAATATAAGGGTATAAACTTAGTCTCCTGTAACCAGACTCTCAATCGCTACGCGAGTAAAGGGTTTGGTCAACTTGACATAGAGCGAGTTGTGCAACTTTCCCCTGCTAATTGGGGCGAGACACAATACTTTTTTTCCTGCACAGCTATTGGTAAAGGGGTTTGGCTACGCGAGACGAGGTACGAACTATATTATACCGCTGGACGAAACTTGCCTAATAGTTCAATAGCTTCTAATAAGCTCCAGCTGTTACTAAAAGTCCATCACAACATTCCGCCTTTTCCATTCACCACACCCCTTTCCTTTCACCACAACAACCTCCCCCTGCCCCCGCCCCAGAGAGCTACCAAAGTATAGGGCGGGGCTCATTTAGCTCAGTTAGGTGGGAAGCGAAACTCGCAAGGAAAGAAATCATTCTCGCAGCTTAGCAGTAAGTTACTTGGGGAGGGTTAGTTTAATAGGCCAATCTTACATTACGTAAAACTATATCTGAATGTCTATATCTCTTGCTGCGCATGCTGCGTATGCACTGCTTCACCTGCAGAGTTGCCATCAGATATAGCTAAACATATTTTGTGCCATTCTCTCCCATTAGTAAGGCTAATTTTAAAGACATACTGATGTTCACACCATTGAATAGAATATGATTGGGCAACAAAAAATAGTTAAATCCATATAGTTCACTATCAGAGGTGGTTTCACATGCTCACTTGGTGCTGTTAACTGCTGTATGGTAGTCTTCAAATGGTGTATGGGACGATTGCTCGTACATAGTTCACCAGTGTTACAAATAGCTACTGTTTTTTGGCCACTATACTATACAAACTAATTGGCGAGCGAGCGTAGGCATATAGCCAAGATAACTTACCACCACCACCACCAATAGAATAGAAAATGAACTCTGTAATGCTTGTAAGACCTCACTGCAAACTTCACTCCTCTCCTGTCTCCCGTAGCTCTTTGTCATTAATTTTTCCTGATTATTAACTAAGTCTTTTCTCCCGAATTTCTTGTGCCTGCGCCAATGTTCATGTTTTTAAGTATCTTCCATGGGTGACATGCATTGACCATGGACATGTGTAGAATGTTGCCATATACATATATACATAAGAGGCCAGCCTTTACAACCTGACTCATCAGACATTGACCGTGCACGAGAATTTCCCTCTTCATGTTGTGATGCAATGCTAGTTATGCAAGTAGTGTAATCTGTGCTATGTCACATATGTATACATTCTATGATCTCTTCTTCACAATCATGCTTGCGGTATAATGCCAGATCTCCTGTGGACAGTCATGTCATATACAGTAGAAGTCAAAAAAAGTTTCGAATTCCGTTCCGTAGAATGGCCGTCGCACGATTAAAAAACGGGGGGAAATGGTACGCCGTTTGTTAAAAACGACTGTTCCGTTTGACTGCATCACCGTTGTAATCTTTCTCGTTTACCGTATGTCTCGCTCAAAGAAATATAAAAAATCGTTTATCCAATAAAACGTTCCGATTTTTTGTTTGTAGGCTCCTGAGGCGAAGCTTTTTGAACCATTCTATTTGAAGTTGTCTCGCGGAGAATTGTTAGTTCGACCACCGTACAGTATCGGCATTTTCTCGATGTTATGGCCTTGTCAGCTAGATTTTTTACTGCTGGAAGTCCATCAGTAGCTAACAGAAGATCTACGAAGTGTGGAGCTCGTTATAGCTCTGTGCTCATCGGAACTTCGGTCTGCAGCTTTATTGAAGCAAGTTAAATTTTTGTATGATCGTTTTTGCACTATCCACATAGCGTTTAATGGTCAATACAAGGCCTTAGCTTGCTGATATAGCTATGGAAGAGTTTCTAGCCAAAAAATATCTGTGAATCGACGGAAAAACTTAACCGTTTTTTTACCGTTTTAGTAAACGGTGTTGGAACGCAACGATAAATACTACGGTAAAAAAAAACTACCATTTTAAGGCCGCACTATGGAACGGAATGCGGAACTTTTTTGTCTCCTACTGTATACTGACATTATCACTACAACACTTGTCAGTTTACTCTATACTTCCCAGTACATGGTACACTTCTTATAGTCAGTATTACAGAGGGACCCTCACTGCTACAATTTGTAATGTTGGACCATTTTTCCTGTCAAAACCTGCTATCTAGGTCGACAACTAGCTAACACAAAAAGTGAGGGTCAAAGTACAACATGACATATATCTGTCTACATGCAAACTAGTATGAGCTACAGACCCTTTCTCCACGTAGCGATTAGGTAAAGGGTCTGGCTGCGCCAGACTAATATTTAGTAGCTTTGAGTATTAGAAGTTAAAATCAATCATATAACAATTGTGTAGTTTTAGGCTCGCTTGCCATTTGTGCTCAAGCACATCACTAGTTGGCGAGCGAGCGTAGCGAGCGAGACACTTACAGGGGTAACACAATCGAAAATCGGGGATGTTTATTTATTTATTTATTTGTATATATGTTTGACGTACGTATGTCATTTTGTACTTTGACCCTCGCGTTTTGTGTTAGTTCGGTTGTCGACCCCGTCCCAAATTGCACTAAACAGAATCCTTGGTTTATCGATCAGTACCCGTATCACCCTAGAAATTGAATTGTTTACCGTTTTGAATTCTTTTGCGGGTGCAGTTAAAACTTGAAAACTTAAGGGACTATTCGAGTTAGTGGCGGTGGTAAGTCAATGCGCTCTTTGTCATGGTTATAAGCCGTGCACAACAGTATTACATTGTCCACTAGACTACCGCTAAGGTAAGTCTGTATAGGTGCATGTCCAGTTGTGTCAAAGCATTGTGTGTTACAACCACTACTTAGCTACAGAATATCACAAAGAAAACTTTTAAATAACGTGTATTGTTTTGTTGTTGTTTTTTTCCCTTCCAAGCAGTTGCAGAGAGTTGTTACTATGGCACTGAAATCCCTTTACCCTGCATGCTAAATTTAAAAACGACCTTATTTTCAGTAGCTTCAGTGTTAGAAGTCAAAATCATTCATATAAAATAAGTATAGTCTTTAGGCTCGCTCGCCATTTGTGCTCAAGCACATCACTAGTTTAGTCCACAACAAAAGCAATTGGTGTAACTACATCTTGTTACAAACATTTGGTACAGCTACAGCCATTTTTAGCCAAACTGAGTTTGTTTACCGCCATGCACAGACAGGAAGTAAACATACATTATAGTCTTGGTAAATGGTCTCTCCCTTCAAGGAGAGAGGCGGCAATGAGGTTAAAGTTCGCAGCATCCCAAACTCCTGATTTGAATCACTCGATAGACCCGCTAGCGTCAGCCCTCGACTTGAAGAAAAGGTGAGCAGTTAGTAGTGGTCAAATGTTGGATGGCATCTCTATTCTTCGTGGTTGTCTCGCAGATTCGCACCCTTTCTAGAAGGACAAGCTTATAAGCTTTCATAGAGAGCTGACCACATAGGTTGGGCCTGTTTGATACAGAAGGGGTGAAACACTGGGACTTTACCTCCACTTTCTCCCTTTCCCCATCCCTCTTTACCCACCAGAAATGAGCTTCTTTAATCTATACAGTTGTAAGGCAGGATTTTTAAAAGGGAGGGGGGGTTACTTTTCGGCCACACCCAAACCATGCCCAAATCAATGAAGCACAAGCATGAAGTATTGAAGACCTACTTCAGTTTAATATAGGCTATGAATATAACTATTAGTGATGTGCTTGAGCACGAAGGACGAGCGAGCTAGTGCACAAATGAAACACTTCAAAATAATCTATCAGTCCATTTCTAAAAGTATAAGTAGTAGCCTTTGTGGCCATTACGTACTTTTAGCTAGAAATACAGAACTGCTTTGTTACCTCAATTTTCCAAGTACTCGTATTTTCTGTAGTCTCTTATATATGTCATTGTGACTATCTGAATTACCAGTAGCTTTTGACAATAAGCACTCACAGCTACTAACGAAAGGCCGAGTTTAAAACAAATTATGTCTGGTAAAAGAGTCTCAATACCATAGTAATCTTTCGCCATAATATTTGAGACTTGAAGAAAGAAGTTCTAAAAACTTACTGCACAGTGTGGAGTCTAACAGTAAGTTTTTAAAACCTAAGCGCATCTTGTGGCATTCAGAAACAACCTAAGATGGAGGGGTACACAATTAATTTCCTTTAATAATGGGGTCACTAAACTGAAAGATTCAGTTTAGTGGAGGTATGGGAAGGGGTAGACCACAATGTAAATAACAAAAATACGAGGGTCAAAGTATAAAATGACGTACATATGTCCACACATATATATAAACAAACAAGTATCCCTGGTTTTCTATTGTGCTCCCCCTGATAGTGTCTTGCTCGATCGCCAATTAATTTAAAAGGGGGGATACCGGTAACTCGCTGATACCCCCTGCCTACGCCCCTGCTATATAATTCTCCTACTTATTTTACGTAAGGTGTAATTTTATGTACTATAGTATTCAAACAGGTGGGGACCGAAAGGTGTTCGGATAACTAAAATGTTTGAATAGCTGGACAAAATATTGAAGTTTAGATAACTGACATCCTACTGTACTTAAAATGAAAGAAATTTCCTAATTTACCATTGAATGCTCTGGTTTTACTGTCCAATTGCATCCAAATATTCATACGGGTAGTCGGTAAAGGGGTAACTCTAATTAACCATATAATGCACTAAATATTTCAAAGCATATAACTGGTATAGTGCCTGGTACATAGTGTCTGGACTTATTTGGAGATGTGGCCCATTTCAGGAAGGTTGGGGGAGGCTTGAGTAATACAGTGTGTGGCGTGCAAGAGGCAGTTCATGAATAGAAATTAATATTTCACAAACATTGTTGTACTGGATAAGGCTAGAAGCTAAGCATGAGAGCAAACTCTTGTCATATTCAGTGGTGTAGGAAGATGCTTCGGTATATGGGTGTTCATGTGGCACATTATTAAATTGTGTGCCCCCCAAAATGGGGTGCTCCAGCCCCCAAAGCACCTTCCCCCCCCCTCCCTCCCTTTCTGTGCCTGATATTTTATTTTAATGTTTTAGCTTGTAAGTTCAGGATGGTTACTAGCTAGAGAGGTGGGTAAAATGTACAGGTGGGCCCTGTGCAAAGAAGTCTTGGGATTCAACAACAATATAAGGGTACTAGTGGTGTGCTTGAGCACAAATGGCGAGCGAGCTTTAAACTACTTGTTACTCAAACTACTAAAATAAAGTTGAGTTGCTAAATTACGCATATACGGTAAAGGGGATTCAATGCCATAGTAACCACTCCCCCCAACTGTTTGAATTGAAAAAGAAGCATCAAAATCAAGTCACGTTATTTAAAATTTTCTTTGTGATATTCTTAATAGTAGTTGTAACGCACAATACTTTCACACAACTGAACATACCTACGCAAGACTTACCTTCGTGGTTCGTCTAGTGGACAATAAAATGTCAAGTAAATGCTGTTGAGTAGTGCTATAACTGTGACAAATAGCGTATTAACTTACCACCGCCACTAACTCGAATAGAAATGGAGCTCCCAGCACCCGCAAAACAATTCAAAGCGGTAAACAATTCAATTTCTAAGGTGATACGGGTAATGGTCGCTAAACTAGAGGATTCTGTTTAGTGAAGTTTGGGACGGGGTCGAACGCCGAGCAAACTACGGAGGGTCAAAGTACAAAATGACATACATACGTCCAAACATATATATAAATAAATAAATAAACAAACATCCCCGATTTCTTCATTTTTACCCCTGTAAGTGTCTCGCTCGCTACGCTCGCTCGCCGATAAACTTAGTCTCCCCCCCCCCCCCCCCCAGAGCTACCAAACTATAGGGCGGGGCTCATATAGGTGAGAAGCGACGCAAGGAAAGAAGGAAAGAAATTGTTCTCGCAGCTCAGCAGTAAGTTATACTTGGGGAGGGTTAGTTTAATAGGTCATCTTACATTACGTAAAACTATATCTGAATGTCTATTATCTAAAACACTAGCCACGCTTGCCGTGCATGCTGCTCACGCACTGCTTCACCTGCAGAGTTGCCATCAGATATAGCTAGCATATTTTGTGCCATTCTCTCCCATTAGTAAGGCTAATTTTAAAGATACACTGATGTAGTGCACACCATTGAATAGAATATTATGATTGGGCAACAAAAGAAAGCAAAATAATGATTAAATCCATAACTATAGTAATTTGAGCAAATGGAGAAGACTTTCAGAGCCACATGAACATTTGGCAGAATCTTGAAACAATAATATACCTGTGCCTGTTTGAGGAGTCAGTTACTTGTAATTTTCCCTCTCTCTATACATGTATATATAATACTAATGGTGTGCTTGAGCACAAATGGCGAGCAAGCCTGCCTTGCTAGGTTGCATAAAACTATAATGTTGTTGTATATGATGTATTTTACCTGAAAAAGCTTTTATTTCATGACAAAAAAGGATTATATTTGTGACCGTCTATAGGAAAACCAGGCACGATGCGGCACCCTTCAAAATTTTTTTTTTGCACTTACAGAGTTGTCGGCGTCCAGATATTGCGCTCTCCAAGTTTTATCGTCGTTGCTTAAGTCGTTTCCGCTATAATAGACCTAACCGTTCCCTTCCGTCGGCTTGAAACAATACATTTTTAAGAAATCGATTGATCTTTTCTCGATATTTACGCACGCCGCGTTGTGCCCGGTTTTCCTGTAGACGGTCACATTTATAGAAGTTGACCATTAATTGCAGCAAATAAATACGGAACTACTTCCTTACCTTAATTTTATGAGAGTAGTGATAATTCTGTAGTATCAAATTTAGGCCATTCTGACTACTTCTATTACCAGTAACTATTGAACAAGCTCTCAGCTACAAAAAAAATAAGGCCAGGGTTATTCTTAGCTATATATATATATATATATATATATAGCTAAGAATAAACCTGGCCTTATTTAGTTATATATATCTATAACCGGGAAAAGACCACACACCAACTATATCTGCCATGAATATCATTAAATTTCAATGAATAAGATTAATTATTAGGTACTGAACAGAGCCTGATAACTGTTGCCACATAGAAAATGCATTAAAGTAAACAGGATGTGGCTTAGGGCAATATTTTTCCATATCACCTGTGTTCATAGTTATTACGTTGGGTTATTACGTCCCCCTAGGTAAATTTCTTGTTACCAAGGTATTCGCGCATGAGCAGTACCTAATAAATTTATTATCCATTGGATACCCGAGAATATCACTCGTCTGATTGGCGGTATTTACGCTCGTGCCTGCGGCACTCGCGTAAATACTAAGCCAACAGACTCGTGATATTCTCCTGTATCAAATGAATAATATATATTTATCGATGAATTGACTTGCAGGTAGCTCTCGTGTATGTTGTATTTTAATTAACCCATGAGTGTGCTCGAGGCTTGCTGAGCTAGCTGAGTGCAGTGGATGTTCTATTTTTGTGGATGTTCTATTTTAATCAACCAATGAGTGTGCCTGAGTATTTTTATCAACCAATCGGAGTGCTGGGGTAAGATTATGTAACAGTGTCTAAACAAAAACTGGGAAAAGTCCTTCAACCGGGTGGGAACAGGGAAATGCTAAAAAAAAAAGGGATTTCCTGTTAAAACCAGCAAGGTTGGCAACTACGTGATTTTGCAACTACGTGATTTTGCATTATCCACTGCTAATACTTTCTCGCTCGCCAATTATATGTATTAGGTATGTATGTATGTATGTTTGTTTGTTTGTTTGTTTGTATGTATGTATGAATGTGATATGTATGCATGTATATATAATGATGGTTTCTCATTGTGCTGAACAGATATGCCCAATTTATCTTTGAAGGCATTGACTAATAATCATTGTCATTTGGTTGTGTTTGTGAGAAACCATTTACATGACATATGCCCGTTATTACTACAAGAGGAAATCCTTGATCGAAGAAGATACCAAGAAGTGTCAGATATCAAATCAATTCTCTCTGATCATGAAAAAGCTGAAAGAGTTGTCCAAGCTCTATCACAGAATGTGGAAGAAGATGAGCGTTACTTCGACAAATTTATGGGCATTCTAACACAACATTATTCCAATTCAAAGATTACAGGACTTCTAAAATCTGCTGAACGTTAGTTATAGGAGGCTGAGGGTGAAGGCTAAGGGTTGGCGCTCCCCAAAGTTTTGAAAGCCTCAGCCCCCCAAATTTTATATCATTATTATGATGATACATACATTAATAGGCAATTGCAGAGGGATACCCCATTCAAGAAAACAACACAATAAACATCTAGCCAGCTGAAGTTGTAGCATCAGGAATAATATGACCCATAAATGCTTATTTATATATGTCACTCAAATAACTAACACTTGTAACTTACTGTTACAGAATAAAAATTACTAGAAAGTACCTCGCCACACAATGGTGCCTGATATTTTAACTTGTGCAAATTAGTAGTGCAGTAGCGTATGGTAGTTTTATCCATGGTTTCGTCAGCCATCCTTTTTAAATCATGATTTCCTTTCTCCTCCTCCGTCTACCCAGTATCTCTGTCCTTTCTGTGTATTTTCTTTCACTTCATCATTGAATTAGTTATATCAGTCATCTTTTTCTCACCTGCATGCTTCTATTTTTATTGACCCTTGCCTTCTCTGCTTCTCTGCCTCTCCTATACACATTATTGTTAGCTACTGGCAGGTGAACACACTGTCCCAGCTCTGTTCCACTAGTGACCTGGTGTTCAGCTTTCATAGGATACAATAGGTTAATAAGGCACTTTAAGATACTGCTAAGCTGGGTCCTGAAAGATTAAAGGTTTATAAGTGCATTCTGCACTCAATAGTTGCAGATTCGAATCCATGAAACCCGATTGTTTGTTCTCTATTTTTTATTTTCCTCGTCAGACGTTGTTCCCATTCAGGTTGTGGCAATGCTGAAATTCCCACAAATAGTTTGAATATACATTTTATGTTATAAGAAGAGTTCTTACTGTGAGCAACACCATTGTGCATGTAGCTGTAGAGGTAACAGCAAATGGTGATTCTCCTTCAGGACAGAATGCCCAACCATTATGCTTGAATTCAGCAAGTAATTTAAACAAAAACTATGGATTTATTCACAACAATTAGAATACAAAGCAAAAAATCTTACATGCTTTTAAGTAGTGAGTAACTGTTAGTTCAATGTTGAGTCCACATAACATTCTCTGAATACTATGAATTGAAATTCAGTAATGTATGTTTTAGAAAGTCTTATCAGTTGATATTTGTTGTGTTTTTATTTGGTTATATTTTCCCGGTCATTACATCAAATTTAGCTGTATGTATGCTAGCATGGGATGGTAAGAAAGAGCAGCATAGAAAATTAACACTTTGTAGTTGAAAAAATAGCTAACTTTATTTTCAGTAACATGACAAACATTAGATATCAAAAAACCTTCATTTATGTAACCACTATTGCACAACATATAGTCACCTCTGCCATGTTATCTTGTAAAACCACTTACAATCCTTTATATATAAACGAGCTTTCTTTGCTTTGACTTTGCTTCTTATGTTTTAAAGGACCACATATAAAACGGTAGACATAGCAAGAGCATTAATTAAAGATAAAGGTATTACAATGACTATAGCTAATTTAAATTACACCCATGAAATCTTATTTCAATGATTCCGTCATTCTCATTATGAAATAATAATAATAATAGCGTTTTCTCTGTTAAAAAAAATAATTCCTGTATTTTATATTAACAAATTTCTTTCTGTATTTATTTTTGACCCGTGAAGAAGACTTCAGCAAGAAGTTGAAAAGTCATGTTACGTTTTGATTAAAATATAATTTGGCTGTTAAAAACATCTTTCTTAAATGTAACTGCTCAATTCTTGCAAAAAAAATTTCTAGTTGCTAACAAGACAAGGATACGTGCTTCATTCAATTAAAATAACCACTATCCCTCAGCGCGCATGCGCCGAGAGGGTTATAGTAGTCATCCTGTCAGTCATTCAGTCAGTCAACAGGGGATCTCGAAGAGTACGGCTACCCAGGCTTTGAAAGTGACATCAAACTATAGCACTTCACAGAGTAAGTCCCTTTAATGTGCCAGAATTGTTAGTTTGACTTAGTTTTCAAAGAAAAAGAGAGTAGAATTTCAGTCCTACAATCGTTAAAAAACTTGCTTGTCACGTGAGCCAGCTTGCAGGTTGCAAATCACTTTTAAATAGCTAACAATTACATGCATTCAGCGTGAGGTGTTGCGTTGCGTAGTTGTTGAGTGAGCAAATGCCTAACCTAAAAGTCTCTGGTTTGAACCCTAGTCGACGCTTTTTTTTTCATCCTGTTTTTTTTTTCTTTTTGTCTTCTTGCCTTATTTTTCTTTATTTTCCTCTTTTTTCCTGTTTTTATTTCTTTCCTACCTTTTCCTTTCATTTCCTCTTTCTTTCTTCTTCCTTTTCTTTTCTTCCTACCTCTTTTCATTCATTCCTCTTTCTTTTGTCCCTCTTCATTGTCTTTTTCTCTTTCCTGCCTCTCTTCATGCCACTTCTCTTTCTTTTTTTTGTTTCTACACTTTTCCTTTGTTATTATTTTCTTTATCATACTAGCTAACTAGCGCTGAGGGTTTGCACTTCAGTGCTCTAGTTGTGATATGAGTGAAAATAAAATGTAGCTATTTATATATTTTTTCTTAGACTATGTATGGATATATATATAATATATAATACTTATAGCACGAGTCTGAGTACAATATGGGAAAATATTTTATGAGCACGCAAAATATTTTCACGAGCCGAAGGCGAGTGAAAATATGGCGTGAGAGTAAAATATCATTCCCATATTGTATGACGAGTGTGATAAGTGATTTATTGCTTCTTTGAAATTTTTCTCAACCGGTTACAATACAATTTTCATTGATTTTACTCGCTACGCGCGCGCTACAAGGAGCGTACAATATAAACCGTACAATATGGGAGAATACAGAACGCTC
>WLWD01002999.1_pt1 | contig 38643 bp, 32 predicted proteins | sample 6712731 | NCBI WGS metagenome assembly WLWD01 (sample SAMN12718690, study PRJNA576275) | sponge metagenome | isolation source: marine sponge | host: Mycale hentscheli | place: New Zealand: South Island, Marlborough, Capsize Point | collected 2014-11-01
TTATCAACTCATTTTAGTAAGATATTTTGCCGTGAGTAATGGATCAGAAATTGAAGTCTCCTATCTTATAGGTTTCTTATATTTTTGTAATGAGTTTTATCACAATTATATCTTTCACTCTTGGGCATGTGCAGTATGACTGAATTGACAGTCAATGTCTATGAGACTCAGAAGACCATCCACAACGTAGTAGCCAAGCTCTATGGCGGAGTGGAACCTGGTAATATTTGAACTAATTACAAAGATTCATACTGGCTTTATTTGCAAACTTGTTGTCCTTCTAGACCTTCAGGTTGTCCTTGGTAACCATCGTGATGCGTGGGTGTTTGGAGCTGCAGATCCTAATTCCGGAACTGCGGTATTGATGGACATTGCCAAGGTGATTGGGAAGCTCCGAGCTGATCATGGTAAAGTGAAAATTTCAAATAAATTTGTGGCAACAATCATATTGGCAGTCAGTCTGTCTGCCAGTCAGTCAGTCAGTCAGTCTGTCAGTCTGTCAGTCAGTCAGTCAGTCAGTCAGTCTGTCAGTCTGTCAGTCAGTCAGTCAGTCAGTCAGTCTGTCAGTCTGTCTGTCAGTCAGTCAGTCTGTCAGTCAGTCAGCCAGTCTGTCAGTCTGTCAGCCAGTCTGTCAGTCTGTCAGCCAGTCTGTCAGTCTGTCAGTCTGTCAGTCAGTCAGTCTGTCAGTCTGTCAGTCAGTCTGTCAGTCAGTCTGTCAGTCAGTCTGTCAGTCAGTCTGTCAGTCAGTCTGTCAGTCAGTCAGTCAGTCTGTCTGTCTGTCAGTCAGTCTGTCAGTCTGTCAGTCAGTCAGTCAGTCTGTCTGTCAGTCAGTCTGTCAGTCAGTCAGTCAGTCAGTCTGTCTGTCAGTCAGTCTGTCAGTCTGTCTGTCAGTCAGTCTGTCAGTCAGTCTGTCAGTCAGTCTGTCAGTCAGTCTGTCAGTCAGTCAGTCAGTCAGTCAGTCTGTCAGTCAGTCAGTCAGTCAGTCTGTCAGTCTGTCAGTCAGTCAGTCAGTCAGTCTGTCAGTCTGTCTGTCAGTCAGTCAGTCTGTCAGTCAGTCAGTCAGTCAGTCAGTCTGTCAGTCTGTCTGTCAGTCAGTCAGTCTGTCTGTCAGTCAGTCAGTCTGTCAGTCAGTCAGCCAGTCTGTCAGTCTGTCAGTCTGTCAGTCAGTCAGTCTGTCAGTCAGTCAGTCAGTCAGTCAGTCTGTCTGTCAGTCAGTCTGTCAGTCAGTCAGTCAGTCAGTCAGTCTGTCTGTCAGTCAGTCTGTCAGTCAGTCAGTCAGTCAGTCAGTCTGTCTGTCAGTCAGTCTGTCAGTCTGTCAGTCTGTCTGTCAGTCTGTCTGTCAGTCAGTCAGTCTGTCAATCAGTCAGTCAGTCTGTCAGTCTGTCTGTCAGTCAGTCTGTCAGTCAGTCTGTCAGTCAGTCTGTCAGTCAGTCTGTCAGTCAGTCTGTCAGTCAGTCTGTCAGTCAGTCTGTCAGTCAGTCTGTCAGTCAGTCTGTCAGTCAGTCAGTCAGTCAGTCAGTCTGTCTGTCAGTCAGTCTGTCTGTCTGTCAGTCTGTCAGTCAGTCTGTCAGTCAGTCTGTCAGTCAGTCAGTCAGTCAGTCAGTCTGTCAGTCTGTCAGTCAGTCTGTCAGTCTGTCTGTCAGTCAGTCAGTCTGTCAGTCAGTCAGTCAGTCTGTCAGTCAGTCAGTCAGTCTGTCAGTCTGTCTGTCAGTCAGTCTGTCAGTCAGTCTGTCAGTCAGTCTGTCAGTCAGTCTGTCAGTCAGTCAGTCAGTCTGTCTGTCTGTCAGTCTGTCAGTCTGTCAGTCTGTCTGTCCTATTTATATCAGCATAGGATTTAAAAATATGATGGGCTCATCAAGGAATAAAATATTCATTTACATGATTATTTTTTGAAATCATCCCCTGAATTAGACCTATGTGTGTGTAGTTTTACACTTCACTTGTTTTCTCAGACAGAGATGGTAGTAACAATCACAAGCGACACACAGCACACTCACTCACATAATTGCTGTGGACTTCATTTAGGTACTGCACTCAAGTCTTAATTTCTATTTCTATACTTTTTGGCTGTAAGGTTAGTTTGATTCGAGTTCCACTTTAAGAGAGGAAGAGAAATAATTCTGTGGAAAATAGTATTTTTTTTACAGCAACTGATAGTTATTGGTTGTCAGTAAGTGTTTTGGTTTTTTGTTTCTTTATTAAAACAAAAACCATATCATCAAAGCAATTGTAATAAACAATAATTTATGCATAATTGCCAAGAAATTATCTCCATTTTAGCCATAATTTATAGGAAACACTGAACACGCCTCTTGATTTTTTGTATCATGTCTAGTTTTATTAAGTGACTGACTGCATATCAACTTTGTGATGGTTTATATAATGCAGATTGGCGTCCGGGTCGCAGTCTTGTGTTATGCAGCTGGGATGCGGAAGAGTACGGTCTACTTGGATCAACAGAATTTGTTGAAGTAAGGCACTCTTATAGAATTTCAGCATAAGTTTTTATTTTGACTTTCTTACTTTAATTTAGTGTAGAAAAAATATTGTTATTATTCAGATGTATAAGCAACACTTTTTTCAGGTTTACTAACATTGGGTGGAACTTCCAAAGATTAAGATAAATTTTATCTTTAGGAAATACATAAAGAATTAACCGATTATCGCCGAATTACGCGTTTCTGCGTCAAGCACGAGGGTGCTTCACAGCACGGGTTACGCATTTTTGCGTAACCGCCATAGTACCCGCTTCAATTAGCTACCAGCAGCAATCGCAAGTGTTTCAAGAGCTCCCACAACGCCGTAGCGATTCTCCTGTGAGGTAAGTGTAAGGGAGGCAAGGTTTTAATGACCCTTACCATAGAAATTTTTTTATTATTTGTAGATTGAAATTGTAGCACTGTTTGTGTATAAAGAAAATCAAAGTTACAAAAAAAAAATATGAATAGCTATAACTAATAGACAAAAATATTTATCAATTATTAATATGATATAAACTTGTCGATAAAATTTAAAGACTGCCAAGAAGTCTTCATAGAGGGCAGTGATGAAGAATTTTATGATCTCAAAGAAATAGAGATAGAATAAGGGAGAAGACTTCTCAGGTGTAGAGGTCCGTGGCCAAGAAGTCTTCATGGAGGGCAGCAATGAAGAATTTGATGACCTGGAGGAAGTAAAGGTTGAAAAAGGCAAGCTATTTTAGCTTCGTTTGTTCATACACAGAGGGTTATATAGATTTTGAACAACACTAACCACAAAAAGGTCAAGTTATTATTGCATGAGGATACAGACTTTCTTCCTCCCAGTTCTCCCCTACTTGAAGGTGCCCATAAAATGGATTTCTTAGGAGAAAGTTTCTCAGGTATGAAGAGAAGGAAGTGCAATCTATGTCAAGAACAGTAACAACAGACACATCATGGTACAGTACAGAGGTGATTATGGAGTGTGGCTTTGTCACCATGGGAGTTCAATCAGACTACTTCATAGTATTATCAGAAAAAAATCCTAGAATTGCAAACACAGTAGTCTATATAATTGCTTGTTATGTTATAATATTATATTATTCTAGTATATGGCTCACACAAAAAAAAATAAACAGCCAAAATCCATAGTTGCTGAATTATTTCAAAGCAAGCGGCTGGTGAACATTTAAAACAACAATATATAGCTATGAAACATGAGGTCTTAGCCTAAACTTTTACAATACTGATGCTAACAATGGTATACTTACCTTGAAGCTTGTAGTTTCCAATGAGTGCGCACTTCATACACTTCAAACGCCTAGAAACTAAACTAAACTTAGCCCGCGGGTAGAGGAAGGCTTTAGCTTCAATCAGTTAATACATCGCCGTCGGTTACTTCGAAGCGTATTGCCTCTAGACAAGAAAAAGCTCAGGCGGTTCAAGCCTCGAGGTGACGGTCACGATTTCTTGTAAACAATTTCGGAGTACGCGCACGTAATCGCGAATTTAATTTCCGGCGTTAATCGGTTAAAGAATGTGTTGACTTCTATATTTTTTTGTTACTGTTTTTTTAACGGTATCAACAATCCTAAGTTTAAGATTAAACAAAATTTAATTTTTTTTTAAATTTTCTCCGCTGTTTTATGGGGATACTATACATACATATATCTTGAACTAGAAACTAACTGAAGTGTTATCAGTTTTAAGTTATCAAATGAAATACTATCAATAGAGCTACTCGTGTATTGTATCTGATAGCGCCGTAATATGTTGAGGTATTTTTTTATTATATATTTGTTCATTGAATTCAGGATTTTGGTAAATTGTTGGAAACAAGCACAGTGGCATATCTCAACGTGGACGTGGCAGTGTCAGGTGGGTGGAGCTAACATCTAGTAGGATTACTTTGTTGTATAAATTCTGTATTAGGAAAACTTATTACTAATACTTTTTTTGACTTGTAATTGCATTTTTTTTAAATTATGTTAAACAATCATGGATAGAAGAACAATGAACATGTTTTATAATCTGAGTAGATACTATAGTAGTCAAGGCATGTAGCAGTTGTATTATAGAGCTTCAGTTAGTGTGGAGGAAGCATTCTTTCTTTTCAAAATGGCTTACTTCTTTCTGCTTGTCATCCTGTAGTTTGACTTTTCTCATTAACACAGTTGTGATACCAACTAGAGATATATTTAAGTAAGTAAAGAATGTATTACTACTGGCACACCGCCTTCTCGTTATAGTTTATGTGATACACAAATTTTAGTGGAACTTGTAAGAGTGTTCAACAAATTGTTTTAGTAAGTTAGTTACTAAGAGAAAAAATAACATGATTATAACTACAGAACAAGGACTAGTGAAAATACTGCAGGATGTGGTTGAAAATTTTAGTTGGATACAGAGATAATAATAATAATAATAATAATAATAATAATAATAATAATAATAATAATGAATTATTGTACTTTAGCATAAAATAATTGTATAAACTTTTTATTTATGTAATTTTTTTCTTTTTACAACATAAAGTATTAAGTAAATACAATTGCATTTTTTTACTCTTTGAGTTCACTCTCTGAGGAAGGCTCTACAGAGCTGACATGTATGGATTTATGTGCAGTGTCGATGTGATAGGACTATTGGTGTTTGCTCTCTATCGGTATGAGAAGTTAAAATAATATAAAGTTAGAATAGTTTTAGTTACTACTAACTACTGCAAGGAAAATCATTAGTAGCAGTGCAAGAAAGTAACTCCACTGCTGCACTCAATGCCGCTGTCTCTTGACTTATGTCTCAATATTTTGACTATGTCTGGTCAATTATGGGTTTGAAATTGATACGATCATTACTTGCATATAATAACAATAAAGCAAATATTAATTGTTTCACGGAGTTTATTGTTTATTATTTGCTTCTTTATAGCAATGCTATGACCTCACATCTTTAATCCTCTCCTGTGTCAATCATTCTAGGTTCACTGTATGCTGGTACTTCTGCCAACCCACTGCTGTATGAGCCGGTGTGGCAGGCAGCCAAGACTGTTTCTTCACCAAACAATGCTGGCGAAACTTTGTACGACGAATGGCTCAAAGTAGCACCCAAAACATATGCCAATGGAGTAGTGAAGCCCAAAATCACTGGCCTGGGAAGTGGCAGCGATTTCACTTCATTTCTACAGCTCTATGGAATATCTTGTTCCAGTATGTACTATGTGAGTAGTATGACCAATAAATAAGACAAGGTTGTTGATGTTGTGGTTGTTGTTGTTGTTGTTTTGTTTTGTTTCATTTTTGAGTCTCTTTAATCTATTAATTATCACTTCTCGCTGGAAAGTAGGGAGTTCACTCTGAAAGGGTAACTTGACACTTTTCAATAAATAGTTCCCTAAAGACTGAGTTAGTTATAACCGGGCATATATTGAAAACAGCCGCGGAAGAATCTGTCACAGCTTCTTTTTCATTTCAACAAGATAACTTACGGTAATAATGCGCACCTTAGACCCGCCCCGTTTTTACTGTGGGCATCGACATTTTCGCGTGTTTTAGCTACTACTGTTATGTGACCTTAATTGGTTTCCGGTTTCGCCAAGTGCATTCCTCTTTTGCCACATTTGTGGTCGCGCCAACTCAACGTGGACATACTATAGTGGCGGTGGTAAGTTAATACGCTATTTGTCACAGTTATAAGCCTTCGCACAGTATTTACTTGAAAATTCATTGTCCACCAGACTAACCACAAAGGTAAGTCTTGTGTAGGTATGTTAAGTTGTGTGAAAGTATTGTGCGTTACAACTACTACTAAGAGTATCACAAAGAAAAAGTTTAAATAACGTGACTTGATTTTGTTGCTTCGTTTTCAATTCAAACAGTTGTGGGGAGCGGTTACTATGGCATTGAATCCCCTTTACCATTTATACATAATTAAAAAACTCGACTTTGTTTTAGTAGCTTGAGTTTTAGTAGTTAAAATCAATCGGTAAACAATAGTGTAGTTTAAGGCTCACTCATCATTTGTGCTCAAACATACCACTAGTCTACATAGTTATGACCAGACCATCATCCTTATTGTTTGTCCTTCCAGAAAAATGAGTCATCATCATATGCAGTATATCACTCTGTCCATGACAACTTCTACTGGATGACCCACTTTGGAGATCCGGATTTCTCCCACCACAAAGCTCTCGGTCTTCTGTGGATCAGCACTGCTCTTTCTCTCCTCACTGACCCCATCTTGACTGGCAAAGCTGCAGATTTCGGATTCATTGTGTCTGAGATTTTTCAAGAGCTTAGTGACAATTACGAAGATATTTTGGAAAACAATGGAGTCACACTGGGTGAGTGTGCTTATGTGAGGTTTATGCACAGGCTGGAAGTTTACAAGAGACTTGTCCTATTGCCTCATAATCCTCTCTCAGGCAATTATCTTCCTTTTTTTTTACTTGTTCAAATACAACTTATGAAGACCTTCAGAGGTCAATGCGTTTTAGCGAAATTTATTAAAATATAACTTCTATAATAATTATAATTTGTTTCTGATTCAAAGTATGAAGCATCTTATCTATAAACAATTTATGATTACAATTTATGTAAGCACTTCCTTTTTATTATCATGAATTAAAATAATAGTAATAATAATTATTATTATTATCATTAATATCATTTTTAATATTTTATTATTATTATTATTATTATTATTGCTATTATTATTATTATTATTATTATTACCATGTGATAATTAATATAGATTTTCTCAGCGAAACAGTGGCAGATTTTGGTAAAGCATGCAGCAACTACGATGAAGAGAGGAAGAACCTCAGCATGTCTGTGGCTAACATTGCTCAAGAACTCCATCTCATCAGAATAGTCAATAATCAGCTGATGAATTTGGAAAGGGCTTTCATATATCCTGGGGGCCTCCCTGGTCGCCCTTATTACAGGTGGGTGGGTCAGTTGTCTATGTGCTATGCAGAGTGAAATTTGTTACTGATGTTTTTTTTTGTTTGTTTGTTTGTTTGTTTTTAAAGACTTTGCTGGAATCATAATTCTAATCTAATTTGGCTATGAAGCTAAATGATTATTATTAAAATGGCCGAGATATTTAGAATGTTTTAGTACTATTGCTAGCAACTGGGAGTCTTCTAAGGAAGTCTTCAAGTAAACTTGAATGACTAGCTAAAGAGTTATGTAGCTATTTGATTTGATGGTGAGGCTTGATGATATCTGAATGAGCCTAGTGTTACCTGCTTCATTATCAATTATAAAGTTTCTGAAGCTTATCTACAAAATAGCTATAGCTAGTGGGTGGAGTTTAACTTCGAAAGTTTTTGTTTCACAGCTTTATAAGTAAAGTTAGGTAGTTCCTTATGAACAAATAACTAGTAACAACAAATTTCTGGTTCTCCCAGTAATAATTCCACTTTAAGCTCCCATCTTAACTTTGTATCTTTCACTTTCGTGTCATTATCAGCTACTTGTTGTTGGTTTCGTATATATGTATACTTAGTAACCCTCAGCGCACATGTGCGCAAGAGGGTTATAGTAGTCTGTCACTCATTCTGTCACTCAGTCAACAGCGGATCTCGAAGATGGCGGACTTTTATGCCTCGAGAGACGAGGAACACTGACTAGACAACGATTTAAGTCTTTTAATTTGCCACTTTTTGTAATTTCGGCTTAGTTTGTGAGAAAACGAGAGAAAAGGCAGACACTTCAGTGAATGCTGCTATATGGCCACGCCCATTCATTTGTTTACCTGCCATTTAAAATCACGCGCGCTCACATGAACGTACAAATTTTACCGTGCCTTGTTAAAATTTGTTACTTGCATTCTATAGTTTTATTGCTATCCATTCTTTTTTCTGGTGTTGGGAAGTTTCTGCTACTAGAAGTGTGCTTCTTCATCAGTTGTAAGTATGCCTGCTCTCCAAAATGTGTGCCCTAAGTTTTCCTTTAGCGTGCATGTCAGGAACTCCAAATGTTCATGTCGTTGGTTTTTTTCGCCAAGCCAAAGGTTATTACTAAGCCCATGAGAATGCCAACCCTATGGTTGAGTGCCAAGCACACTTTAGAAAGTGTGGATCAATCCCAGGACCGTAGAATGACTGATTCTAAACTTCATCCCCATAAAAAGCCCCTTGAAACTATTCCTGAAGAATCCTAGAGATGCAAGCAGGCCAATGGTAAATGTCATAGTTAAAATTTATATTCAGTAATAGAACAAACTATTATTGTTAAAAGCTGAAAAATTAAGACCTTTGTTTTTCAATTGTAGTTACTTCTTTTGCATTTTTTAAACTAACGCTGAGGGTTTGTGCTCTTAGTGCTCCAGTTTACATTTGGATTTAATATTTTGTAGACATGTGATCTTTGCTCCGAGTTCAGTTAACTCCTACGGCTCCTCGCTGTTCCCTGGTATCTCTGATGCCATCTTCAATGCTATGCAGTCTGGAGGAGATCCATCCAGCTGGGAGGAAGTGAAGAAGCAGATAGATATCCTGAGAACTCATTTGAGATATGCCTCACAGATTCTAAGACAGCCATCACTGCGTTATGCCCCCATGATGTAATAATTACTGGTGTCATCACAACATACATAATCATTGCATAATCATTGCAAACAAAGAAACAGAGAAACAGAGAAACAGAAAGACAAAGAAACAGCAACAAACAGAGACAAAAACCTCTGTTTGTTGCTGTTTCTTTGTTTGTTTTGTTATTGCGTTGTTGTTGTTGTTGTTGTTTTTATTACGAGAAAATGCATCAAATTATGTCTTGTGCTCTTGTTAGTTAAAAACCTTTATATAAAACAAAAACAAACAACAACAAAATAAACTTCCATGACCTGTTTAAAAAAAATACAGCTATGTGTGTGCGATATTGTAGATATTACCAAAAATAAAAGCATTAGCTAATCCATTAGAGCCTTCTTACTTAACCCCTAAGCCTTGCTCATTATTGGCGAGCGTAGCGAGCGAGACACTTACAGGGGTAACACAATCGAAAATCGGGGATGTTAGTTTATTTATTTGGCGAGCGAGCGAAGCGAGCGAGACAGTATTAGGGGTGGATAATGCAAAATCGGGTATATGTTATATGTTATAGTTATAAACCAAAACGCCCTCGTGGCGAGGATTTATAAATCGAAATACAAACCTAATGATTTTGGTTTATAACTATTTTATAGCCAGAACATAAACAACGAGCAAAGTATAGCGTTAGCTATCTTAGTAATTGTATTAAAGTACCCAAACTCTTCATTATTCCATTTTGCTTTGATCTGCCTTCTACCATAATTATGGTTGCTAAGAACTATATCAGACTTTTCCCCGCTAATACATTTTCTTACGAGCATACCAGACTGTATCAGATTTATAGTTCTTAACGACAAGCGCGGTCGCTCGGGTAACGGGCTATAAGTATATACATGTATGTATGTGGGATGGTACGTATGCCCTTTAAACGCGCACGCGGGGAACTCTTTTCTCCAAAAAACACGGCTTTGTAGGCTTGACCCCAGTTCATTCTGAAACTACAGCATTAAGCAAGCCTTACTTTATACTTAAGCTCCAAAGTGTGAGAAAATTCCTGCGAAAATGCTTGCTTTTCAAGAAACAAAAGTTGATTCGACTGGTTACTATGGCATTGAAGACCCTTTTCCAGACTTAATTTCAAAACTTCGCCGTTTTATGGGGGGATACGGGGTTGGTTGTCAAGAGCCGTTGGTAGTCAGAATGCCGTAGTATTACTGCTAAGGAAGCTACTACTTCTCGAGGGAAGCTGAGGGTAAGTACGTAATTCCATATTTGTTAGCTAATTAACTCTGGCCTTTCTTTTTTGTAGCTAAGAGCTGCTCAAGAAAATGAGGTAAGAAAGTAATTTTGTATTTGTGTGCTAAAATTGATTGTCTGTTGTTTTTGTAGGTGAGAGCTTGTCAAGAATTCAAGGTAATTCAGATGGTCAAAGTAACTTCAATTTGATACTACAGAAGTTATCAATACTCAAGAATGATGTAAGTAGTAATTCCATATTTGTTGGCTAAAATTACAAATAATAACACTGGTTTATTTTTTATCGTAGCTGAGAGCTTGTTCAAGAGTTACTGGTGATTGAGATTATCAGAATGGTTGATGTTTGATACCACAAAAGTTACCATTAATCAGGTAAGAGAGTGATTTTGTATTTGTTGGCTGCAATCAAATGTCATAACTGCTATTATAGTGTTTGCATGAAGTACGCTTAAAATAGTAACATTTTATGTTACCTAACTATCAGGTTCGCTCGCCATTTGTGCTCAAGCACACCACTAGTTATTTATTTGTATATATGTATGGACGTACGTAAGGCATTTTTGTACTTTGACCCTCGCGTTTTTGTGTTAGTTCGGTTGTCGACCCCGTCCCAAATTGCACTAAACAGAATCCCCTGGTTTATCGATCAGTACCCGTATCACCCTAGAAATTGAATTGTTTACCGTTTTGAATTCTTTTGCGGGTGCAGTTAAAACTTGAAAACTTAAGGGACTTCCATTTCTATTCGAGTTAGTGGCGGTGGTAAGTCAATGCTCTCTTTGTCATGGTTACAAGCCGTGCGCAGCAGTACTTACTTGAAAATACATTGTCCACTAGACTACCGCGAAGGTAAGTCTGTGTAGGTGCATGTCCAGCTGTGTCAAAGCATTGTGTGTTACAACCACTACTTAGCTAAAGAATATCACAAAGAAAACTTTTAAATAACGTGTAATGTTTTGTTGTTGTTGTTTTTTCCTTCAATTCAAGCAGTTGCAGAGAGTTGTTACTATGGCACTGAAATCCCTTTACCCTGTATGCTAAATTTAAAAACTTGACCTTATTTTCAGTAGCTTCAGTGTTAGAAGTCAATAAAAATAATATAGTCTTTAGGCTCGCTCGCCATTTGTGCTCAAGCACACCACTAGTTTTAGTGTGAAAGAACTTGAGCTTTCCTTTAACCTCGCATCTCACGGTTATTTAAGCCATGTCCATGACCAACTTTTCATTCAAATTCGTGGTCAGTCGTACATACAAGTTTTCATAACCGAACTTGCTATGGAGTTGGGTAAAGGGATAACAGTTCAGTCCGGGCTCTCTGGGTGTGGTTTCCTATTCTTTAAGGGGGGAGTGGCACAATGCAGAGTATGAGGCTGGACAGCTATGGCTGAAGATCAGGACACACTTTTAGAAGCGGACCTAGGGGATGTCGAGGAAAGTGAAACGCCTTGTCTTTCCTTCGAGCCCTCCGGGAGGAGCAGTTGGTCCCCTCGTCCGCAGAAAGCGAAATATTTCGATTTCTCCAACAAATACTTGAAGCATGTGGGAGTGATTGTCGTAGTGATTCTAGCAGCTCTCCTAGGCCTTGTGGTGGGGTTACTCATAGGGCGCAGCTTGCATCGAGGAAGCAGCGAGTCATGCAGCAGTGAGAAACCTACTGCACCCTCTCCTTCCAATGCAGTGCCTCTACTGGACTGGGGAGACACAGCCACCCTCACTGGTGGAGAAGAAGTTGATGTGATGGAAGTGTTTGAGTCTCAGTTTACTACAGAAACCATTCGCAATTATCTCTAGTAAGTCGTTATAATGTAATACTTGGTTACAGGAAATTTATTTTACAATATTATTAATGTTATACATATTTTTAAAAAAATGGATCTTAAAATGTAGAAAATATTATTGTTTTCATAAAGTAGAATAATTCTTGATTATGATTGCTTCAGATTTGGTTACAGAAAATTAAAAAAATTCTTAAAAATTTTTAATGTATTAAAATGGATCTTAAAGAATTTTTTTTATATTATTATATTTGTGGTAAAGTGGAATATTTTTCTTGATTAAGATTATTGATTGCTCCATTAACGCGCTACAATGATGACTTAAAAGTAGTAGTATTTATGTGATCCTTGCCTAGGTTCTATAATACATAGTGTAACCCTTTCGTTCCGGCCCGCTTAAAGTCGGGTGAAGACCGGTTGGCTTCTCCGAATTTTTTTAAATAGTTACTTTATAGCTAGAACCTTCAGATTGCATACACAGGTGCCCAATGCATTGGAGAAGCATCTAAAATAGCTTTCAGCCAGTGCTTCGACAGTACCTCACAGCAGTTGCGTTTATTTCTTCCTCGGCAAAAAAAAAAAAACATCGGTTCTCCGTCGAATTTAAAAAAAAGTTACCTTCTTCACAGCAGCTTCATTTATGGATCCAGTCATCTCCAGAGCTTTGTAGAAGCAGCAAAAAATTGCTTGAGCTCAGTAGCCTTCCATAACACATTGAAACAACCGCTTCTTTGCCGACCAAGACTTTGTGGTTTGACTTACTGTCTTCTCCATTTTTTATAAAATCGCCAGTTCAACTGGGGGCCTCCCTATTACGTACAGGTAATTCTTATTACATCATAGGAAAAAAGTGAGAGTGTCGTGTGACCCCGGTAACTAAGCAAAAAAAAAAATTTTTTTTCGAAGTCATTTTTTGGAAGATGGCGTCTACAAGTTACAATGCGGTGCAAATTTTAGACTTGCTTGATGCTGACTCTAGCGACTCAGGATCAAGCGGAGAGGAGGGAGACGACATCTACGGCTATAGGAGGCCCTGTATCAGTTGGTGGACCAGACCCCGTCAACTCTGATACTGAATGGGAGTCAAGAAGATGATCGAGGTAAGCTAGTCTTTCTCTTGTCTTTCTCTTGAAAAATAGCTAGCTTCTGTTGTGGAAAAGACTTATTTATAGCTATGTTGAGATAGAGAAAGCTGTTTAGCTATAATATATATATATATATATTTCATTGAGTTTTGAGATTTGAAAATGGTTTGTGGGTTTTGAACAATTTCAAATTTTCAAAACAATTTCAAATTTTTTTTACCACATGTACTACTAGGACCAGATGTGAATGCAGTCACTGACCCCGATTGGAAGAGGACGCAGATGAGGCGACAGGAGCAGAGTCTTCCCGTGATGAAGGAGAGGATGCCGGCAGGTTCCAGTGATGAAGAAGAGGAAGTGGCTCCTCCTGCTACGAGTTCTGGACATCCTCACAGTCGGAGAAGGCGGGCACCGAAGAAGAAGAGTCGGGTGGATGAGGTAGGGGGTGAGTGGAAGAAAGAGGACAACACACCCATTGATATTCCATAATCTTTTGTGTGAAGGACCACAGACTTTGATATTTGTGGCTGCCCCCCCCCCCCCTGAACATCCCAAAAGTTGTAATATGTATTGTGACACAAGTATCATTGTTGTCGTTGTCCGTGTTTTTGTGGTGTTGTAGTGGAGCTTCACGTTCGATGTATATGTGTGTGCGTGGAGTTGAAATGTTATTCTAGCAGCGCTTCCAGATCTAACCGGGGAGGGAACTCTGACAAGAATGTCAGTGAAAAGCAATGACGGGGGCAGGGGGGGTGGGGCAATTCAGCGAGGCCAGCTGTTGTGTTACAAATATCATTGTTGTCTGTGTTTTTTTGGTATTGTATGGAGGTTCCGGATCCGAACCTGGGAGGGATCGTTCAGTATGTGACACGTAAGTTGAATTCCACGTGTGTGCTTGTACTGCTTTTCATTTTCAAATTACACTTTCTCAATACAACGGTGATTGTTTCTCTCATGGACAGTATGGAGTATACATACCAGGGGTTTATACAGTGGGAGGCTAGCCCTGGGATCCCCACCTAGAATTTTGGGAGTTGAATAGAAATAACATTTTGGAAGCATTTATTTTTGGTCTGATATTGTATCCCATTATGTTCCTATCATTACTGAGCCGTTTAGTGCATAGGATCGAACACTGATCATCAGTGTGAAGTATATGCAAAGATGTGCATCAAAGTAGTGTAGGTTCCAAAAAATGAGTGTGGCGAAGTACACTCGGAGCCCCCCCCCAAACAAAAATCCTGTATGAAACCGCATACAATACATCATAAAGTTGCAATTATATAGGAGCGTGAATAATTTGTTGTTTGTATTACAAATATCTTCGTTGTCTATGTTTTTGTGTATATGAAATTGTTTTGTAGTGGAGCTCGACGTCCGATGGCATATGTTCCTTGTGCTCATAGATGTCTCCTACATGATCACAATCAGCACCACACACAACAAACAACATATTTTATTGTTGAACTAATATAATATTGGTATAAAATGCATCAAACAATATTATTTCTATTTTATTTTATTTTTTATTAATGGGAAAAGTGGATTTTTTGGGGGAAAAAATTTTTTTTTTGAAGTATTAGTAGATGGCCTAAATATTATTCAATTTTCTCAATCAAAAAATGAGGGGAATCCCAATCTCTTGGTCTATTTAGTGATATATGGTTGCTATGGGGTTTTCCCAGCCAGCATCGAGTTAAAAAAATAAAACGGTAATACTCTATTCCGCGGTCGACGATTAGATTTTTCTGCACGCGTCCAAACAATTCAGGAACGAGAGGGTTAACTTCAGAACTTTATTGTGCACTGGCTAAATCTAGTGGTATACTCTCAAAATACATATTATGAACGAATATTTGTATGTCAATTTGCATTTGTTTGTGCACTTTTTAGCAAATAATAATTAATGTACTGTTCATTTGTTGGTCAGAGCTTTATTTTTACACAACATTGATTGCTATTATTATTATTATTATTATTATTATAATTATTATTATTATTATTATTGGTGCACACAGGTGTGCAGGGTAAAGCAGTTGTTTTGTTTTGAATTGTCCGTATATATATATATTAATACGTAATTATTATAATTGTGACCAAAATATTAGCAAAACTTGAGTTTTATGAATCCAACTTCCGTACTTCAAATATTTAATCCAACAATTGCTTTTTGAAAATAAACATCATTGCTACTTGCCAAACTTGAGTTTGCTCAGCATACCGTGCACAATGTTGTTGTTGTTGTTGTTGTTGTTGTTGTTGTTATCATCAGTGAATTTGGTGCTCTTTACCAATTTTTGTTGACCGAGTCTACCACCATTAATTGCAATATTCATGACCATTCCTACATTATTATTATTTTATTATTAATTTCTGTACTGGAAAATTACTTATTAATTAACTATTGGTAGCTATAGCTATAATTATCGTGTAAGAATTCTTCTTTTATCATGCAATGTCTATAGCAAAATAGAAGCAGCTAAATGATAATGGTGTGATGATTTAGTTTTGCTGGGTTAGACCCTTTACCATACTGTATCACTTGGGCAAATGGTTTCAAGACAAACACCACCTTTGTTTGCTTCTCTGCTGTAGACTATTAGATTGCAGTGACTGATCACGTTATTTTGGGTTATCACACTGTCCTTTACAGGCTCAAGAACATGTCTGTCTGCAGTATAGTACCCTTCATACATTGTCTCAAAGCTCACATTTCCATGGGAAAAGTTTGTTTGGTTTGCTTTTGAAATTAGCTATGGTTGCTATTCTATTGAGCATCTATTTAATCTGCTTTCTCTCCTACCAAATATCTATGCTCTTTACAAATTTCTATAAATAGATTGTTTTAAATGAAGTACGATTAGAACTGAATTATTGATAATTAATTTCATAAAATTAACTAATGGAGGTACGAACGTTTATAACTTTACATTAAGGTTGCTGTATTTATTTGGTTGCTCCAGTAACATATCGAGGCAGCCCCATGTTGCCGGTAGCGACAGAAATCGTGACCTGGCCTTGGATATGTTCAGTGAATGGAAAACATTTGGTTTTGACAGCGTTGAGCTCCACAACTACACGGTACTGCTAAGTTTCCCAAGCGAAGATAATCCTAATTCTCTCCGGCTGAAAGACTCTGGTGGAAACATTCTTTACGATTCTCACATTGCTCAAGAACCACCCCTTACCGACCAAGAGAGGAGTTATTCTGTGATTCCGCCTTTCAATGCCTATTCAGCTAATGGAACAGTAACCGTGAGTTCTCCTCATGGCAACTTGAGCAGATACAAGAGAATGGGGAGCAGGTAGAGGAGAGAGAATGAATAAGATAAAGTGATAGATTTATTGTTACTACATATGTGACTCCTGTCCAACGAGGATTTTATATGATTTTTAGAACTTCTAAAAGTTGTGCCACTTCATCTTATGCTCATGTAAAGATTAAAAGTGGAAAGGAAAAAAATGGCTGCATTGGGTCTCAATTTTTGCGTAATTGCTTTAGTAAATTGAGTGATTATTTGTAGAATTTTAAGAGGAAGTTAGGGAAGATACTTATGTATGTTAAATACAATATTCATTACTTTACTCTGTTCATAGTATCCACATGTTGGTTATGAAACCTGCTTGTGGTGTGTGTGTGTGCGTGCGGTGTATATGTGTGTGTGTGTGTGTGCGCGTGTAGGGTCCACTGGTCTATGTGAATTACGGCACTATTGACGACTTTCTCTACCTGACCAATGGAACTCACCTGAGCATGAACCTCTCTAACCACATCTGTATAGCACGCTATGGGAGAATATTTAGAGGGGACAAAGTGAGTTGTTCAGATTTCCGTTAGAACTGTTTAGTGTTAAGGTCCATCTCAGTTTCCTTCCTTTTCACCCCTTACCGCATGCATTTATGCTACAAAATCACAACTTTTGAACTCATTCTTCATAAAATCCTGCAGCATGTAATCTATTGACAATCATTATACTAATTGTATAATAATGAATTGATATTTGTACGAATCTGTTTCTGCTTGGAATGTTCATATTTAATTTGTTCTTTACTTTGTCACGAATGCAAGAATAATTACAGCAGCTGTTATGGTCTCTCTGCAGATGACTTCAATGAAATAGCATAAAATTAATTTTCTTTTTTATACTAGTATATTATTAGTGGTGATAAAATCTGTAGAGATGTTGAAATGTCTGTATTTTCCCTGTTTTTATGCTGGTGATGAAATAAAGGTACAGATCATGTGATATATCCATACTTCATTCAAGTGCAATACCTCGCCACACTACACACAGAGGATGAATATTCCAAATATTTTCTAATGCTCTTATTCCTTTCATTGTGTAGGCATCTCTAGCTCAACAGTTTGGGTGCAAAGGTCTTCTGCTGTACTCTGACCCCTCTGACTATGCTCCCAGCGGTACTTTAGTGTACCCTGAGGGCCCTAGTCTTCCTAAGTATGGCATTCAGAGAGGAAGTCTGTTAACTATCGATGGAGACCCAACTTCCCCTACTGTTCCTTCCTTATGTAAGCAATGAAGACAATACTGAATATTGAAACACAGAAAGAAAGAAGCCCCAGCTGATGGCATCAAGTCAATGCACTACTTTAATGAAACTTTTATGTGTAGTGTGCAATAATGCAGTGTGCGTATTCCTAAAACTGAGGGGGAAAAAAATATTTTGTACTTGTACCACATATGTTCAAACGGTCCAATCAGATCGCTCAATTCGAGGTAAATATATTTCATACCCACCTCCTAGGAGGTGAATAAATAAACCATCCAATCAAAATTAGTTTTTGTGAGTTCCCAGAGCTATGGTACAAGTCGGTTGCAGCCCTACATTCGGTACAGGATCTACACTATCCTCTGGCCTTCGGCCCTCAGTTGTGTATATCCCGTACCAACCTCCACGTCGTGGTGTAACCTATATTTGTCACCTATAACTGGATACTTGTTCTTCATCCTTACCTCTTTGGGGTTGAAAGGTCGGAATGTAATATATAATACACTATAAAAGTTATTTAATATAATTGTATACTTGTACTAGCTGGTGTGTATCACAAGGATTATGAAGAGTTAGTGTCAGAAGGCGTGATGCCTCGTATCCCGGTGCAACCGGTATCCTACGGCGACATTGTTGACTTCATGAGTCAGCTCTCAGAGTTCACGCCCCCCCAGAGCTGGGTCGGGGGACTAAACCTGACGTACAGGATATCACAGTCTGTGGAGAACACTAAGTGAGTTTTATTCACATGTGATGTGTTCATACATGTGCTGTAGTATGTATGTAAACACAACAAATACATTTGTGAATAATGAATGAATGTGACGCTTTACAGGAAAATAGGGCACAACGCAGGATCCTGTCAAATTTTTTTTTTTTTTTTTTTGCATTTACACATTTGAGCTCTCCAAGTTTTGTAGCAGTAGCTGCTATCCTGATATACAGGACTAAGCCATTTCAATCCACTAACTTTAAAATACATGTACATTTATAAAAGTATATCGACCTTTTCCCGACTTTTACTTGTGCTGCGTTGACCTGATATTCCTGTGCATGGCATATTATAAATATAGTAGAAGAATATGCCTCTTTTGACATCCTGGAAGGAGGGGAGGGGGGGGGGGGGGAGATTTAGGACCTGCTATTTACAATATTGTCCAATAGCACTGTTAATTGTCAGGGACTGTGAGGTTATAGAAGAATCCCATGGGATGTATTGCGTCAGTTTGATTCCACAGCAGGAAGCTCCTCGTTGCAGTTAAATAGTCATGCGAACTTTTCATGGTTGTAGTCACATGACTGGTCACATGACTGGTATGGTACATCCAATGGAGAATACAAATAGTGTTTTTGCCTCCTCTTTCCCTCAATTTATAAAGTGGAGTCAGTCATGAAAAAAAAACCCAGCAAAAATAATGTTTTTTTTTGTTATTCTTTCATCCGAAATCAGCATTTTGTGTGTTATTAAAGGTGATTACAAAGTCATCGGTTTTACTCTTATCTTACAGTGTAAGCAAAAGCAGTCACCGTATTTAGCTATTTATTTACTCTTCTTCGATTTCATGAAGCAAGTACATATTGTGGCAACTTCAATATTACTTGCTTCCAAATGAGGGTTTAGTATTTCACATTATTATATTTCTAATACATTAGTCCTTGGTGCTATATACTAGTGATACTGAACATGCATTTCCTTCTTCTTGTTGTAGCCAAACAGAACTCACAGTGAATGTCTATCAAACAATGAAGACCATCCACAATGTGGTGGCTAGACTCCACGGGAAAGTAGAGCAAGGTAGAGTATTTTTGTACATTATAATCGGCACCCTGTTATTGAATTTCCATCTGTCAAGTTAACTTTTTTGTATATTTTTTCCCTGTGTTAAGGCTAATGATGTTCTTTTTTTGTAGGTACTAGTGATGTGCTTTAACACTCATTGTAGCAAGCTAGTGTAACTAATAAGAAAAGTACATTTTATGCACCGGAGAACACAGTATAATTCTCATAGACATTATTTTTTTAAATATATGTATATATGAGTAATAGCATGAGTAATGCGATTGAAATAGCACGAGGTGAAGCCAAGTGCAATTTCAATTGCGTTACGAGTGCTATTGATCCCTAATAGCACAGGTTACCTGTGCTATCACGTGCTAATAGTAGGCCAGCTTGTTTTTAAAAATCCTTTGCACTGTAGCTATACTGTATCGTTCACTGTCTCCAATTAGAAGCCACTCGAGCTGTATGTTTCCGAGGCTAAAGCTGCATGCACGCGCATTTACCCGTACTATTTCACTTAGCAATAGTCATTAAAGAATAACAACAAAACTAGCTTCATGGCAACAATTCACTGAAGGAATGTGACTAAGTCTAAACATATATAGGATCATAAACTTTACTCATTGAAATTATTTTAAGGACAAACAGACATAATGTGCTCACTACATTAAGTGTGTTAGCAACTTTGTAAGTCGATCGTATTGGCATATATGGAATCAGATCGTGTACTGTACTTATGTATAATACATTTTTTCTAACCTCCTTGTATGTCCTACAGACAGGCAGGTGATAATTGGTAACCATAGAGACGCCTGGGTGTTTGGAGCTGTCGACCCCGGTACAGGGACGGCGTTTTTACGGAGCTTGGCCAGAGCTGTCGGCTATCTACGATCGAACGCAGGTATCGAGTCTGACTGTTGAGGCTGCCCAGATTTGTTGAGATGGAATTATCATGCAATGCCTGGCAGTGGATTTAAGTCTAATACCCTTACATTATATTTATCTTGACTCTTTATATATCTTGTCAAAGTCTGGCTACAGTTTTTGAAGAAACAAATGGATTGTTGTACATGTATTTACAAGTTTGAGCATTTACACCTGAAGGAGTGAAGGTTCAGATTATAATTTGATTTGTTATAGCAAATTAAAGTAACAACAAAACTTGTTCACTTCATACGGTTCACCATTAGCTCTATCTCTTCTAACACTTGTTCCCTTCATACGGTTCACCATTAGCTCTATCTCTGGCTAACACTTGTTCCCTTCATACGGTTCACCATTAGCTCTATCTCTTGTAACACTTGTTCCCTTCGTACGGTTCACCATTAGCTCTATCTCTTGTAAAACTTGTTCCCTTTGTACGGTTCACCATTAGCTCTATCTCTTGTAACACTTGTACTGTCTTCCATAGATATTTCCTGTTTTGTTGCAGATTGGCGGCCTGGGCGGAGTCTGGTGTTGTGTAGTTGGGATAGCGAAGAATATGGAAGTATTGGTTCGACAGAGTGGGTGGAGGTGAGTGGGTGGAAGTGAGTGGGTGGAAGTGAGTGGGTGGAGGTGAGTGGGTGGAGGTGAGTGGGTGGAGGTGAGTGGGTGGAGGTGAGTGGGTGGAAGTGAGTGGGTGGAGGTGAGTGGGTGGAGGTGAGTGGGTGGAGGTGAGTGTGTGCATTCTTGTCATGTGCAGTACATTGTGTTTAATTATAGTAGATATACAACCTGAATCTATGAGCGGTTTCCAGTAATAGTTGACCCATAGGGAATGGATTTAAGTGGACAAAAAATTGTACTTTGAGGTTTTTTTCCTCCATATCCGCTGTGTTCTAGGTTATTTTGTTTTGTCCCCCCAGGTTATATAGCTTTGAGTTTTGATACACGCAGTGCACAATAAATGTATTATTTATTTTATACCGGAGAATATCACTCATCTGATTGGCCGTATTTACTATCTTGCCTGTGGCACTTGCGTAAATCCCAAGCCAATGCACAAGTGATATTCCCCAGTATAAATATATGTTATACTTTGAATACTGCAAAATATCACGAGTCTGTCGGATGTATTGGGGACGAGTGCCGCAGGCACGAGTGCCAATACCCCGATCAGACGAGTGATATTTCGCGTATTCAAGTATAACATATTTATCATGTACGCATGCGCAAACCTAATCTTAGCAACGACCGGAGCTAAACCACCAGTAAGCTAACGTTGTGTTATGGCTGAAGATATTTCATTACAGGATTTTTTTGATGACGAAGTTCTTGAAATGATTGAGAAACAATCTGAATATCTACAGAAACTCCCTATAGAACCAAATGTTGCTAATCCAGTCTATACTAACGGACATACGGAGGAAACTAAGCACGTAGAAGAAGCATCTTCTTCTGTATGTTTGGACGATGAAGAGTTGGAAATGTTTGTGGACCACCCCCAACAATATCTCTCCGTGTCCCTTACGTATTTTTGAAAAGTTTCTTCAAAAGTGTCCTGTTAAAATGTGCAAATCAGAATCCCCGTTTTATTTGGCTGTGAACTACAATTCTCCAATGATGACATTTGGTACCAAAAAAAGAAAATGGGGAAGGATAGAATCAATACAATAATGAAAAAGAAGGCTGCAAGTGCTGGATTGTCTGGGGGAAAAACAAATCATTCAGCTCGAAAAACAATGGTTACATGTCTTACCAAGAATAGTGTACCAGAAACACAGATAATCCAACTAACTGTGCATAACAATCTACAAAGTCTAAATAGCTATAAATAAGCATCATTACAACAGCAAAAGGAAATGTCTCATGTCTTGAGCTCGTACAAAAAGCCTGAAACTAATCCATCTTCTTCATACCCTACAACACCATCGAGTGGTACTATGAACCAAGATTTAAGTGCTTAGTCCTTTTTTGCTGGAGCAACAATCACCAATTGTACAATAAATATTGGTTTTCCTACAGCAACACAAACACAAAGTTTCACCACAATGTCCGCTGCACCTAATGACACACAACCACAAATGAAGTGATTTACAATTCATACATACCACATAGCAATAGACAGATATATCAAAATAATGTATTATTATTAAGATTTAACAAAAAAACTAAAAATATAAAATTAGCCTAAGGGGACGCAATAACACTTGTTAGAATGCCCAAGGGGACGCAATATGGGAAAATATTGGGGTAGTTTCATTTGTATTAATCTCTATGGGAGTACTTGAGTTCAGTACATGATAAAATGAATTATACGTACATTTATATAATATTCTTGCACGAGTCAGTGTACACTGTGGGGAGATTCATGTCAGTATTTTCACAAGCCCCAGGTGAGTGAAAATATGCGCATGACGTGACATGTCATTTCCATGTTACTACTACAAGTGTGATTAATCATTTATTCTACATCAGATATTTGTAAAATGGTTTTGCTTCAACCTCGTTGTTCAATGGTAACTCCGTCATACATCTAATAATACCGTTGTCCAATTGTGCACTGGCACGTTGGAGCGTTTAATATGAGAAAAATATTGAATGCTCATGTGACGCATTAATACTCAATATATTATATACTTATATCCAGTATATAACAATAATATATATATATATGTATAAGCTCAATTGCATGAATTGTCCTTATTCTATTTTAGCTTGAATAGTAATGTCTAAGGTGTTTTAAAGGTATCTTGTAATTATGCCAATAATGAAAATTTCAATAGCGTTTTTTTTTCTTGTTTTTTTCTCTCCAGGATTTCAGGCAAGTATTATCAGCCAACACTGTAGCATATATCAATGCTGATGACATTGTTGAAGGTAAGGATGTCTTGATCCCGCCCATACTTTAGTTATGTGTAAGGCTACATCACGAGGGGGAGGTCTGTATGAGATTTACACGACATATGCACATGCCTTCTCTCCCAGGACAACATTTTTCAATAATGGTGGCAAAGTACTAGACAGTTATGAGTCTCATCAATTGACTAATGTAAACTCAAAAGATCCATAAACTGACACTTACAATGTAGAATCATAACATGACAATGATGGAGACTCACACTCAAAAAGATTCTTAGCTCGTTTGCGTAAATTATAAACATAATGTGTTTCATTTAGTGTTGTGTATTTTATACGATTGGTTTTGAATCGGTATTTCTAGGTCCTGAATTCTTAGCATATGCTGGGCCTCTTCTTTACGAGCCTTTGTGGCAGGCCACTAGAGCTGTCAGATATCCTAACCCTAACTTTGCCACAGTTTACGACCAGTGGCTTCAAGGAAGCCCAAAGAGTTACGGTTCAGAAACGAAGCCTAGAATATTTGGAGTGGGGAGTGGCAGTGATCATGTCAGCTTCGTTCAGACGCTGGGTGTTTCCAGTGGCGGAGGAACATTTGTGAGTTAATTATTGTTATTATTGTTGTTATCTTTATTATTATTGTTATTTTTGTTATTTATTATTATAATAATAATTATTATTACAATTATTATTATTTATTATTATTATTTAGTATTATTATCATTAATTATTATTATTATTATTTTATCATTATCATTATTATTATTATTGTGTGGGCATACAAATATGTATTTTATAGACTGGCCCTAATTATCATGTATACCACTCTGTGCACGATACATTCTATTGGGTAAGTCACTTTGGAGACCCCACCTTTACCTACCTTCGTGCGATATCCTTGGTGAACACACGTATGGCACTTTACCTAACTAATTCACCACTACTACCTGGCAAAGTTACAGATTACAGCTTTCAGCTGAAGGACATGTACCAGACACTGTAGGATGAACACCAACAGCTGTTGGAAGGAAATGGCATTTCAATAGGTAAAGTATCATTAATTGTGTAAACTCTATATAATAGGAAATTATTGGATTTGTTTGTTGTCTGTGTAGATGAACTTGGTGAATCCATAATGGAATTCTCCAGAGCAGCAACTACTTATGAAGAAGAAAGGAACAAGATAAACTCCTCTATTTTTAATCTACCACAACATCAGATGCTCCTCAGAAGTTTCAATGATAAGTTGATGAATACGGAACGATCTTTCATTCGCCCTGAGGGGCTGCCTGGACGACCACACTACAAGTTAGTTAGACAAAGTATTTACAGAGCAAACAACGTGAAGAAATAGCTGCAATACACTTGTATTGTTGTAATTTGGCTTAAATTAGATATCTAATTTTTGTTGCACAATGATTTTTTTTTGCACAATGACTACTATACAATACGCACCTAGATTTGTAAATGTCTAATAATTTTTTTAATTTTTTTAAAAGTTACATCTACTATTACTGTACTCTCTGTGATTTACAGACATGTTATATTTGCTCCGAGCATTTTTAACTCCTACGGGTCATCAGGATTTCCAGGCATTACAGATGCAATCTTCAGCGCTACTCATCACTTGGATTCCAGGAGTGTAAAGGACAAATGGAATGAAGTACAGAAGCAGATAGATATTGTTCGAACACACATAAGACATGCCAAACAAGTTCTGGCTTCACCAATAGCAATTGTTTCTTAATATTATACAACAATTTTTTAATGTGTCTTTTTATCTTTTAAAGGGCTTGGTTTTCCATGGCTGTTGGAACAACACAATTAGTAAATGGCCAAATTGACGATACTTACCAAGCCAACAAAGGCGGTTAATTTGTTTCCTGTTAATCAATTGACGGTACTTAACCTATTTTCCAACGTTCTTTCTCATTCCGTTCTTCTCACTCCGTTCTTCTCACTCAGTTTTTTTTAAATTTTTATATATTAAAATTTTCTTTTTGTGGTTCTTGTGATGTCAGAACACTCACAAACTAAAGGGAGATTATTTTTATATGGGCCGTTAGAACCTAAAGACGAATTAGACGAGGTACGCTGAGTACGTTCTGAAAGGAACCCGTTCGCCTTTGGTGCGGGCATTTATCTCGACACACACGCACACACATAACTGTAGAGGCTTGAGAAATGTCACAGAGAGCTAAGCAACTCCATTGGAAGGCTGAGAGAGGTGGAGCTGTACAACCACTTGAACGACAAGGTGACTGAACAAGAAATTTACAGGGTAAGGTTTAGGAAATATTGACATTGTAATCCAGGTGAACAGAAGTAAAGATGATCATGAAGAAACCAACCAAGCCCTTCTCTATTCCATCCTGACAGATCCGTCATCAGCTTCAAAAGTGAGTAAAGGGTGTGGGGGTCATGTGCTGTTTAGTGAGTGACACTATGCCGACTGCATTGAGGGCATCGGCAATGGTAGGGAGCCATCCCGCAGTTCTTATCAAAGAATTCTTCTGATTGGTCACCCTAGCCCTAGCCCTAGCCCTTGCGCGGCGCTATAAGCGGTCACATGATTTGATTAACCAATGAAATGAGTTCTTTGATAAGAACTGCTGGACTGTAGATGGTAGGTGTTGATCTGCTTAAGAATGATTTATTCATGGGCATTTTATCAGCTGCTTAGAATGTCGATGATGTGCTTGGCGAAGGCTATATTAGTACTTCACGATTTCTTTCTCAGCCTTCTTTTACTATCATTGGAAATTGTGAAGTGATAAATTAGCAGAGTAAAAACAATTCCACGGATACTCTGAAAAAAAGAGAATTTCTGTTGGTCTCCCTTCTCCTCCTCTGTCTACCTCTCCTGCTGTCTGTCCTTTCGGTGTATTTTCTTTCACTTATTCGTTGAAGCAGTTCTTCAGTCAGCTTTTCTCATCTGCTTCTATTTTTGTTGAACCTGCATTCTCCTGCTTCTCTGCCTCTCTTGTACCCATTATGGTTAGCTACTGTAGATGAATGCTCTTTCCCAACTCAGTTCAGCCACCCAGTGTTCAGTTCTTATAGGATACAATAGAGTAATGAGGCACTTCAAGCTAGTGAAGCTGTTAGGTTCCGATGGTTAAATGGTTTGTGTGCTCACTCTGCAATTGCAGGTTACAGGTTCGAATCACGATTAGGTCGTTTTTTTTTTCCTCCCATTTTTTCCCCCCTCTTGTCAAAAAATTTCCCATTCAGGTAACAATGATGCTATACCAATTCTGATTGGCTCGTGAATTATTCATAATAAATACTCCGTCGTCATTTACTGACACACAAGCGTATTATTATATGCAGTAGATATAGCTATATTACATGCACCAGGGACTAGGATTTGTACACACTTTGACAGTCTCAAGTCACTTAGATTACTCAAAGAAATGATGTTTTGTATATGTAGTTTTACTTAAAATCTAATAAAATATAATACCTGTAGCTCCTCCCCCCCCAATATTTGGGTTCATAAATGAGTGGTGGGGCAATCTATTTGTGTGTATATGAGTTGTTGTTTTTTTCTGTAGCACTATCACACGCTCACTATGGTAACCAGAGACAGCTTCTCTCTGGTGATATCCTGTGCAGAGAGGATGGTGATGGAGAAGATGAACAAACTGCAGGAAACCAGCAGAGTACAGGTAACTCAAGTAGATAAGCACGAAGTACTTTTCCGTTGAAGTAGAAGGGTAGAGTTTGAGTAGTTAAGTAGGGATCAGTAATTACTGGGTTGGAGGTATAACTTATTTAATTATTTAATTAAATAGAGTATCCAATGAGTGCATGCAATCTCAGTATGTATTACAACAGACTCAATGTTCTCTTAACCCTTTCAATGCCATAGCCTCATACACAGGTGACAGGCCTTGTTTTCTGATTTTTAAGAAACAGTATATTCAATGTAATTACGTTATTTCTTTTTTATTGTGGAAGAAGCGTGGTACTTCCTTTGAATATAATTGAACTTATGTGGGCAGGTTACACATTTAAATAAAATTGTTTGAAAACAGAGATTGAGAACTTTTTTTTTGGCCGAAAATGTCCAGGGCACCAGACACCCAAGTTTTTGTTGGCTACAAACTTCAAACACTCAGAATATGAAGTATGAAGCCTATAGAAAGTCACACAGCATTTTGGAAGAATATGGATAAAGTTTTTCCTATCGGACATTGTGAGCAATTGACCAGTCTTGTTCTTCGGAGTCTCTTTGAAACTTGCTGTGAGATGGACTGGTTCCGGTTCATTTTCAGGCTTTCAGAAGCTTATTTGCTTGTTATAAGACTATAGCTACCTACTTTATATGCCTGGCTGTTGGTGTATGGGTTTTTTTGTAGTTGCTTTGCAGTAGAAATTCTAAAATCAAATTCGAATTGTGAAAGACGCCCGAAGTGCTGGAATGTATGTGTTTGAAAGAGTTAAGAGAAGAAGTGATCATATGTTATAATGTATACCTGTGTGTGTGTGTGTGTGTGTGTGTGTGTGTGTGTGTGTGTGTGTGTGTGTGTGTGTGTGTGTGTGTCAGATGTTATGGCTGTCCAGGGAGGTAGTGCAGACTGGAGTCAGTGGTGCTGACAAGCTAGTCTTTGCTCTGCTCAAGCAGTTGCCAGGTGAGTCTACATACGTACAACATACAAACACCTATCTATCTATAGTCCTCAGTTGTGTTTCATTGGATATTGAGGATACAGTTTTGGGGAACACTGAAATCCCCCCCACCCCTTTTCCTCTAAACGAAGTTGTCCCCCTCAATGAAAATGTCCCCACTTTCCCACCCACAAATGAAGCATCGTCTATCTCTATTCTACTCGACCACATGTTTTTTTTTTTTTGTTTTTTCATAGAACTGTGTTTGACAAAAAAAACAAACATTTTCAATTAAATGCTCTGGTATTGCTGTCCAATAATATCTGAATATTTGTACGGGTGGTGGGTGAAGGAGCTGATCTAGAAACTCTAATTGCTCGTAATTTAGACTGATATAATGCACTGAAGAGGACTTGTGAGATAATTTGCTCTTTTGGTCTATGTCAGTATGAGTACACATCTCCAATTATAGCCCCACACTCTGACACTGATGTTCCCCCTTACCCCCTTAGGCTAGCATAAAGTTTTGTATTGAACCCTGGGATAGCTGCATAAGCTAGCAATCATTTAAATATTGCCACAATCTATTTCTTTGTGATCTTTTGCAATGAAATCACACTTTTTACTTGGTTTGAGGACCTTTTACTCAGTATGTATGTGTGTGTGTGTGTGTGTGTGTGTGTGTGTGTGTGTGTGTGTGTGTGTGTGTGGTCTAGCTGGAAGCACCACTCCTGCTGACATCTACATTGTGGAGAATCTCATGCACATCTTCCTGGACAACAGGTGAATGTGTTACCCTGCTGTGATGATGTTTCTTATTCATATTATAACACACATGGTCGTGCAATTATGACGACCACTCTAGCCCAGTGAACGTAACTCAGTTGGAAATTATGTGGTACAGGGTTGTCATTAAAAGTACTCTATACTGACTCTGAACTGGTATCAAACCTACACATTATTGCCTTTTTTTTATTTTTTTTTTTTTAGCTGATCATAATTCCACTAATTAGATATTTGTTATGCAACATTTGCAATCGTTTGAAATTGGTGGTTACTGTTAGTTTGCCTGGGATTATTACTGCCGATTTAGTCTAGAGCTTACTCCAGCTCAACTACATATATGTGTGTGTGTTTGTGTGTATGCGTGTATGTGTGTGTGTATGTGCTGTAGGGAATGGTTGGAGAATCAGCAAGGCCTAATCAGTAGTGTGGTGTTCACGTATCTGTCACTCCTCCCTAGCTACACCTCCTCACACCTTGCCAACCTTCGGCAACAGGAGGCGCACATGTGTGTCACTCTCATCCGTTCACACGTAAGTTTGAATTAATACATGCGCCATTTTAATCATCTTTACAAGAAACCGGCGATTTATTTAGAGATGGCTAATCTTAGTTTGGCAAGCTTTCTGTTAGACCCTATATTTGAATTAGATGATTAAAAGAAGACAAAATAGGTATGTAGATTTGAATTATGGAGGATACAAAAGAAAGAGTTCAGAGTACAGGAATGGCTTGTACAGGGAATATGGTATTAGCTCATTTCATTATTTTGCTATTGCACTTTACGCACACACACACACACACACACACACACACACACACACACAGTTTGACTGCTGTTGTTTGTTGTGTCCATAGTTTAGTGAGTGTTGCCAGATAGGCAGGGATCTGGTGAGGTTGCTGCAAGGAGTGGCCAGGTAAATACATACAGTAGTCGATTAGTTGGAGTTATATTGGTAAAGGGTGGCTTCAACAATTGCTGCAGGTGGACAAGTCCAGCACTAAGTCACCTCCTAGAGAATAATTATCAACACCTGTGTAATTGGACTCCATTGACATTAATTATTTAATGCTTTCTTCTTTTTTCCCCCCACTATCGTTAAGCACCCTCCCCCTCCTCCCCCTCCCCTAAGCCCATCAATTAGGTTGGCATGGCTTTGTTGATGTTACGTTTGATAGGATTCCTGAGAGAAAAAAGAGTGCAACGCGTCATATAGTACGCGAGAGAGACACAACCTTCACAGCAACCCCAAGAACCGTCCACCTCAGGTTACCGGATGTAACTATTCCACAGACCACTCGCTCATGTTTGAGGAAAGAGCGGAGAAACAAAGGGGACTCGCCTGATGTGTGGTTGTGTGTGTGATATGATGTGTGCGAGTGTGTGTGTATGGTGTGGTGGTTCGCTCTTTCTCCCCCGGAAATCCTAAAGGAAAAAGACCTATTCTCAGAAAATGTGCGGGCATGTATTGTGTTAGTGCGTACATCTGTGTATGTGTGAATAGTGGAAGCCCCCTAATGCGGACGCAAGAAGCGAATGAGATAGCGTTAAAAAAACTAAGACAGGAAAGGCAAGTAGCGAAGGGAGAAGGCATAAAACCACTAACTAGAAGAGTAAGGGATGGAATAGAGAGTAAACACCAAAACACACCAGAGATCAGAAGACAGAAAGAGAAAGGCGGGGGCAGGGTTCTTTCTTATTTTTGTATATATGTTTGGACGTACGTATGTCATTTTGTACTTTGACCCTCGCGTTTTTGTGTTAGTTCGGTTGTCGACCCCGTCCCAAATTGCACTAAACAGAATCCTCTGGTTTATCGATATCAGTACCCGTATCACCCTAGAAATTGAATTGTTTACCGTTTTGAATTCTTTTGCGGGTGCAGTTAAAACTTGAAAACTTAAGGGACTATTCGAGTTAGTGGCGGTGGTAAGTCAATGCGCTCTTTGTCATGGTTATAAGCCGTGCGCAATAGTATTACATTGTCCACTAGACTACCGCAAAGGTAAGTCTGTGTAGGTGCAGGTCCAGTTGTGTCAAAACATTGTGTGTTACAACCACTACTTTGCTAAAGAATATCACAAAGAAAACGTTTAAATAACGTGTATTGTTTTGTTGTTGTTTTTCCCCTTCAATTCAAGCAGTTGCAGAGAGTTGTTACTATGGCACTGAAATCCCTTTACCGTGTATGCGAAATTAAAAAAACTGGACCTTATTTTCAGTAGCTTCAGTGTTAGAAGTCAAAATCATTCATATAAAAATAGTATAGTCTTTAGGCTCGCTCGCCATTTGTGCTCAAGCACATCACTAGTCTAATGATTAAATATTGTCATATATTGGGTAAAGGGTGCTTAATTGTAGATACATACAACCATGCAAAAGAAGCTGCTTTTTACTTCATGTTGTGTGTTAGGTATATCTATGCTGCTGTCCAGGCGGACATCTCGAAGGTTCATTGGTGGCAGGATCCTCATGGAGGTGGAGATTAAACTCAACTTCCTCCTATCCAAGGTACTTAGTGAGACATTGCGGGTCAAGGCATAGTGGGTAAAGGGTTATCAAATCTGCATTTTACTTCAGGTGAAGTTTGGGATGCATAGAAGATACCAGGAGTGGTTTCAGAAGAAGGTGAGAGAGTATTGCAGATAAAAGCTATAATTAATTTCAGAGATGGAGTATGCTAGCTATACGTTTATGTGTTTTTATTTATTTACTAATTTAATTGTTTATTATTATTGTTGTTGTTGTTATTGTTTGTTATGTAATAATTATTATATTTTTTATTACTATCATTATTTTTATTGTTATTATTATTAGTTGTTGTTGTTTTGATGTTGTTGTTTTGTTGATCCAGTACTTGTCCACACCAGAGAGCCTCCACCTGATCCCGGAGTTGATTAGGTTCGTGTGTTGTCTGATTCATCCGTCCAATGAAGTGCTGGCGTCTGACATTGTACCACGATGGGCACTCGTGGGCTGGCTCATCTCTCTGTGCCAGGTATGTATATGTGTGTGTGTGTGTGTGTATGGGTGTGTGTATAAGTATGTATGTATGTATGTATGTATGGTGTATATGTGTGTATGTGTGTATAGAACAACCCCCTGGTGTATGCCAATGCTAAGCTGTCATTGCTCTATGACTGGCTATCCTACAATCCTGACACAGACAACATCATGAACATCGGTAAGGAATGGACTGGTTGCTGCTTACATATGTTGAACTAACATTTAGAATAATTGTTGCTTGGACATTATGACAATTTCTAGAGAGTGTTTCAGCACAAATGGCGAGCGAGCCAGCCATTGTGCACAAGTAAGTGAGGTAAAACACTTTTAAATCTAACTTAAGTTCATGTTCTAGCTCATAGTCATGAGTTTGGGAAGGCAAGACATCCTTCAGTTCACTTGTTCTTAGAAGTAGCTACAAGTATGGAGCCATTGACCATTTATTTTAGCTTAGTAGAGTATCACTGAGTAATTTAACCTGTGTGTAGATGAGTCACCCATGCTGTGTGTGTGCATGTGTGTATGATGTGTGTGTGCGTGTGCATGTGTGTGTGTATGTGTGTGTGTGTGTGTATGTGATACCATTAGAGCCGGGCATTCTCCTAATGCATCACTCCCTACGAGCGCATCCTCAGATCACTGGTTCTCTCCTGGACTTCCTGTGTCGTATGGTGGCTAACTTCTGCCCCTCGCAGAGTTCCCTGGCAGAGAATGGAGTCAAGGCTGCCTTCAGGGACATCCTGGAGAAAGGCGTGCTTCTGTGAGTGAGGGATGGAGAGAAGAGAAATGAATGGGGGAAGTTCTTATGGAAGGAAGGCTATCAGTTTAGTTGTTATTTATGTTATTGTTTGTTTGTTTTTGTTGTTGTTGTTGTTTTTGAACTAGAAAAAAATGCCATCAAAATCATTCAGAAGTTTTTTTTAATAATACATTTTTCCTTTTTATACATATTGCTAGTGGTGTGTTAGAGTGCTAGTGGTGTGTTAGAGTGCTAGTGGTGTGTTAGAGTGGTGTGTTAGAGTGGTGTGTTAGAGTGCTAGTGGTGTGTTAGAGTGCTAGTGGTGTGTTAGAGTGCTAGTGGTGTGTTAGAGTGGTGTGTTAGAGTACTAGTGGTGTGTTAGAGTGCTAGTGGTGTCTAATGCCCAGCCAGCCTGCCCACTTATGTAGGCTACATACATACATAGTAACGTGCACTAATAATCTGTATCCCAAACCATTTCTCTTCCTCAAACAACAACATCATGCATTCACTGTAGGCCGCCCTGCATTAGTGCTCCGACATTACATAAGACATTATTAATCTCATATTCATTATGTGTGTACTCGAGCTATATATCCTCATTTAGTGATCCTGTAAGTATTCTATTATTTGTGTCATCTGCTAGGTCCCTGGATCCGCTGTTTGGCAACCCCAGACTGGGTGACGACTTGAAGGCATTGCTTAAGAGCACCTTTCCAGAGTTTTATCAGCCGGGTGAGAAAGTGTGTGTTGTGTGGTGTAGTGGTTGTGTCCTGGGCTCAGGGCCCGCGTCCTGAGTTCAAGCCCGCGTCCTGAGTTCAAGCCCAACTCAGGCAATTTTTCCGTCTGATTTCCATCTGCCTCCCACAATCCCCACCAGTCCACCCAGCTGTGATTGGGCACCTGGCATTTGCTGGGGTGCAAATTCAAGGCCTTTTCTCATGAAGCAGCAATGGTCCAGGTGGGACTTCGGGTGCCCACACCACTTGTTGTGAGGAAAGGCCTGTTCTCCTGCAAGTTCCTAGCCCGGCTCCAGGAGCTTTGCTTGCACGGCTCACAGTGCCTGCTTAGTGCACAGGCATCCTGGCTCTGCCAGGTGTGCATGACCGCCTAGCGGCAGCTAGAGAATTTGCATTTGCATTGTGTGTGTGTGTGTGTGTGTGTGTGTGTGATCATGCATGCATGTACGTGGTTTATGTGTTGTTGTTTGTGTTATTGTTTAGTAAGTGTTGTTTGTGTGTTATTTGTGTTATTTATGCATTGTTTATGTGTTGTTTATATTTTGTTTTGGTTGTTGTTTAAGTTGTTGTTTGTGTGTGTTTGTGTTATTTAATGCTGTCTATGTGTTATATATAATGTTGTTTATGTGTTATTTATTTGTTTTGTTGTTGTTTGTGTTGTTGTTTATGTGTTGTTTATATGCACACGTAGTTCCTGAGCCTGGTAACAGAACTAATTCTGGCGCATCCACAGAAGTGCTAGAGATCGCTGCAGGGGGCGGAGACAAAGGAGGTGTGGCTTCGGGTGGTGCTGACTCTGAGGTGGATTACTTGCAGGGCGATGATTCAGAAATCTCATCTGCCTTCTCTGGTACGTACGTACGTACGTGGTGTTGGTGGGAGGAGTTTGGAAGTGGGCACAGATGCTTGGTGCTGTCCATTCTCCCAGGATATGTAGTTGGATGCACTGGCATTAGAGGAGTTCAAGTATGGCAATTCTGCACAAGTCACTTGAAAGATAAAGTTCTTTGTACGAAGAAAAAGCACAAAGAAACAGGAGGATTTAACAAAAGACATGCAACTGTGATTTATTTAACCATGTAGATATTATCAAGATCGTCCAACAATAAACTGGACAAGTCGGAGAATGGAATTGAAAAATAGTGTTAAATCACCTCGAATTCTTACCCTTTTTTTTTTAATATTGAAGTAACAATTGAAGAAGACTTAGTTAGCTGGAAATATCAGTTCATGTATGTATGTGTGTATGTATGCATCATATCCTACGTCTATATATGCAGGGTCCAGTGTGATACTGTATTGTCAGAACATTTCATTTGATCTGACATTTTTGTCATTCCAATTGCTCGTTGTCTTGCCCATATTCTAGATCCTGAAGATGACATGGAAGACATGGAAGAAGGCGGGGATGAGGGTGAACCAGAGAATGCCACTCCCACCTCTGACTCCACCCACCCGGCATCTGTGGATATCACTGTTGAGGCAGTGGCGGACAGTAACAGCTCTGATGTTGCCAACTCTGACACCTTTTTGACCCCTGACCCCTGGGCTCGCATTAACGAGTTGCCGACGCCATTGAGAGAGAAGATGATAGAATTGCGAGAGGACAAGTAAGAGAGTTTATGACCGGGAGACCAACTTGGGGAAACATGCAATTCAACTCACTCATGTTTGAAGCACTTCTGGTTTGATTGTGGACAGATTTAAGTGTATAGTTACTAGCAATCACCCACCACACAGTGGCCATCACCCACCACACAGTGGCCATCACCCACCACACAGTGGCGAGCAACCCACCACACAGTGGCCAGCACCCACCACACAGTGGCGCTTGATGTATGCGGGTTTGCTAATTAGTAGCGTGCTAGTAGCTTAATTAGATTAATAATGATGCATTGTACATAGTAGGTGCCCCAATTTTTGCAACAGTTGTTCTCATGTAATTCTTGTATTGTTGTTTACTGTAGGAGTTCGAATCCAGCGTCTCTTTTGTCAACTATTCTTGACTTCATTCAAGAAACTTCTGGAGATGAGGTGAGTGTTTTATTAGGGGGTGTGGGTAGAGGTGCACCGATAGAAGATTTTACCGATATACCGATAACCGATATTTTATCTAGAATCAAGGCCGATACCGATAACCAATAGATATATTCATTGAATTTTGAAAATTTAATTTGTACATAATTAGAAGTATAATGGTACTCGTCTAGAGTCTTCAGTGACAGGAACAAAGTAGTGCCAAATTGGCGACCTCTTTTTAGTCATCGTAGTTAAGTTTCTTTGTCTTTACACCGTCTAGGAGCAAGCAGAACTCATCCGTTCAGTGTCCACGCGGCGAGTACGAAATTTTTTCTATCGGTTAATTATATCGGTACGGCGGGTAGTGTTGACAACCGATACCGATATCGAAAAAGTAAGGCCGATAAACCGATAAACGATGTGCACCTCTAGGTGTGGGTATGCCATCTTATGAGATAACTTCTGCTGAATCAGCAATAATGCACACAGGCAGTGCATGTATATATTATAATACTTATTGCACGAGTCAGCATACAATATGAGGAGATATTTCAAGAGTATGCTTAAGTATTTTCACGAGCCGAAGGTGAATTGAAATACAAGCATGAGAATGAAACATCATCCACATTGTATATGTAACTCCGCCATACTAATAATACAGTTGTCCAGAACTACACACTGGCACATTGGAGTGTTTAATATGGGAGATTATTTAATGTCTTGCGTGATGTGGAAATACTCGAGGAATAATATACCATGTACAATAAATATGTAATTGATTTCACTTCATTCCAGGGGAGAGGTGAGAGTGCAGACTCGTGTGCGCTGCTCCGTTGGGTCATGTGTTCTCTGCTGGTCTAGAGGCTCCGTGTATTGGGCGTGTCGATGATGAGGGGGAGGAGCAGCTGGGAACAGGAGGAGAGGATGTCTCCGGTGCGGAAAAGAAAAAGTCAAACGAAAGGGAACCTCTATTAGTGGACGAGCTGTTCAGGTCAGCTGTCAGTGATTGTGTATGTGTGTGTGTGTGTGTGTGTGTGTGTGTGTTGATGGGATTCAAGTTTTATTTATCCACCTGGTAGCATGGTTGATGTCATGGATTCTTCACTGAAGGTTAGGGGCAGTGGTTTATTTGCACTTGTCAGAAAGTTCAGATGAGACTTTTAATATGGAACCTGGTGGTGGTGTTGGAAACCACTCATGGAGCTGAGAATGTGTGTGTGTGTGTGTGTGTGTGTGCATGTGTGTCAGGTACATAGTGGTGTGATGTCCACACTCAAATGTGAATTGAACCAGTTGCTTGCTTCTATGATAGCAACATGTACATGTATGTACATTATATACATTTATATTATATTTAATAAGCAGTAGAAACTGGTATGTATGTATGCAACTGTCTCTTGTGTCAGAACTGGACATTAGGTACATACGTAGATGCACGAAAACTTCCAGAGATGGATTATTACAGTATGTCTACATCTATGTGTTTATTAATTATTTTGTCTGATTAATTTCGTATCATACATTTTCTCTCCAATGTCATTTATATCTGATTCCATTACAGACGACTCGCGGACACCCAACCCCAGGCCCCGCCCATTTCTTCTCTTGCACTCGCTCTGCACTCTCAGCAGCCGAGATTCGGGTTCGTCCTCCTCTACTACCTCTACTGTTGCCACGCCCACTCTGTAGATGACTCGAGCCTCGCAGATACCAGCAAGGACTACTTCACACCTTACCGACAGCTAATGAGGGTCAAAGATGGAGTCTCTTTTGAAGAATGTCTCTTTGCTGATCTCAATGTGAGCAACTTGTCTAATGTTTACATAATTGACACTAGTGCATGTAGTGTTTGCTGTTAACCCTCAGTGTGCATGCACGAGAGGGTTATAGTAGTCGTCTTGTCTGTCTGTCTGTCACGCTCTAATTTTGGAGATTGCTGACACTTAACAACCGTTGATTTAGGTACGAACTTACTCGGAACGACGTTTGAAGACCTTTCATTGCACTGCTCTTTTTATTTTCAGGCTGATTTTTGAGAAAGTGCACGTAGGTACTAGCTTTTGTGGGTAGCGCCCCCTATCTATCGTCACATTGTAATCACATGAGCAAATAATTTCTTGCTGCCTGCAGTAGTTTTGCTTTATGCTGGGAAGTTAACAGAGTGCTGAAGTGGAGTTTTGCATTGAAAATATATACCGGTGAGTGTCTCTGACCTGTTCAGCTTCTCTCTCTTATGAAGAAAGCGTTTACATGTACCATTTTAATTGCTTGAGCTATATTGATGCCTCATTAGAGTGACCAAAAATAAATTATTCTTTTGGTCTGAGATGATTTTGTAATATGTTGTGTATGTTTATTAATTTTTTATCATTATTACTTTTATCAGTTTTTATTTCTACTAGCAACGACTTCTCCACACACACTCACTGGCACTTCACCACACACACTCACTGGCACTTCACCACACACACTCAGTGGCAGTTCACCACACACACTCACTCAGTGGCACTTCACCACACACACTCAGTGGCACTTCACCACACACGCTCAGTGGCACTTCACCACACACACTCACTGGCACTTTCATCACCACACCACTCACTCGGTGCACTTCCCCACAACACACCATTGACACTCACCACACACGCTCAGGCACTTCCCAACACACACTCAGTTGACACTTCACCACACACGCTAGTGACACTTCACACACCCACACTCAGTGACATTCCCACAACCACACACACACAGTGACCGACTTCACACCCACACACTCATGGCACTTCATCACCACCACACTCTTAGTGAACTTCACACACACCACACACACTCAGGGCACGTCACCACACACACCAGTGGCAACTTTCACCACACACACACACACTCAGTGGCACTTCACCACACACACACACACACACACACACACACACTCAGTGGCACTTCACCACACACACTCAGTGACACTTCACGCACACACACACACACATACTCAGTGGCACTTCACCACACACACACTCAGTGGCACTTCACCACACACAGTCAGTGGCACTTCACGCACACGCACACACACACACACTCAGTGACACTTCACCACACACGCTCAGTGGCACTTCACCACACACACACACTCAGAGGCACTTCACCACACACGCTCAGTGACACTTCACCACACACACTCAGTGGCACTTCACACACACACTCATGCACTTCACACACAGCACTCGGGGCACTTCACACACACACACCCCACACACAGTGGCACTTCACCACTCCCCACACACAGCACTCATGGCACTTCACACACACACTCAGTGGCACTTCACACACACATCAGTGGGCAACTCTTCACACACACACACACACACTCAGTGGCACTTCAACACCACACACCACACATCTCTTGGCACTTCGCCCCCACACGACACCAAACACACCACTCAGTGGCACTTCACCACACCCACCAGTGACCCTTCAACGCACACACACACACACACACACTCAAGTGGACTTCACCACACACACTCTGGCACTTCACGCACCACCACACACACACTCAGTGGC
>WLWD01005063.1_pt1 | contig 38633 bp, 18 predicted proteins | sample 6712731 | NCBI WGS metagenome assembly WLWD01 (sample SAMN12718690, study PRJNA576275) | sponge metagenome | isolation source: marine sponge | host: Mycale hentscheli | place: New Zealand: South Island, Marlborough, Capsize Point | collected 2014-11-01
GCTCGCTCGCCATGCATTTGCGCTATTCGAGCGCACCACTAGTTTAGATATATGTATGGACGTATGTATGTCATTTTGTACTTTGACCCTCGCGTTTTTTGTGTTAGTTCGGTTGTCGACCCCCGTCCCTAATTGCACTAAACAGAATCCTCTGGTTTATCGATCAGTACCCGTATCACCCTAGAAATTGAATTGTTTACCGTTTTGAATTCTTTTGCGGGTGCAGTTAAAACTTGAAAACTTAAGGGACTTCCATTTCTATTCGAGTTAGTGGCCGTGGTAAGTCAATGCGCTCTTTGTCATGGTTATAAGCCGTGTCACACAGTATTTACCTGAAAAATACATGTCCACTGACTCTACTGCCAAGGTAGTCTGTTTAGGTGCATGTCCACTGTGTCAAAGCAGTTTGTGTTTACAAACCACTCTTATCTAAAAAATATCACGAAAGCAAACTTTTTAAATAACGTGTATTGTTTTGTTGTTGTTGTTTTTTCCTTCAATTCAAGCAGTTGCAGAGAGTTGTTACTATGGCACTGAAATCCCTTTACCCTGTATGCTAAATTTAAAAACTGGACCTTATTCAGTAGCTTCAGTGTTAGAAGTCAATAAAAATAGTCTAGTCTTTAGGCTCGCTCGCCATTTGTGCTCAAGCACACCACTAGTTTATCTGTTTATGGGGTACGTGAGACTTCTGTTTTCGCCCGCGCCTCTAATTACGTAAGTTAGGTAAAGCGAGTTCCAGTATTTTCAATTAACAAGCGCGGAGAATCATCCTGCTGCACTGCCTTACGCAACTTTGTTTCAACCAAAAAGTTTACAGCTACTCTCTTCTTGAAACAATTGTGAAGTTTTTGTCAAGCTGCGCTTCTTTGCCACTGCTTTCGAAGTTTATTCAGGTAATTCTGTTAGTTTAGTCTGGGATCAGAGACTTTAGATTTTCTGATGCTAAATGAGAATGGAAAGGGTTACACTGTGCAGCACTACAGTTAGATGTTGTTTTTTTTCCTTCCAAGCAGTTGCAGAGAGTTGTTACTATGGCACTGAAATCCCTTTACCCTGTATGCTAAATTAAAAAACTGGACCTTATTTTCAGTAGCTTCAGTGTTAGAAGTCAAATATAAAAATAGTATAGTCTTTAGGCTCGCTCGCCATTTGTGCTCAAGCACATCACTAGTTTATTTGTATATATGTATGGACGTACGTAAGGCATTTTTGTACTTTGACCCTCGCGTTTTTGTGTTAGTTCGGTTGTCGACCTCGTCCCAAACTTCACTAAACAGAATCATCTGTTTATCGATCAGTACCCGTATCACCCTAGAAATTGAATTGTTTACCTTTTTGAATTCTTTTGCGGGTGCAGTTAAAACTTGAAAACTTAAGGGACTTCCATTTCTATTTGAGTTAGTGGCGGTGGTAAGTCAATGCGCTCTTTGTCATGGTCATAAGCCGTGCGCAACAGTATTTACTTGAAAATACATTGTCCACTACACTACCGCGAAGGTAAGTCTGTGTAGGTGCATGTCCAGTTGTGTCAAAGCATTGTGTGTTACAACCACTACTTAGCTAAAGAATATCACAAAGAAAACTCGGGTATGCGAAAATTAAAAAACTGGACCTTATTTTCAGTAGCTTCAGTGTTAGAAGTCAAAATCATTCATATAAAAAATAGTATAGTCTTTAGGCTCGCTCGCCATTTGTGCTCAAGCACATCACTAGTTATGTTGATTCAGTCTTTTAAGTTTCAGTTTTTGTCATTGTTGTTTGCTGTGTATGTCCCAGTAGCTATAATTGGCGAGCGAGCGTAGCGAGCGAGAAACTTACAGGGGTAACACAATCGAAAATCGGGGATGTTTATTGGCGAGCGAGCGAGACAGTATTAGGGGTGGATAATGCAAAATCGGGTATATGTTATATATATGTATGTATGTATGGATGGTACGTATGCGCTTTAAACGCGCGCGCGGGGAACTTTTTTCTCTTAAAAACACGGCTATTTAGGCTTGACTCCAGTTTATTCTGAAACTACAGCATTAAGCAAACCTTACTTTATACTTAAGCTCCAAAGTATGAGAAAATTCCTGCTAAAACGCTTGTTTTCAAGACACAAAACGTTGATTCGACAGGTTACTATGGCATTGAAGACCCTTTTCCAGACTTAATTTCAAAACTTCGCCGTTTTATGGGGGGATACGGAGTGCCGGTTGTTGGTTGTCAAGAGCCGTTGGTAGTCAGAATGCCGTAGTATTAATGCTAAGGAAGCTACTACTTCTCGAGGGAAGCTGAGATAAGTACGCAATTCCATATTTGTTAGCTAAATATGGAAAATTTAACTCTGGCCTTTCTTTTTTGTAGCTAAGAGCTTGTCAACAGTGACTGGTAAATTCAAATAGTCAGATTGGCTCAAATTTGGTACTACAAAAGTTACCACTGCTCAAGAAAATGAGGTAAGAAAGTAATTTTGTATTTGTGTGCTAAAATTGATTGTCTTTTGTTTTTGTAGGTGAGAGCTTGTTGTCAAGAATTCAAGTTAATTCAGATGGTCAAAGTAACTTCAATTTGATACTACAGAAGTTATCAATATTCAAGAATTATGTAAGTAGTAATTCCATAATATTTGTTGGCTAAAATTAATAATAATAACACTGGTTTATTTTTTATCGTAGCTGAGATCTTGTTCAAGAGTTACTGGTGATTGAGATTATCAGAATGGTTGTGATGTTTGATACTACAAAAGTTACCATTAATAAGGTAAGAGAGTGATTTTGTATTTGTTTGCTGAAATCAAATGTCATAACTGCTATTATAGTGTTTGCATGAAGTAAGCTAAAACATAGTAACATTTTATGTTACCTAACTATCAGGCTCGCTCGCCATTTGTGCTCAAGCACACCACTAGTTTGTATATATGTTTGGACGTACGTACGTCATTTTGTACTTTGACCCTCCGTATTTTTGTGTTCACACCTCCGGTTTAGCGACCATTACCCGTATCACCTTAGAAATTGAATTGTTTACCGCTTTGAATTGTTTTGGGGGTGCTTGCCCCGAAACAGGAAAAGACCTAAACTCTATGATTCAGAGAGTGACCTATTACTGTACAAGAGCTTTTTCGTAAGCATTACTTTGAAATTTTGGACCACACCATTAACAGCATCAAGTCAAGATTTGATCAGCCTGGGTACGCATTGTACAAGACAGTTGTGCAGTTAAAACTCAAAATCTTATGGGAGCTCCATTTCTATTCGAGTTAGTGGCGGTGGTAAGTTAATGCGCTATTTGTCACAGTTATAAGCCCTACTCAACAGTATTTACTTAAAAATGCATTGTCCACTAGACGAACCATGAAGGTAAGTCTTGCGTAGGTATGTTCAGTTGTGTGAAAATATTGTGCGTTACAACTACTATTAAGAATATCACAAAGAAAATTTTAAACGTGATTTGATTTTGTTGCTTCTTTTTCAATTCAATCTGTTGCGGGAGCGGTTACGATGACATTGAAACCCCTTTACCTCATACATAATTTAAAAACTCGACTTTATTTTAATAGCTTGAGTGTTAGTTGTTAAAATCAAATTTAACAATAGTGTAGTTTAAGGCTCGCTCGCCATTAGTTGTTAGTTTTTTCCTTCAATTTAAGCAGTTGCAGAGAGTTAGTTGTTACTATGGCACTGAAATCCCTTTACCCTGTATGCTAAATAAACAAACTGGACCTTATTTTCAGTAGCTTTAGTGTTAGAAGTCAAAATCATTCATATAAAAATATTATAGTCTTTAGGCTCGCTCGCCATTTGTGCTCAAGCACATCACTAGTAGCTATACAATATATACTCTCTACATCATATAATAATCATTTAACAAATTATTTATTTGAAATGAAGCTACTAGCTAATTCTTTATAAAAATCATTTGCTTTGTAATGTAATTGTTCAGGACTCAACCTGAACAGTAAACATATACTCTTCAACTTGAACTGTCACTAATAACACCCAATGCCCACACACGAATATACCATTACGTAGCCTTTCACATAATGATATTCATATCTCTTACCCACAGGTTCTGTCTCACTGTGTGTGCTTATTTATCCCTTGTACTCATAAGTTTAAAAGTGTGATATATATGACCCTAACCTGTTATTGCAATAGTAGTACTCGCTTTTGGCGATATTGGCAAGGCTACAGTTGCTAGCGCGACAGCGGCTACGCCATATCTATAGCTAGAGTCAGGGGGGAGTATATCTCTGGTCCTTCGAACATCCACCAGTTAAATGACTATTAGTTAGTTCTTATTATTTTTGAGTCTTACAATATGAAATTATATTCTTTTTCAGTCCTTTGTGATCTATTCCTAGTCTCTCATCGACAAGTATAAAGTACGAGATTAAAAGAAGATTGCATGCGACTGACTGACTACTATCCATTGTGTAGATACAAAATGTGTACTTACGATCTGTAGAAAGGCGTTCACTTTCTCTTATATGACTGACTTCACTATGCCCACTGCTTATGTGTGAAGAAATTGCTGGACATGGTGTAGGTGAGCCTGTTGGTAACAAATAAAAGAGTATTAAGTAAATAATGCAATATTCACCATAAAGTATAATAATTTCAGGTTAAAACAAAGACACAGTATACTGAAGTTATTTTTAGCCTATCATCTTTTGTAAACCATACACTATAAAAACAGTGAACTATAAAGAAGATTCTTTCACTACATTTAAGCAGATAATTATTCATATCTAAACAGTTATCTCCAAATGAATTTACAGACTCTTAATACTAGATAATTAATTTTTACAGTAAAAAAAATTATTACTAATTTTAAGACTAGTTTATGTTTAGTATATAATATTCACTTGGAAGAGGTCTTTTTTATCTGAATTTTAATGATCAGTTTTAATACAAGTTTAAGTCTCTAAATGTAAATGGATAACTTACATTTCTAAATCATGTATTTACTTATAGTTTAAAAAGTGCTGATACTACATGCACTATACATAAAAGGTGAGAATTACAAATTTAACACTGAGGTTTAAAGCAAAAAGTTAGCAAGATTTGCTAATTGAGATTGTCAAGTTTAAAAATGCATCATAATGAAGCTGGTTGTAGCTTGCATCTCAGTAGTGTTTATTCAATCTCATGACAGAAGTTGTATATTTCATATGAAACACAAGCAAACAAAGAGTGTAGCTAGTTCCAATAATCTGAACCTCTATGTACTCTTTCAAGTCCATTTGTACTTCCATAATTCTTTCCTATAATAATGGAGTCGATAATGTCATGTTCCTAACTACTTATTCAGGCAATGACAAAATATACTATAAGAACGTTAAACTTCTCAAGCAATGTTTCTGCATGTGTGTATTTTGATGAAGTGATTACAATACAATAATGCAAGCATAGTACATGTATGTGTTTTTTGTGAATCTCACTTGATTATGAAGGAACAAGTTAATACCGTCGTGGATCAATTGTATCTATCAAAGTGTAACCAAAGTTATAAGTAATTAAATTCTTCAAAAATTTGAAATCTGCTATTAGTTCTGTACTTAATTTTTTTCATCAATGGATATAGAATAAGTCAGTCAAAAAACACTAACATTTTTGAATGTGCCAAAGACACCATTCTATTAAAGAAAAAGTTAAAACAAAAATACAAAGTAAACAATAACTCAATCTTCATGACATTATTTGAGTAAACTTGTTTAAATTTAATTTACACATTCCTGACTTCCATTGGTTTATGATAGAGATGTTTAAATGGACACAAAATAATTGAAATTAAAATATATAATTCTATAAAAATATGTAATTAAACTCAGGATACTTTAGGCAAGATACCTGCTACTTTGTTAATGAATAGCTATTTTATTAAACACACCTAATGACCACTCTCTTTAACCAACACCACATACACACAAAGAAGGAGCTACACAATTAGAATAATTATTCATCTCCTTTTCCCAGACTCTGTTCAGGCTCATGAACCTTCTAATTACCAAACATCACTGTTTTACTCTTGCATACTTACAACATAAAACTCTCTTAAATCTTATTGCTATAACTTGATTTGCTTTCTCCAAGTACTGTTCAATCTAGTTGTTAAGATCAGCTGGTAAGCTAGATCCTTGGAGGTATTTTAACCTGATCCAGCCTGAGACCTTGAAAACCTGCAGACTGAGGACACACCCCGGGAGAACTGACCTAATAGAGCAGTTTCTCCAGTCACAAATGTGTTAATACCTTAGCCTATCAACCAAGCTGAGATCACACCACAGCAGTGATGTGAAAGCTGAAAAAATTAGCATGCAATAATACTGACTATAGCATAATTTCTAAATAAATACTTTGAAGAACTATGTATATAATATTGATATATTTAATGACAGAACATTACTAATAGTAAAGAATTTTGAAAAAAATTGAGGTCTTATAACAATGATTATAAACAGATTGTGAGATTTTTTTTGTTAGTGTTAAAATAGCTTTAATTGAAAAAAGAAGTTGACCCAGATTGTCTAAAGTAACAGTTCTCCCTTATAAACGATATGGTGGCAAATACTTAATAAATATACGTATCAAGGATTACTAATGTTAGAATAACATTTGATGTCGCCAATACAAGAGTATTCATTTTAAAACTATGCTGAATGAAGTGGACAAGCTGCTTAAATTATATACCACATTTGCTGTGACAACTGCTGTATACTTTGGAGTGCTTATCATCATCAATTAAGGATTTTTATACTAGTGGTGCGCTCGAATAGCGCAAATGCATGGCGAGCGAGCAGACTCTTTTTACAGGAAAATAGGACAGAAATTACATCTAACTGTAGTGCACAGTGTAACTCTTTCCATTCTCAGTTAGCATCAGAGAATCTAAAGTCTCTGATCCCAGACTAAGGAAGTGGGACCCATGTGTAGTAACAATAACAGAATTACCTGAATAAACTTCGAAAGCAGTGGCAAAGAAGCGCAGCTTGACAAAGACTTCACAATTGTTTCAAGAAGAGAGTAGCTATAAACGTTTTGGTTGAAACGTTGCGTAAGGCAGTGCAGCAGGATTCTCCGCGCTAGTTAATTGAAAAATACTGGAACTGTGAACGCTTTACCTAACTTACGTAATTAGAAGCGCGGGCGAAATATTTTGACGTACGTATACATACTTAACACAACTGATAGTCAGCTTCGCTCGCTTCGCTCGCTCGCTGAATTATGTGTGAATGTACATGTGACATTAATAGTGAATATGACAAAAATACATAACTGTTCAGTAAGTTTTGAAATACAAAGCAGGATAGCCTTCTTGGAGCTAAATTAACACTTGGAAAATTTTATTCATTTTGACAAATGCCTAACAACATAAAGTGGACATTAAAACCCATTAAACTTTTACTTCAGTATGCTGCAAAACACTTTTTTAGGCATCAGGAAACTACATAGAAGTTAGAAATTATAAGAGTAAAATTCTTTGGCACTGTAAAAAGGCGCGTACATTATAATTTCCGCATGCTGTCGAAGGGCTTTGACCACAGTGCACTATGATATTCCATTCACATCAGTGTACTGTTTAACACTCTGCTTGAGCTTCACAATACCTAGGAATCTTGCGAATACAAAGCTGTAACTCAAATAAACTCTCTTTCTATCGTATTACATTGTATAAGGTTTGAACATAAAGCTTTTCATACAGCAGTATTCTCCATTTATACAGTCAAAAATATTATTTTTATAGCCTGTTGTTCCGGCATTCACGTAGTTGTCAATAAGATTGTACCTCCATGATCATTTCATGAATATAGAAGTAAACAGGAAAATATCTATGGACCCAACGAAGCCGAGTGTAAGTCAAACAATTTTGTTATTTTAGTAAAAAATCCCCCTCCACCTGGAGATATGTGAATTTTTTTGTAAGGGGAGGATGCATACAACTACTGGGGGCATGTTGTAAGAGCTAAAATAAGGCAAGTCAAAAAAATAAAAGCAAACTGGAAATCAAAGCTGATACAGGGCAAAAGAAGTGGTAGCTTGCATCTCAGTTAGTGTATAAACATGCTCAAGATGGAAGCTGTTTATCCTACGATAAACACAAGCAAACAAAGAGTGTATTTTCTAACATGTTATAATCAAAGTAAAAAATAACTCAATTTGCATATCGTTTGATAAATATTATGAATTTAGTAAAACGAAATTGCTGACTTACATTGGTTCATAATTTAAACAAATATATAAAATAATAGAGATTATTTATTAAAGTATACAATTCTTTGAAATATGTAATTAAACTCCAGATGCTTTAGATCGGATACCTGCTACATTGTCAGTGAATTGCTATTTTATTAAACATACCTAATGGCCAGTCAAAATAAATGATTTTGTCTTGCTTGGCTCCAGCAGTCTCAAATGTGACAGGAAATTTCAAATCATTTTCATTTTTTAGAATGCATTCACATTTTGGAGGATGACCCGAGGCTTCAGTATATTGATTAATATCACTTTTCATAATTGATAATTGTGAAGAGTCAATGAAAGGGTCTTCGTAAAGCTGATTTGATTGAACTTTAATCAAAGGGCCTTTGTATTTCAAATCAAGCTTATTTGATTTAACTTTAAATTCAAAATTGACATGATTAACACGATGTAAATAGTTGTCTTTCTTTTTAGTATACACATCTTCGATTGGATCTGTGTATATTCTTAAATTTTTGCATGCTAGAAATTGTAAGTTCCATTTCTTGCGTGATTCACTTGAACAATTAGATCGTGTATGATTATAATATAAATATAATGTATACTGAACAGGATACAACCAATCAATTAAAATTTTAATAAAAATTGCTATATGACAAAATGTATTCATTTTCAGTTCTCCAGAAGTATCCGAAAAATCACCACCTTTCACTATTGAAAATTCGTATGGAGAATTCTCATCAGAAGACTTTGCAAATGTTAGTTGATCAGTGGATGATGCACAGTGTTGAATTTTGACAGTAGCATCAAACGGTTTTGAACTAGTGATATGATATATCCCACTAACCAAGTGGCATCCATCTGGAAATATGAACTTTTCACATTGTGTGTATGCTGCAATAGATACTTTTATATTACCACTACTGTTACTTCTATTACAGTGCAACTCGATTCCATAATTTTCTACTGTCTTTTGGTCTTCATATAAATCAGCAGTTACGGTTTTAATTGGGTTAAACTTTGATTGTGCAACTAAAGTAAAACAAGAATCATTCATTGTACATTCATGTTATAATTCACATTCTAATTCCAAGAAGCTGCAAAATCATTAGTAGATTAGAAAGATAAAAATATTCAGGGGGGGTGGTGGGGGTAGGAGGGAGCAATGCTGCAATAAATAGTTTTACAGACTTATGCTACATTAAACTGATTTCAACGTCACAAAAAAATATAGTACTTATTACATGAGTCAGAGTGTGATATGGCGAAATATTTCATGAGCAGGCTAATTTATTTTTATGAGCCAGAGGCGAGTGAAAATAAAGCCTGAGAGTGAAATATCTTGCCATAACACTCTGACAAGTGTAATAAGTGGTTTATTCCGCACTAGATATCTTCATTGCTGTATAGTTAGTACTAGAGGAGGGGTAACTCACAACCAGTACAGTTGGTTGTAGGGGTACCCACATCCCCAGCTGATATTTTAGCAACTGCTCTAAGTACCCTGCTCTTTACCCTGCTCAACAGTACAATCCAAAAAATTGAAAAGTTTGGTGGTTGCTATAACTACAGGGTACTGAGCTTGCGCAGTATAGTATGAAATAACAGTGTGAAATAGCGTGAGTTATTTCATGGGTCATGTACCTAAAAATATCATTGTGAAGATATCTAGGGTGAAATAAATATATATACATATGTGTGTGAGTGCATAACTTTAGGCCTTTTTAGAGAGGCCTTGTGCCCCCTAACCCCCCCCCCCCCCCCCCCCCCCCCCCCCCCCACACACACACACACACACCTCCCTGGAATTAAGTTGCTTCTCTGAGAATTATTAATCAACTTCATGGTTACACTTGCTACAAATTTTTTATCAATTTCAAGGAAATTAGAAATCACCTGATATTTCAAAAATATTTACATATTTAACTCCTCTCAAGTTTGGTTCTAAAAATTACCCTGTACAAACAGCGTTGTAAAGAGAAAAATATCGAAAACTGTTACAGCATAAAAGTATCAGCTAAGGTGATATAACTGCACTCTTATTGAGGGGGCCAGAATTATTGGAGGAACCACTAGCCCCATTAAGAATTATTGAAGGGGCCACTGCCCCCCTTGTTCCTGCTCCACTGATCATATGAAGCACCAAAGTTGTGAACCCTCTGCTCTATTACACTACCTAACTAAATTACAATATGATCTCAGACAAAAAGAAGAAGTAATCTGTTAGCAATTTTAATCAGGCATCAATATAGCTCGAGCAATGAAAATGCTACATGGAAACGCTGACTACATAATTTCTTGCAGCCTGCGGTGTAGTTTGCTTTATGCTCAGAGAAGTAGCACAATAAAAGGTCCTAAATCTTCATTCTGAGTAAGGTCATACCTAAATGAAAGGTTAATTGTCAGTAATCTCCAAAATCAGAGTGTGACAGACAGACAGACAGACAGACAGACAGACAGACAGACAGACAGACAGACAGTCAGACAGACAAGGCACCTACAATAACCCACTCGCATGTGTGCTGAGGGCTAAAAATTCTTTCTATGCAAGATAAAGAGTGCACCTTGTATTGACATTGGTATTGACTGATTATTTCTATAAAATATTTTCAGTATATGGGTAGTACCATAGCTGGCATTCCACTAATATTCTGCAATATTCTACAACAGTTAGCTGCTGACCAGTGCCTTCTGCAATTCCCCTTAGCTGCTGCATCCTTAGATAAGCAGCTGATTCTTTCTAGCTGGTGGGGATTGGGGGTTTCCCTACTTTTTTTAATTATTGTGGTTTATATATTATATTCTCTCAAGGTACACTAAAAATTTTAATCAATTATACATAGAAAGCCAACAAACTTCATTTCAGATTCACAAATTGGGAATATGAAACATGCTCAAACTTATTATATTCTCCTTGTTTTGAACTATAGATAGGCTAGGTCACCCTCTCTGAAGCATATCACTTCAGAATCCTGCAGAGTCTTATAGCCCTAACTGTGTCATCTAGAAGCTAAGCCGACAACAAAAGGTAATTTTTAAGGAATCAAAATAGTGTTAATAAATGGTTCTAATAGCTATATATATGTATATGAATATATTATACAACTCTGGTTTAGCTAGTGATAAACAAGCTGGAATTTTTATTCTGAAATTTCTATGCATGCAAAAAAATTCAGTATAAATATTCAGTATAAAGATATATGAAACGAGTACAAATTATAATATAAATTGTTAATAGTTGGAACTAGATTTAATTATACATATTATAATATATTGATATAATAATATATATATACATATATATATATTATCATATATATATACCGGGTTTCATACAGGATTTTTCTTGGGGGGAAAAGAGTTTAGGAAGGAGGGGCACACATATCAAATATTTGTTTGACCACAGGGGATAGGGACCCTTTTCTTGTCTCTAAATTGAGTTTGACAAAATTTTGTCAGATGATAATGTTTCGGCAATGAATGCAGTAAAAGTTTACACTGAGATATCCTAAGCATTTTCAAAGGAGATTAATTAGATTTGTTTAACTTAACTTGCAACCACTTTGATTATAGAGAAATGAAGTTGTGAACCATTTGGTAATAACTTGTGTGCCTTGAAATGAAGGCTATTCTTGGAAAAAATCGAAATGCTTGAACTTTTGTTTACTTAGTCAGCCAACAATGAATATCCAACTATACTATGAGAGTGCCGTTGAGGGATGAGTAAAGTTTGATTTTTCTGCTTAGTGGATCATGAAAAATTCTTTGGTATCGTTAATTAACAAATGGACTTTGACTTCCGCATTCTTTTACATATTGACTTCAGTAAGGTACTAAACACTACTTGGGATTCAAATAAACTGAAAGTAAAATAAGTGTAGCTCAGAGTTCTCTATTCTTTATTAAAGATAAGAATCATATACCTGGGCTAGCTAACTTACCATTTATGGTAACGCAAACCATTAGTTGGAGTTAACCAGCAATTATTATCACACAATATTGTCAACCATGTGGTTATGAAAACTCTATATGGTTATAGTCTAGCTCAAATGGTAGACACAAACGTTGTGACCGAGACAGAGATAGAATCATATGAAACCACATCACAAGAGTATCAGCTATATTGCATACATCCAGAAAGCAGTCCGTCATTTTACTGTTGGAGTCTCCATAAATCAAGCTCGATTGAATATGGAAGTTGATACTGGAGCTGCACTTTCCATCATAAGCAAATATACCTACTAAAATATTTGGTCCAGCTGAGAAGCTCCTTCCCTACAAACTACCAACACCAAACTGAAATTTTATATCATGGAAATAATTCAAGGATAGGTGACAACAAGCAAACCGTGAATCAAGTGGCCAAGACGGACACATATCCTATACCGAGAATTGAAGACTTGTTCGTGTCTCTTACTGGAGGTACAGTATTTTCACAACTTAACATGGCACCAGCTATCTACAAATACTGATCAAGTAAACTCTAATGAGTACCCAAGCCTGAACACTCAGAAAGGGCTATACCAATTCAATAGATTACCCTTCGGAGTATCCTCAGTACCATCAATATTTCAAAGAATGGTAAAAGATGTGTTCCAGCGATTATCTGGTGTTTCTGTCTTCCTAGATGACATTTTAGTGTCGGGGAAAGACAGGGAACAGCAGAATAAAAATTTGGAGTCTGTATTCCAGAGACAACAGAAGGCTGGGTTTCAACTGAAGAGATTTTCATGCTGCCATCAGTCTAATACCTAGGACACAGAATCAGTGGAAAGGTATTGCAGTCAACCGATGATAAAATTCGAGCAGTTCAGAATGCGCCTCCACTCAAAGATATCACTCAATTAAATTATTTCTTGGATTATTAAATTAATATGCTAAATTTTTATCTGCTCTCTCTTCCTCTCTTTCCCCTCTGTATTCTCTATTGCAGAAAGACACTCCGTGGACCTGGGGCCCAGAGCAAGAGAAAGTCTTCCTCAATCCCAAAGCCAAGCTCACATCTGATTGTTTTCTGGTGCACTATGATACTACCAAAGAACTGGTTCTCGCCTGTGACATCAATTCGACAATGGCGTAGAACGTCCTGTCACATTCGCATCAAGATCTCTAGCTCCAGCTGAAAAGAACTATTCTCAAGTGGAAAAGAGGGTTTGGCCATAATATTTGGAGTTAAAATGTTTCATATGTACTCATTTGGTCATCATTTTCAGATATTGTCAGACCACTAGCCACTTCAGCAAATGCTAGATGCTACTAAGGGCACTCCAACTGTTGCTTCATCAAGCCTCCAATGCTGTTCAATTGTCCTGAGTGCGTATGACTACACTCTGCAATACAAGCCTCGTCAGACGCATAGCAATGCTGATCTACTAAGTTATCTACAAGTGTATCATCCACCATTGAACATCCCTGAGCCAGCAGAATATGTAGTGATAATGGAAAACTTATCAGAAACCCCTCTTACTGCTAAACAGATCAAAGAATGGTCATGGAAAGATCCAGAAATTTCTATATTTAGCACTATACATTCTACACAGTGGGAAAATGTCTGACGCAGAGGAAATTAGCCTTTCGAAGATAGGACGGAGGATTGACTGTGCGGGATGGCTGTTTTTTATGAGGAGCAAGAGTGGTTATACCTCAAGCTGGTAGACAACAAGCTTTTAAACGGTTTCACGATGGTCATCCTGGAGTTTCAAGGATGAAAAGTCTCGCCAGATCCTACATTTGGTGGCCGGGATTGGATGCTGACATTGAAGCGAAAGTTAAGAACTGCTTTCTTTGCCAACAGAACCAGAACTCTCCACTACCTTCTCCTTTGATCTCCTGGGAGTTTCCCGAAAAGCCTTGGCAAACATTCCATGCTGATTTTCCGGGTCCATACAAAAGGAAAAAATTGGTTCCAATGACAACTATGACATCCAAGAAGACTATAGAAGTACTGAGGACTATCTTCTCAACTCATGGCTTACCAGAAGCTTTTATGTCTAATAATGGCCCACAATTTACGAGTGTGGAGTTTCACAAGTTCATGAACAACAACAGCATACGTCATGTGTGTTCTGTTCTGTACCATACAGCTATGAATGGCCTAGCTGAGCAAGCTGTACAAACCCTAAAGAGGAACATGGAAAAATAAGCACTGCACTCAAGTTGGGAGAATTCTGTTTCAATATCGATTAACACCACACACAACAATCGGTGTGTCTCCTGCTGAACCACTTCTGTAACGAGTTTCATGCTCTTGTTTGGATTTGATGAAACCTTAACTTACAAGACAAGTGAAAGACAAGCAAAGGGCACAGCAACAACATCATGACAAAACTTCCAAGTATTGGGATTTTAAAGTTGGTGAATGGGATTACGGGGGTGATTCACTCTGCAGATGGACCTCGCTCATTTCAAGTTCGCAGACACATCAATCACATCAGGAAATGCAACTCCGTGTCACTTAGTTCTACACTTCACAAGAGTATAGAAAATCCAGACTACCCGTCACAATCATCTACAACAGAAGCTAAAGTTCTAGAAGAACTTGCACAACCAGAAGAAGGGTCTGGTTCACAACCAATGATGCTCAACCTAGAAGATCTGCTGGAAACAGATTACATAATGAAAGGAATTTTGAACCAGGTAAGGAGGAATTGTAATAGCTTGAACAACTATTTGTGTTATAACTTTATATTGTAGTTTATTGTATCATTATTGGTTTAATGATATTTTTTGTTAGCTACTTCTTGTTGAATCATACTAAATATATCCAAGTTGAAAAGATAATATTATTCACTCTATTTTTATATTCTATTTCTGTTCATTCATTCTATTCTAAAATTCCATGATGATCATTAAAGTAAAGACTGATTAAGTAGTAAATCAGCACGATACATTCATTAACACGACTAGACAAAGTGTGAATTATTGGCAATTAATTATACATTAGCATGTCTGGAGTAAGATAATCTACATAACTACCATTATACAATTAGAACTGTAGTATGTCATAATTACAACTAGACTACAGTAAAGAAGACACTGATATACAATTAAAGATCATGTCTTAAGCTTGTCACTGAATAATAACATCAATGAGTGGTCCCATGTCATACTTAAAATGACTACTTAGGAATACAATTTTACACAAAACTTGTTATGTACTCATAGATAGACATAATCACAATGCTTCATTGAATACTTCATTATAATATATATAATATCCAAGAGTATAACAACATATTTAATGACTCAAACTAATTCTTTTAGAGTATGTCCGCAATACAAATTTGTCCATTGTCTTAAAAGTGGCCGCAACATAACTTTTACCAATGTACCAGAACTAACCACAGAAACATTTTACTCAGATTAAGGCTATAATTTAACCTAATCAAATCCAACTATGTAATACATCTCAATAAAATATCAAATTTTGAGAAGTCATACACAAAGTTGTACATTTGACTAGGAAATATTTTATGTTACCACTGAAGAAAGAACCCACACTTTCCATTTTCCTTTTCTTACTATAAAGGAAGCTAGAGTATTACCTCACATCTAGATTTCTTATTATTACTGCATAAACATTTCAAAATTATTTTACTTCACTTTTTATAAGCTCGCTTCACTTTGAACAGTGCACAAAAACATATCAAAGTTGATGCTTTTCATTGTTTGTACAAAAAGTACAATAAGCAAAATATTTTTTTTAAGAGACAATTCATTACTGCACTGATTATAGTTGCCCGATATCGAAACACCATAACATAGAATATAGCATAGTATTATATTAGCCATATGGCATTTTTTTTGTTTTGTATTTAAAGTTAGATGAAATGTATCACAATAAACAAAAAAAAGTATTTATATATAGCTATTTATGAAACAAGTACAAATAATATTATACAATTTTTAATGATTGGAACTATATTTAATTTTATATATACATACTGTTATATACATGTATTACTTTGCCAAACACATATTTTGTATGAAAATATAATTTTGTGTGACAATTACTAGTAAATTATACGGTTGGTAAACTTTTAACCAGACAATAATATTATGAGTTTATTGAGGCTTTAGTAGTATAAGAGCATCAATCATGGAACATGTCAGAATCACATATCAACAAAATTTGTGCCATTTTATTTTCATAGCCAGTACCCCCCTACTTTGTTTCATGATAGGGAGATGAACCTCCTTGTTTCAAGATAGGAGATGGAGACCATTCTCTTGTCTCCAATTTGAGTTTGACAAAATATTGTCAGATGAGAAATTTGGGCATTGGATGCGGTATAAGTTTACATCAAGATATCCTAAGCATTTTCAATCGACATTAATTTGATTTTGTTTTAACTTAACTTGCAACCACTTTGATAATAAATAGAGTAATGAAATTGTTGGCCATTTGGTAATAACTTGTGTGCATTGAAATGAAGCTATTCTTGGAACAAGCTTAAATACTTGAACTTTTGTTGACTTAGCCAGCCAACAATGCATAGCCAACTTTACTATGTGAGCTATTACCAATATTACAGCGTTGTTAAGCGATGAGTATATACAGTTTGGCCTTACTAACATTTTCTACTTAGTGGATTATGAAAACTACTTTGATATTAAAGCAAGTGGACTTTGACTTCAGCACTCTGTGATTGACTTCAGTAAGGTACTAAACACTACATGGGATTCAAATAAACTGAAGGTGAAAAAAGCGTAGCTCAGAGTTCTTTGCATCAGGATTGAAAGACACTGAAATGACTGTCAGAGTCTCTGGAAGTAAGTAAAAGAATAACTGGAAGAAACAAAAAGAGTCTTTAGAGATTGAATCAAGGGAGTAATGAATTATTAGTGTTGTAAAGCCAGGAATAGCTGATAGGTGCTAATGACTGAAAGAGACTCTATCTATTTGGTAAAGACTAAGAGATTGACACAATGGAAAATCACATGTCCACAAAATAAGCACCATAATATTTTAATAGTAAATTACTCTGACCTGCTTCAGAGGATCCATGAAATTCTAGCGTAGCATCTCCACACTTTGTTTCAGGCAATACTAAAAATGCTAAAATCAATATTGCTAAGTAAAATAATAATAATATAAGTATGTTTTAATGATCCTAAAAAACTATAAAACTCAACTATTTTTTCTTGAAATGAACATGTAATAACAAAAAACAAATTTTTTTTACATATATCCTAAGTGTTTTTTTTATTTCAATCAGTTAAGTGATAAATTATACGGTAAAACATTTCTATGGATAAATGAATCCTCAAAAAAATGAAAATTCCTGTTGGTCTATTGACAGTGAGACTATATGACATTACTATTTATTGCAACTATTCAGTCTCTTCAAGTCACCCTCTGTGTAATCTCTTTCTGTTATTTCAGTATACACCTAGTTTCTTATAGACCATGAGGAAAAAAAGTAGTGTCAGAGATGGCATCAGATTTAAAGGCATTGAAGTGACTGTGAGGGACTGAAAGAGACTGGAAGTAAGTAAAAAAAGAACTGGAAGAAACAAACAAAAAGAGCCTTCAGAGATTGAATCAAGAAAGTAATGAGTTGGTAAAGCCAGGAATAGCTGGTAGGTACTGAAATACTGAAAGAGACTCTAACTATTGGTATAAACTATGAGATTGACACAATTGAAAAAAGAACAAGTGATGGTACTAGTTAAAACAAAACGAGATAAAACAGAAACATGAAGTGCATTGACTTATCACCCCTCTAACTCAGACAGAAATGGAAGTCCCGAAAGTTCTCATATTTTAACTGCACCCGCAAAAGGATTCAAAACGGTAAACAATTCAATTTCTAGGGTGATACGGGTACTGATCGACCAGAGGATTGTTTACTGAAGTTTGGGACGGGGTCGACTAACGAACTAACACAAAATGCGAGGATCAAAGTACAAAAATAACTTACGTTCGTCCAAACATATATATAAACAAATATCCCCGATTTTCAAATTGAGTTACCCCTGATAGTGTCTCGCTTGCTTTGCTCAATCGCCAATAAATATTCAGTATAAAGATATATGAAACAAGTACAAATAATATTATAAAATTTTTAATGGTTGGAACTATATTTAATTTCATATTGTTATATACATGTATTACTTTGCCAAACACTTATTTTGTATGAAAATATGATTTTGTGTGATTATTAGTAAAATTTACAGTTGGTAAACTTTTAACTAGACAATAATATTATGAGTTTATTGAGGCTTAGTAGTAGTATAAGAGCATCAATCATGAAACATGTCAGAATCACATATCAACAAAATTTGTGCCATTTTATTTTCATACCCAAATTAATTTCACCTGATTTGGAAGATTCCCCAACTTCTTGAGTAGGAGTTATAGTTTCACAGACTTCAAATTCTATATTTAAATAATTTCATATGAAAATTAATAGTTCTAAACATAGTAATTATATAACAAACACAAGATAATCCTGAAGGTGTAAAAATACACTTAAATTGGTTGATTTGGTCACCTGATGAGCTAGTAACAATATGCTGGCATAGGAACAGGTGGGCTACAGGAGCCAGGACCCCCCTACTTTGTTTCATGATAGGGAGAGGAACCGCCTTGTTTCAAGACAGGAGATAGAGACCATTCTCTTGTCTCCAAATTAAGTTTGACAAAATTTTGTCAGATGAGAAATTTTGGGCATCGGATGCGGTATAAGTGTACATCAAGATATCCTAAGCATTTTCAAGGGACATTAATTTGATTTTTTTTAAACTTAACTTGCAACCACTTAAAATCTGGGTCCGCTTGCCATTGTTAAGAGAAGGAAGTTAAGCAGAGAGAATGGACAAGGATAAAGTGAACCCAGGAATAGAGGACAGGAAACAACCATATGCACAAACACTCTATTTTTAGTTATATCATGTTGTGAGTCACATTGGGTTGTGTTTTATGGGCATGGGACAATGAGCCGACTGGCTGGTTATCGGCCTGGTGCCCATATATGCCTGTACTCTGTATCACTTTTGCTAGTCTGTTTAGTTTGTAATTTGGAGTGCGTGTGTGTTCTGTACCCTTATATAACAATATGAAATTAAATATAGTTCCAACCATTAAAAAATTTATAATATTATTTGTACTTGTTTCATATATCTTTATACTGAATATTTATTGGCGATTGAGCAAAGCAAGCGAGACACTATCAGGGGTAACTCAATTTGAAAATCGGGGATATTTGTTTATATATATGTTTGGACGAACGTAAGTTATTTTTGTACTTTGATCCTCGCATTTTGTGTTAGTTCGTTAGTCAATCCCGTCCCAAACTTCAGTTAACAATCCTCTGGTCGATCAGTACCCGTATCACCCTAGAAATTGAATTGTTTACCGTTTTGAATCCTTTGCGGGGTGCAGTTAAAATGTGAAAACTTCCGGGACTTCCATTTCTATTCAAGTTAGAGGGGTGATAAGTCAATGCACTTAACACAGTTAAATGAGGTTAACGAGAGGGCTCCTGCTTGTCTCTCTTTGTGGGGGAGGAAGGGGCTGACCACAAGGCAGAGGATGGTTGCACACAGGTATTATGCATGTAGGTAGGAGTGGGTCAAGAGTAAACATTCTGCGTGGGCGTACAGGCCACATGTGTATATGCCATAAGGTAATAGCATAGTGAGCAAGGGGTAGAAGAGCCACGTTCATTCCCACACACCCCAACTCCTCATATACTAGGATTTTCCACCCTTTAAGGGTGTGATAACCAGACTGGGCTCAGCACCTCAATGGCCTTACCTGGCCATGGGGCTTTCCTGTAAGCAGAGGGAATTCCCCTAATAGGTAAGTTGCCTCAGCATATGTAGCTAATGCTCACTACCATGCATTGGGTGCTAGCCTGGCCTCCTCAAGTAATAGTAAAGTATGACCTTGCCTTGTGAATCAATCAGTGGCAAGCTATCACGAATGCCATATAATTATTAGTCAAATTTAGTAACACCTATATTGATGCAATTGGTTGTCTTATTTTTCAATAAAACTGGCACCTTCTTTGAGCCGGTAAAAGGTTATCGACGAAGAATACTCGCTCCAGTGAGGTGCTAATATGAAGGTAGTTGACTGCCACCAGAGTTCGTGGCTTCAGCGGTGCACCCAGGATGACTCTCCAACCAGTAGAGATTCATTGTTAGTTGGGAACATGTATTACTTTGCCAAACACATATTTTGTATGAAAATATAATTTTGTGTCACAATTATTAGTAAAATTTACAGTTGGTAAACTTTTAACTAGACAATAATATTATGAGTTTATTGAGGTTTAGTAGTAGTATAAGAGCATCAATCATGAAACATGTCAGAATCACATATCAACAAAATTTGTGCCATTTTATTTTCATACCCAAATTAATTTCACCTGATTTGGAAGATTCCCCAACTTCTTGAGTAGGAGTTATAGTTTCACAGACTTCAAATTCTATATTTAAATAATTTCATATGAAAATTAATAGTTCTAAACATAGTAATTATATAACAAACACAAGATAATCCTGAAGGTGTAAAAATACACTTAAATTGGTTGATTTGGTCACCTGATGAGCTAGTAACAATATGCTGGCATAGGAACAGGTGGGCTACAGGAGCCAGGACCCCCCTACTTTGTTTCATGATAGGGAGAGGAACCCCCTTGTTTCAAGACAGGAGATAGAGACCATTCTCTTGTCTCCAAATTAAGTTTGACAAAATTTTGTCAGATGAGAAATTTTGGGCATCGGATGCGGTATAAGTGTACATCAAGATATCCTAAGCATTTTCAAGGGACATTAATTTGATTTTGTTTTAACTTAACTTGCAACCAATTTGATAATAAATAGAGTAATGAAATTGTTGGCCATTAATTGGTATTAACTTGTGTGCATTGAAATGAAGCTATTCTTGGAACAAACCTAAATACTTGAACTTTTGTTGACTTAGCCAGCCAACAATGCATAGCCAACTTTACTACGGGAGCCATTACCAATATTTTATAGTGTTCTTAAGCGATGAGTATATACAGTTTGGCCTTACTAACATTTTCTACTAAGTGGATTATGAAAACTACTTTGATATCACTAAAAAGCAAGTGGACTTTGACTTCAGCACTCTGTGATTGACTTCAGTAAGGTACTAAACACTACATGGGATTCAAATAAACTGAAGGTGAAAAAAGCGTAGCTCAGAGTTCTTTGCATCAGGATTGAAAGACACTGAAATGACTGTCAGAGTCTCTGGAAGTAAGTAAAAGAATAACTGGAAGAAACAAAAAGAGTCTTTAGAGATTGAATCAAGGGAGTAAGGAATTATTAGTGTTGTAAAGCCAGGAATAGCTGATAGGTGCTAATGACTGAAAGAGACTCTATCTATTTGGTAAAGACTAAGAGATTGACACAATGGAAAATCACATGTCAACAAAATATGCACCATAATATTTTAATAATAAATTACTCTGACCTGCTTCAGAGAATCCATGCGTAGCATCTCCATACTTTGTTTCAGGCAATCCTATGATTAATAATTTCATACTAAAATCAATTGCTAGGTACAATAATACATAAAATAAGTATGTTTTAATAATCGTAATAAACTTTAAAATTCAACTATTTTTCTGAATTATCTTGTAATGAACGTGTAAAAACAAAAAACAAAAAAAATTTACATATATCCTAAGTGTTTTTTTATTTCAATCAGTTAAGTGATAAATTATATACAGTAAAACATTTCTATGGATAAATGAATCCTCAAAAAATGAAAATTCCTGTTGGTCTATTGACAGTGAGACTATATGACATCACTATTTAGTGCAACTATTCAGTCTCTTCAAGTCACCCTCTGTGTAATCTCTTTCTGTTATTTCAGTTTACACTTAGTTTCTTGCAGACCATGAGGAAAAAAAAAGTTGTGACAGGGATTGCATCAGATTGAAAGGCATTGAAGTGACTGTGAGAGACTGAAAGAGACTGGAAGTAAGTAAAAAAAGAACTGGAAGAAACAAACAAAAAGAGCCATTAGAGATAGAATCAAGGGAATAATGAGTTGGTATAGCCAGGAATAGCTGGTAGGTGCTGAAAGACTGAAAGAGACTCTACTAGTAAATATACAAATAAATATCCCCGATTTTCAATTGAGTTACACCTGATAGTGTTTCGCTTGCTTTGCTCGATCGCTAATAAATATTCAGTATAAAGATATATGAAACAAGTACAAATTATATTATAAATTTTTTAACGGTTGGAATTTCATATATATATACATACTGTTGTATACATGTATTACTTTGCCAAACACATATTTTGTATGAAAATATAATTTTGTGTGACAATTACTAGTAAACTTTACAGTTGGTAAACTTTTAACTAGACAATAATATTATGAGTTTATTGAGGCTTAGCTAGTAGTATAAGAGCATCAATCGTGGAACATGTCAGAATCACATATCAACAAAATTTGTGCCATTTTATTTTCATACCCAAATTAATTTCACCTAATTTGGAAGATCCCCCAACTTCTTGAGTAGCAGTTAAACTTTCAAACTCTTCAAATTCTATTTAAATAATTTCACACAAAAATCAATAGTTCTAAACATAGTAATTGTATAATAATGTTTTAATAACACAAGATAATCCTAAAGGTGTAAAAATACACATAAATTAGTTGATTTGGTCACCAGATGAGCTAGTAACAATATGCTGGCATAGGAACAGGTGGGCTACAGGGGCCAGGACCCCCTACTTTGTTCATGATAGGGGGGAGGACCCCCCCCCCCCCCCCCCTAGTTTCAAGACTGGAGATAGAGACCCTTCTCTTGTCTCCAATTTGAGTTTGACAAAATTTTGTCAGATGAGAATTTTGGGCATTGGATGCGGTATAAGTTTACATCAAGATATTTTTAATATTTTCAAAGGACATTAATTTGATTTTGTTTTAACTTAACTTACAACCACTTTGATAATAAATAGAGTAATGAAGTTGTCGTCCATTTGGTAATAACTTGTGTGCCTTGAAATGAAGGCTATTCTTGGAACAAACCTAAATACTTGAACTTTTGCTTACTTAGTCAACCAACAAGGCATAGCTAACTTTACTACGAAAGCCATTACCAATATTTTCTAGTGTCGTTAAGCTATGAGTATAGTTTGGCCTTACTAACTTTTTCTGCTTAGTGGATCATGAAAACTACTTTGGTATCGTTAAATAGAAAATAGATTTTGACTTCCGCATTCTTTTACATATTGACTTCAGTAAGGTACTAAACACTACTTTGGATTCAAATAAACTGAAAGAAAAAAGTGTAGCTCAGAGTTCTCTCTTCTTTATTAAAGATAAGAATCATAAACCTGGGCAAGCTAACTTACCATTTATGGTAACGCAAACCATTAGTTGGAGTTAGCCAGCAATTATTATCACACGATGTTATCAACCATGTGGTTATGAAAATTCTTTATGGGTATAGTCTAGCTCAAATGTCATGGGCCCCCCCCTGTTCCAAATTATCTTCCTATGCCATATACACCAAGAGACAAGACAAGAGCATCCAACAACTTAAAAATAACAACTTATTCAAAAATTTAAATAAATGCAATTAATATTGAAGTAATAAAAATAACTATTTTGAGTAGCATGCTGTAAAACAAGTACTATGAGATTGAAGAGATACAATTGTGCTATGATGCGTTGACTGCTGTAGTCATCACTTTAGAAATAAAAACAAACTTTTTATATTCTACTTAATTTTATTTGTAAAACCTACCTGATTTTTTAATTATCTTATGTCGAACATAATGAAATGCTGCTTGAGCTCCAATTAATTGCCATGATTTATCTTTTGTCCCATCTCCATAATCAGTGACTGCCTTAATCATAATAACTTGAATATTAGGATAGTCCTCCTGCAGCTTCATCAAAGCTTCACCCATTTCACCACCATACGCATTACCAGCAGCATCCATTAGCTTCTTCTTCAATGCTGGATGACCACTTAGAATTTTCTGGGCATAATATTTGGCATTTCTTCCGGACTTTGAAACTTGAAACTCGGGAACGGAATCTCGATCATCACAAAAAATATGCCTAATATCTGGATGCATCAGTTTGCTTCCGCCACGAGGTACAAAGCATTCTTTTGTATTTTGAGCTGGCCCAATAGCTTGTATTTTATTGGATATAATGACATCACCGAATCTAACTTCTTCACGACTATTTCCATAGCACACGCCTACTGCCACTAAGTACTTTGCATTAGGAAAGTATTTGATACCCATTTGTAGATTCATTAAGCTATCCATTCCCTTTTCAGTGCGAATCAAGCCAATTGGATACTTGCCTATCTTGCCAACATACACTCCTGAACTATACTCAGTGAGAAATGAAATCATAGCAGTTGCAGCTCTAAACTCATTATAAATTGCCACAGTGAGGACATAGCGAATATCTTCGTACACGGATTTATAATCCAATTTTCCTTTATCTTGAGAATCTGGATATTCGTAAGGTTCTTCTCCTACAAATATTATGTATTGAGCAATTACAAATATAATTATGTACTTTTACAGATATGTAGCATCGCAATTGGTAAAGGAGCTGACAGAAAAATATGTAAGACAAGACCAGGGAAAAATAGCTCATTATCTTACAATGTAGAAAATGAATTTCATTACTGTCAGTGTTAAACAATACACTTTACACTTTGCAAGTTGTAAAGGAGAAAAAAAAAACACTTATAAGTTGATTTTTATCCAACTCTTCCAGTGTTTTAATTATAGTGAAATGTCAGAGAGTGAACTATTTTTCTCAAACTATACCTTCAGCAATTATAAATTTGGCTTATAAAGTAATTGTAGCTATTTTTGACTGAATAGACTTGGCAATTATATAACAATCAAATACTGTAAACAAACTAGAGGTCACTTAAATGACTGTTTACAACAAGCTGTGACTAACTGTGGAAATACCATTCTTTGGTAAATTGTTAAAGTCATGGAAAAAAAACGATAATATTTACATGAAATAATTATTAAATATCTTAAATTTTACTCTAGAGATAAAATATATATGGTTATAATATTAATGCTCCCCAAACTACAATTAATGAAAAATCCAAAATAATAGAATTTCTTTTATATCAAGTCTCTGAATCAGTTTCAGAAAATAAACCACTGAAGCAGGAAAAAACAAAAACAAAAAGAAAATCCAGAATAGCAAGCAGAGCTTACTCCACTATAATAATATACCACAAATATTTGTAATGAATATATTTTTTATTCACTGCGGTATGTCCAAGTGGAGTTGGCACAAATATAATGCACTAAAGGAATACAACCAGAAAATAAACTGAAGCAATCAGAACTTCATGTGATTGGTAGTACTGTATGTTGAGTATTTACAAAGACTGTAGCAACCTATACCACTCAACACCAATTGAGGTAAAGTGTGTGATACCTGAAAGTCATGAGTTCTTGTCATGTAATTAAATCTTCAACATATTGATGAAAGATTTCATCGTTTAGTTATTTTTATATCTTCATAACTTGCAAGGTTTTATTGTTTTCTGTGTTAACCTATCATTGAATGTCCACCTATTATATACATTATGAGTAACTCAAACTTTGCTATAGATAACAAAAAAGAGTTTCTTTTTGCACACAATCTTATCAAGTCTACTATTCTGTTTGCTTACCAGTAACACTAAGAGGTTTAGTTTTTGGGTCGGAGTCTTTATCTTCAGGAAATGTCTTCTCCTCTAACCCTAAATATTTCAAGAAAAATGTAATATTTAGTTTTATTAATACTGTACATTACAAACTTTACCTCTCTTGTCTAGTTCATGCTTTTCACGATAAACGTCACTTTCACCTGAAATAACAATCGTACCTCAACCTGATACTTTACACATATAAATGACATTCTATCCTTTCCTTGTGCATAAACTGTAGCTGATCAAGAAATGGTCAGCATAATACATGAATCTTATAATATTATCAAGTTTTTCAATAATAACACAAAGGAGAAAAATTCCCGTTTCAGTAATATTACCATTTTGTAGCACAGGTATTAAGTGAACTGGGACTTTTATTCTTTTGTGTAAGCATTTTGGCATAGCTTAAAACTATTGATGTTTCACATAATTCTATGTTTGCCTTAACATGTGAGTTTATGAAATTAATATCACATGCAGAATTTGCTTAATTAAAGCATTATTACATGCTTATAGTGTTCTCATGAAACGCTATTAAACATTAATTTATAAAAAGAAATATCTTTAACTCTTAGTGGACGATAGTCATGAATTCGTGACAGGCGTTATGTACCGCATGTACAGAAGTCACAAATCAGTGACTATGAGTGTACATTAATAGAATACAGTTCGTGACAGGCTTATTCAAGTTCTATATCTTTCCACTAACCATTTCCGTAACGTGCACACAATGTCAGTAGCTGCTACTAAGGAAAGGAGCAAGGTTATTGTGTACTTTTCTGCAGAGAACAGTAATGTTAGAGGATTATAACTGTATTGTAATAGTTTGACAAATGAAAGTGATCAGGAGTCAAAGCTCGCAACAACGATGAATCATTCAACATTATAGTGACTACAAATAGTATTTAAAAAAATCATGCTCGAGTGTGAGGGGTACATTCAAGTAAGTACTGGCAATCCAGGGATTGGGCATGGCTAAAACACTCAAAATAGACTCCAATCAAGCCAGAGTTGTGAAACAGAGTACTTGAGGACCAACACAACAGCTGTGATGAAGGCATAGGTAGACACAGGGGAGTGGAACATGCAGGCCAATGAGTATCACAAGACTATACAATCCACACTAAATTCTTGTCTAGACTCTTGCTAAAAATAATCTACTAATGCTTTACCACATCTATTAGCTACAAGAAAAATGATGGAGGCATAGAACTATACTAGTGTCATAAGATGACGTGTTCGGGTATGCTGCCACCAGAGTCCTGTGGCTGTGTTGAGCAATGTAGGTTTTCCATCTATCTATTGCTTCAATAACACGTGGACATACAAAACTGAGAAAAGAGCGGCAAAACTGATAGCTACATACAAAGATGTGTGCACACGCTCAGTTTACTAATTCTAAATTATGCACAGCATGTGTGTTTGGATGTTTGTGTGTGAATACAACAAATGAATATAATTGTAAATCGTTGGTGACTCATTCTGGAATGTGATGGTGTCTCACCACAACTAGCACTCATCATGTTTCTTACTTATGCCACGCGCTCCACTGGTGAAATGTCGTCCCCATGAATGAATACTTTTATGCATGCGCACATTTATAAATAAATTAGCCTGTCAACAATCATCTGCTAAGGGTTAAACTGCAGCTATTTAAAATCTATGATTATTGTAATGAGATTTATTTACTAGTACATAGACGTATAAGAACATCTACTGCATCGTTCCAATCTCCTCTCACTAAGATGCCAAGAAGGTTTTCATAAGTAGGTGATGGTTCTCTTGCTCTCCATTTTTCCAAAACGCTTTGCCTAACAACATACAATCCAAATAAATCTCTCTTCCAGTTATATGTTAATATGTTAATATCCTAACCTTTGTCCTACAGGATCATCCCGGTCAGGCCCTTGAGTGATGTCTTCCACATCAGATTTATCCAATTTAAACAAATGATATTTGGTTTTCCAGTTTTGAGAAATATTTGCTGTAATCTTATAAAGATTTTCACGTGACGGCAAATCTTTAGTCAAAATGTCAGGGTTAGAATCCAGAATTTTCTTAATGGACTTTCTAAACTTCTACAACAATAACAAAAATAATAATAATAGATTAACAAAATGTGCTTTATTCATGTCAACTAAGTTTTTTTTCTCATTCATGCAAGCATATTTATTATAGTGAGTAAATTTCAAGAAAATTTCATAATTTATTCTCATGGTTGCTAAAGAAACCTCTGTGGTAAACGACTGAAATAGAAAAATTATAACTGCTTTTTTTGTCAGCAATTTCAATAGTTCTGACAGTGATACCAGGGACAGATTTAAATTTTTTAAAGGCAAGAAGGTGGAGGGGTGTGTGGGCTGTTTTAATAAGGGATGAATATAGCTACTTTTGAAAAAAAAGGTTCTATATAACTTTTGTACAAGCTGATATTCACAACATTTATTAGAACAGTAATTAGCATTATAATGCGACAGTCCAAAACATGAATGACTGGGAAAGTGTGAAAATAAAAACATTTAAAAACTCATTATGAAGCTATATTTTCCTGAATAAATATGTCAGAGTAAACAAAATTTAAATTTGTACAAAAGAAAGTATATTTATTAACCTAAGAGCTTTCCGCAATTGAACAATTTGATAATTCGTCCTTTTGATATTAGTGAACGGAAAGCTCTTAGGCACATTTATTGTTTGATGGGGTGCATTCAATACTGCAGACAAGGAATATCAACGAAACAGTTATTGCACTAATATTTCTCTTATACTATAAATGTAGGAAATAGGGGGCCTATTTAGAAAAAAAGTGGGGGCTCCAAACCCCTACACAGACATTTCAGGAGGGGTTGTATAAATACACTTGGCCACACACAGTTTGGAAAACACTGGCTTCTACAATTCCCACATCAATTGCACTTATGATGTTAAGTATGGTTTCAAAAAAAATTTAAGACTATTAATGGAATAACCTGCTGGTACAAACTATATTTTGGTGCTAATTTAGCTGGTACATCTGGCCTTCTTTTACCACTATTTTGCATGATTGGGCTACTCTACTTAAATGTTAATGTGAATAAACTAAAAGAAACAACCAGTATTTAAGTAGTAATTATCATTCATTCACCACTGAATTGCCAGAGGCAAAAATGGCCGACCCATTCTCACATAAATAACTACAACAAGTAAACTAATGCAAGTGTACCCAGCAACCTGTGGTCACATTGTGGAGTATTCTGAGCCAGCTTGATCAGACGCATGACTATAGCTTTTTTCACTTGCATGCTTGTCAATAGTATCCTTAATTATTCATTAATTAGTGGTGTGCTTGAGCACAAATGGCGAGCGAGCCTTAAACTACACTATTGTTAAATTTGATTTTAACAACTAACACACAAGCTACTAAAATAAAGATGAGTTTTTAAATCACATATATGCGGTAAAGGGGTTTCAATGCCATAGTATCCGCTCCTCGCAACTGTTTGAATTGAAAAAGAAGCAACAAAATCAAGTCACGTTATTTAAAATTTTCTTTGTGACATTCTTAATAGTAGTTGTAATGCACAATACTTTCACACAACTGAACATACCTACCCAAGACTTACCTTCGAGGTTCGTCTAGTGGACAATGAATTTTCAAGTAAATGCTGTTGAGTAGGGCTTATAACTGTGACAAATAGCGTATTAACTTACCACCGCCACTAACTCGAATAGAAATGGAGCTCCTATAAGTTTTTGCATTTTAACTGCACCCGCAAAACAATTCAAAGCAGTAAACAATTCAATTTCTAAGGTGATACGGGTAATGTTCGCTAAACCGGAAAATTCTGGGACGGGGTCGAACGCGGAGCGAACACAAAAATACGGAGGGTCAAAGTACAAAATGACATACATACGTCCAAACATATATATAAATAAATAAACAAACATCCCCGATTTTCAATTGTGTTACCCCTGTAAGTGTATCGCTCGCTACACTCGCTCGCCAATTATATATCAATAACAGGTTCAACATTGTAAGCTTACACTTCATCTCTACCCTCTTCTCTATTAGAATACAGGAACAAATTTCACTGGTGGGTGTTACAAGTTCAATTGAATTAATATTCCATAAAATTAGTGGTATGGAGTCACAAAATTATAGCTCCAAGTAGTTCAGTTTTTCACTATCAAAACCATACATAATATAATGGGAATGCTTTAGAGTTATTGAGGTCAATGCAGTTGCACATAAAGTAGATACATTACAACTAGTGCTTAAAAAAGGAATGCCCTAAGCCTGCTGATATAGAGAGATGATCAATCACCTATAAATTTCATTTCTATGCAATTTGTACCTCAATGTGTCTTGCTTCCACAAGAAAGTCGGGAATAACCACTTCTATCTCTTTTTCTTTCATTTCTGAATAGCAACACCACAAGGAAAATATGTTAAATAAGGTAGATGATACTAAAATTTTATTATATGTGACCTGTTTTGAGAAAATTGGCCTAAATGTGGCATCTAATGCTTTTCGTTTCTTTTTTCCTATTACTTGGTTGCATGGAGTCCTGGAAATTGTTTCCGCTAAATTCCGAACTACAACAATTTTATTGAAAATAAGATGGCCAATTGCATCAAAGTAGGTATACTAATAATTATATGGCATTAATGATAGCTTGCCACTGGTTAATTCACAAAATGAGGTCTATTAAAGAAAATTTGCTAAAATCTTTTAGTAATCCTTCCCCTTTACATTGTGGCAACGTATTTCTAGGCATAAAAACTATACTCATTGGTGTTATTGCTCATTGGTGCTATTGTATCATCAGTCGGCCAGTCGAAACAGCTATAACTTCAATGACTAGAACCAATATAAAACTTTTAAGCAGTACTATTTTTCTTCCCTCAAGTGTGAGTTACAAACTACTGTAACACACTTAGTTAAAGTGCTAGAAAACGAAAATAAAACTGACGCCTTATGCCTGCGCATAGGACTCAATATAATATGTACAAACTTCGTTTTGACTTCTGTATAGTGTTTATAATAGTCAGCAAAAATACTGTACCATTACTGCCATTGTAATATTTAATTACTGGAAGTACTACATTAACTAGTGGTCTGCTTGAGCAAATTGGTGAGCGAGTTATTAAATCCTTCAATTCTTAAAATAAAAAAAAAACTATTTATATTCTTTTTATAGTTAGTAATGATAGCTAATCATGAGCTACAGCTTCACTTTATGTCTCTTTGCATTATGTCTATAGTGAATGTTCTAACTTGACTCACCTATTCAACACTAAAGAAGAGAAATAGTGCTTCCTGGGTCCATTATACTTTTATAAAGTAAACAAAAGTTCAGGCATTTAGGCTTCCCACTGGCTAGTTTGATTTATCGACAAGTTTATTCATTACTTTGCTCACTTATTTCATCGAGACACTTTATAACTTATATAATTAGCAGTGTGGGCGAAAAAGGGGTTCGCATATACCATAAAATACCACAAAATCTTGATTTTGTTACCCCCTTTCTTGTACGCAACCACCCCTCTGCCTTGTGGTCAGCCCCTTCCTCCACCACAGAGAGAGACAAGCAGGAGCCCTCTCGTTATCCTCATTTAGCTGTGTTGTAATAGTTTTAATTGATAGGAAATTTATCACTTTTTAACAGCAATAAAAAGAGAAATATTTCCTATTATAATAAATATTTCAGCCGAGAATGACTGAATCATTGAAATAATAAGTATTTGATTGTTCACAAAAATTAATTTTATGCATATGCCAGACAAAAATAGTAAAATTTACCGTTGCACTTAAATTAGATTAAATTTCTAAATCCAATGCTGCTCTATACTAGGTGTCCAGAAATGCCGTAAATTATTCAACCCATCCCACAGTCCCATGGGATGTCCACCTGTCCCTCTTATGGATGAATGTGTGTCCTACCGTCCATCGCATCCTGCTGACCCATGGAACCATGGGATACCATGGGATTTTTCATGGGACCATGCGATATTCCATGGGATTTCCCATGAACCATGGGACATTCCATGGAATTTTCACCTGCCCCTACCTTATGCTCTCACAGTTTGTTCCATTCGATGATCCCATAAAAGTATTGTCTTGATGAACACGTAAAGTCAAGCTAGAGTACACGCACGAAATTCATGTATCAGCAAAAGGGAGGTAGGTGGACATTTCATGGAATCCCATAGTCCTACGGGATCACAGAATAGGATGGACAATTTAAGGTATTACTGGATAGCACTTGCTGTTCTTAAATTTGAAGTTATACTAACATATCAATCCCTATCAATTAGTATAGATTATTATTGGCTGTTAATTAAACAAATAGTTATTCATAAAATAGAACCAGGTAAAAATATTCTGGTATTCCTACATTTTAGCTACAGACTGAGAATTCTTGTTGTTTTTTTCTCTCCTTATTTTTAATACGAATGCTCATCAAACTAGTGTTAATGAAAAATCCAAAAGAATTGAATTTATTTTATATCCAGTCTCTGAATCAGTATCGGAGAATAGGCCACTGAAGCAGGGGGAAAAAAAAGAAGAAAACCCAATAGCAAGCAGAGCTGATTTCATTGCAAAACTAAAGTACAAAAAGTTTGTAATGGTTATATTTCTGATTCACTGAGCATATCCCAGTTGAGTTGACACTACCACAATGCACTAAAGGAATACATCCAGTAAATAAACTGAAGCAACCAGTTCTGTTGACAAACAAATAATTAACTAGTTCGATGCTGTTATTTTTTCACTGCGGAAAGTGAATATCTCAAGTCTAACTGCCAAGTGTTCTCAGCCTCATAGCATAAGTTCTAGAGCTCACTGGTTAGGTGAAACATTGGCTGAGCCAGACTAGATTTATCATTGGATAATGAAAAAAGTTGTTCGCAAAATTTAGGCTGATTTTCCCAAAAATTGGTCACATATGAATTTAAAGCTGAATCTACTTCCAATTTCAATACTTTAGACACAACCTCCACCACACAAAAATATACATAATAAAAACCTTTAGAATTTCATCATCAGCAGGTAGCTTAATCAAAATACAAATTGTAGATACGTATTTTCCAGCTCATTCTAATGATAAATTAATCATAGAGGAGGAAAAAGACAACATTTTAACTGATATGTATACTCTATTACTCCTGGTCTTTTGTAATGGTTTTACTAGTCTTACCATATGATTTAGTGGTTTTTCCCAGACTGCTTCTGTCACCACCATATTCAACTGGAAGACAAATAGAAAAGATGAATGAAAGTGTACACACTATAAAACATTAATAGAATGCTATGGGCAGGGATCCAGTCAACTGTGTGGGGCCGAGCACTACCTCGTAAGAGGCTATTTTGTTCACTTGTCTGTAAGTGAGACTACCTACTTTCTAGATAACCACCAGAGTATAAAATACCATGCCCAAATAGTGATCATCAATTATGGAAAATGCAAAATATAGAAACTTGCACAAAAAATAAAAGGTTCAACAAATCTTGCTATATCAAATAGCTTAATTTCTAGGTAGGGATCACATCATAATGAAGTGTGAATTGGAACTTGGTCTAACGATTATGGGTCATGATATTTGCATCTTAAATGAAAACAAAAATTTCAATGTAACTTGACAAGTATGATAATTACAACCTAAAACAAAATACCATTAAAATAATAGAGTTTTTCAAGCTCGTACTAATCATAAGGAGGATATTAAAAAGAACAGTTTTGACTGGTGTGTAGTCTATTTAGTCCTGGCTTTATGTAGTTGCTTTACTACTCTTACCATATGATTCAGTGGTTTTTCCCAGACTGCTTCTGTCACCACCATATTCAACTGGAGGACAAATAGAAAAGATTAATGAAAGTGTACACACTATAAAACATTAATAGAATGCTATGGGCAGGGATCCAGTCAACTGTGTGGGGCCAAGCACTACATCGTAAGAGGCTATTTTGTTCACTTATCTTTTAAATGAGATTACCTACTTACCAGATAACCACCAGACTATAAAATACCATGCCCAAATAGGTAGTGATCATCAATTATGTGCCCTACAATATGGAACTTCTTAGAATTTGCTTCCAATATCTCAGTCACATTGCTGACTATGTCTCTGGCTATCTCTTCCCTATCTTCGAAAGAAGAAAGTATTTTATAGTAGACATTACTAGGGATGAGCTCTTTGGAATACAAGTCATCAGCAATACTCTCCATGTCTTTCTTCGCTAGGCCATCTACAAGATGCCTCAGTTGAGGGGACAGCTAGTCTCGAAAATAATTAGCTATTATGACTAGTCATCTCTGGGGTAGTACACACTTTTATAAGATCTTCAGTCCAACTTGAAGGCTGGCTTCCATTTGCTATGAGTTGGACCAGCTCTAGAATGTTTTCTGAGGGTATAGTTTGCAACAGTACTGCAAATCTACAATTTACACTCGACAAATTTTATGTACTTTTTACTGACATTCAATGTATACCGTTACCAATGAATTAGAGTTATTATTCCTGACCACAGTCAGAAAATATGGAACTTGCAAAAAAAATAAAAGGTTCAAGAATTCTTGCTAGATCAAATAGCTTAATTTCTAGGTAGAGATCACATCATAATGAAGTGTGAATTGGAACTTGGTCTAATGATTATGGGTCATGAAATTTGCATCTTACATAAAAACAGAAATTTCAATGTAACTTGACAAGTATGATAATTACAACCTAAAACAAAATACCATTAAATAGAGCTTTTCAAGCTCGTACTAATCATAAGGAGGATATTAAAAAAAAACAGTTTTGACTGGTATGTACTCTATTTAGTCCTGGCTTTATGTAGTTGCTTTACTACTCTTACCATATGATTCAGTGGTTTGTCCCAGACTGCTTCTGTCACCACCACATTCAACTGGAGGACAAATAGAAAAGAGAAATGAAAGTGTACACACTATAAAACATTAATAGAATGCTATGTGCAGGGATCCAGTAAACTGTGTGGGGCCAAACACTACATCGTAAGAGGCTATTTTGTTCACTTATCTGTTAAATGAGATGAACTACTTACCACATAACCACCAGACTATAAAATACCATGCCCAAATAGGTAGTGATCATCAATTATGTGCCCCACAATATGGACTAAGATCTCTTCACTGCACGAATTTGACAGACTGAGTACCCTGAGTTCTGACAAGAATAGCAGTGACAAAGTCTAGAGAGCCCAGAACTGAACACAGGTTCTATTGTACCGTATAAACAGTAGTGTCTCCCACGTATGCAAAGGTTATCTAAAGTGTTGTGCAATTTTGAACCATGTGCAAATTCTTGCATAATCAAAAAATTTAAAAAAAACCTGCCGATTAGCTTAAACACTCACTTGGCAAATTTGGTAAGTTAATGAGTTAGTACACATGGACAATTATATTGTAGACTACTGTATATAGAGTGCATGTATTGTTTAAATGTCAGCACACTTTAGCTGAACAACAACAGCTACTCAATAGTTTATGCATCGTACATTTATTATGTCTAGTGGCTCTTTAATATACTCACCAAATTTGTCTTCCAGATGTTTTGCCAATTCTTGCAGTTCGTTATCTTTCAAAGCTTGGATGAATATTACAAACTTCTTAGAATTTGCTTCCAATATCTCAGTCACATTGCTGACTATGTCTCTGGCTTTCTTTATCCTATCTTTGTAAGAAAAAAGTATTTTATAGTAGACATGACTAGGGATGAGCCCTTCCGAATGCAAGTAACCAGCAAATCTTCTATCAATGTCTTCCTCTGCTAGGCCATCTACAAGATACCTATTACAGGCTATTATAGCTCTCTTCTCTGGAGCAGCCATAATCCCTAAATGGACAATACAGAGGCTTATAATCTGTATAGGTTATTTTCCTAATCTCTTAATCTCGTAATTGACATGGTCACATTACACAGTATGTGAATATTTAATTACCAAATTACCGACTTTATATAGTGTCTAGCTATGTAATAATATTTGTTTGTTTGTTTATTTTCACAATTTTAGTACTGCCTTGTTGAGTATGACTTTAGCTGTATAACCCTATCACAGCTGGCTATCCACACAGTTTGGGTTTTTTGTTATCAGATAAATCTTACAATAGGAGATTAAATCTGTTTCGTAGTACTGCCACAAAATGGTAGTTTTTTACCGTAGTTTTTACAGATGTGCTATTGTTGAAAACTAGTGTAGCTTATATATATATGTATATACATACATATACATTATTCAAAATCTGACAGTAATTGTATGCTTTATGGCAAAGATATAATTTTTATCTTTACCGCTTTACAACTCAGGAGCACCTTTTTTAGCTTGGTGGTCTAAAGCAATCAGAAAACATTCTAGAGCATTCATGGTATTGTCATGTCAACTACCCTGATGTCAATGAATTGCTACAGTGCGCAGGTTAAAAGGAGCACCTTTTATTAAAAGAACTCAAAGGTGGATAGTTTTCACATTTTCTGCTTGTTGTGGTCTAAAGAAATCAGAAAACATTCTAGAGCTGGTCCAATGCCATAGCATCCAACAATTTGTCCAAGTTTTAAATGAGGTTGATATCAGATTTTCCCTTATCAGGAATCTTTACTGACTAGTAAGCACTGACACTTCTATAAACGGACTCTAAACTCAGTTGAGGGGACAGATAGTCTCTATAATAATTAGCTATTATGACTAGTCATCTCTGGGGTAGTACACACTTTTATAGGATCTTCAGTCCAACTTGAAGGCTGGCTTCCATTTGCTATGAGTTGGACCAGCTCTAGAATGTTTTCTGAGGGTATAGTTTGCAACAGTACTGCAAATCTACAATTACACTCAGACAAATTTTACGTACTTTCTACTGCCATTCATGTATATCGTTACCAATGAATTAGAGTTATTATTCCTGACCACAGTCAGAAAATATAGAAACTTGCAAAAAAAATAAAAGGTTCAACAAATCTTGCTAGATCAAATAGATTAATTTCTAGGTAGAGATCACATCATATTGAAGTGTGAATTGGAACCTTGGTCTAATGATTATGGGTTGATATTTGCATCTTAAATGAAAACAGAATAATTTCAATGTAACTTGACAAGTATGATAATTACAACCTAAAACAAAATACCATTAAATAGAGCTTTTCAAGCTCGTACTAATCATAAGGAGGATATTAAAAAAAAACAGTTTTGACTGGTATGTAGTCTATTTAGTCCTGGCTTTATGTAGTTGCTTTACTACTCTTACCATATGATTCAGTGGTTTTTCCCAGACTGCTTCTGTCACCACCATATTCAACTGGAGGACAAATAGAAAAGATTAATGAAAGTGTACACACTATAAAACATTAATAGAATGCTATGGGCAGGGATCCAGTCAACTGTGTGGGGCCAAGCACTACATCGTAAGAGGCTATTTTGTTCACTTATCTTTTAAATGAGATTACCTACTTACCAGATAACCACCAGACTATAAAATACCATGCCCAAATAGGTAGTGATCATCAATTATGTGCCCTACAATATGGAACTTCTTAGAATTTGCTTCCAATATCTCAGTCACATTGCTGACTATGTCTCTGGCTATCTCTTCCCTATCTTCGAAAGAAGAAAGTATTTTATAGTAGACATTACTAGGGATGAGCTCTTTGGAATACAAGTCATCAGCAATACTCTCCATGTCTTTCTTCGCTAGGCCATCTACAAGATGCCTCAGTTGAGGGGACAGCTAGTCTCGAAAATAATTAGCTATTATGACTAGTCATCTCTGGGGTAGTACACACTTTTATAAGATCTTCAGTCCAACTTGAAGGCTGGCTTCCATTTGCTATGAGTTGGACCAGCTCTAGAATGTTTTCTGAGGGTATAGTTTGCAACAGTACTGCAAATCTACAATTTACACTCGACAAATTTTATGTACTTTTTACTGACATTCAATGTATACCGTTACCAATGAATTAGAGTTATTATTCCTGACCACAGTCAGAAAATATGGAACTTGCAAAAAAAATAAAAGGTTCAAGAATTCTTGCTAGATCAAATAGCTTAATTTCTAGGTAGAGATCACATCATAATGAAGTGTGAATTGGAACTTGGTCTAATGATTATGGGTCATGAAATTTGCATCTTACATAAAAACAGAAATTTCAATGTAACTTGACAAGTATGATAATTACAACCTAAAACAAAATACCATTAAATAGAGCTTTTCAAGCTCGTACTAATCATAAGGAGGATATTAAAAAAAAACAGTTTTGACTGGTATGTACTCTATTTAGTCCTGGCTTTATGTAGTTGCTTTACTACTCTTACCATATGATTCAGTGGTTTGTCCCAGACTGCTTCTGTCACCACCACATTCAACTGGAGGACAAATAGAAAAGAGAAATGAAAGTGTACACACTATAAAACATTAATAGAATGCTATGTGCAGGGATCCAGTAAACTGTGTGGGGCCAAACACTACCACTACAAAAAAAGTGGAGTTTCCTCATGCATGATAGATGCTTGAAAGGCAAAGGAAATTCCATCCAGTTTGCTTGTGTCAAAGTGCAGGAAATCCCGGAATTTCCTGTACATTTCTTGCTACATGGTGGTATATGATAGAGCACAATTTCAGGTACCTGACAGGACCGATTTCAGGTACCTGAAATTTCATCTGCCAAATTTCAGATGCATTTCCTGTATACATGTCACAAGCAATAAAAGTCATGTGTTATCTTCATTTCATGTACCAAATGTCAAATTTCCTGTATTC
>WLWD01000229.1_pt1 | contig 38631 bp, 25 predicted proteins | sample 6712731 | NCBI WGS metagenome assembly WLWD01 (sample SAMN12718690, study PRJNA576275) | sponge metagenome | isolation source: marine sponge | host: Mycale hentscheli | place: New Zealand: South Island, Marlborough, Capsize Point | collected 2014-11-01
AGTGCCTTCTACTCCACAATATCCACACTTGTGAGATCTGTTGGGACATTTGGACTTTAAATGGTCTTCTAAGTCTTTCCTCATTATACTAAAAGATACTTCATTACATTGACACTTGTTGGGGCAACATATTAACGTATATCTGCAAGTATTCTTGACATGGTCCTCTAGAGTAGCTACAGTTCCTGTCCATTGACAGATGTGCTTCCTACACCTTACACGCAAAGCTATAATCTCCCTCGAACCTGGAACATGCAAGCAAGTAACAATCTTAATTACTCAGACTTAAAAGAGAAATTTCTAGCTTACTTCTTACATCCTCAAAGTATTTTGGGTCCTTCCTTTTACACATGGGACAAGGCTTGCTGCCATTTTTCTCAATGCACTCCTTACAGAATAACTTGCCACATCCTCCAGAGGCTCCATGCTGCATAGGCTGGCCTTTAGCTACTTCTAGACATATGGAACACTTCAATATGTCCTCAGGCTCATCGATAAACTTGTAATCAAACTTGCTAATAGCCATCACCACTACCCTATTTACTTAGTGACCTTTAACCCTAGACAGGATGCAATTGGTGGTGGCCCCAAGAGAATTAACTTATTCATATCATGCACACATTTTAAATTAACATACAAACACACATACATTACATATTGTCATTTTGCTGGTAACTTCTCAATACTACCACATAAGGAATTAATCTTTTACGCAAACATGAGTCACTATATGTATACAGTTTTTTTTTTCACTTTGTTCAGTCTCAGCAATTTCTTGAACATAAAGCTGTGTAAACTCCACCTTCACGATCAAGTTGTCAATGGGCATTTTGAGGTTACTGATACATGTAGCTAGTCTCCGAGTTGGTGATTGTACAAGCCCAGCCTTAGCTGCAGAATTGGTGAGGTTAGCTCACTGAGTACTCAAGTGACAGCATACCGTGTGAGTGGTGTCCCTTTCACAACTGTGACATTGGTCTACAGTATTGTGGGTATTTTCTCCATTGAGACTCACACATACATATCATCGTAAAATGTGTGTGTGTGTGTGTTGGCTCTACCCCCTCTTGATAAATATCTACACATAGTAGTGGGGCGGGTAACATCTACTTTAGACAGTAAATCTACTAAGCTGATGCTTGTATGGTGCATAGACCAGATACAAATAGCAGTTCTCACTTCCCTTGGCACTTGCAACCAAAGAGAAGTTCAATCTTCATGCACCAAAAGACTAAGTAAATATGAAGTAGAGCAGTTCAGATTTTGTAATAGGAACATGGAATGTGAGGACCTTGGTGAAGGATTCTGGTGTGTGTGTGTGTGCGCATGTGTGTGTGCGCATGTGTGTGTGCTTGCGTGCATGTGTGTGTGTGTGTGTAGAAAGGGTCCAGTCAGCAATATGTGTGAGGTTGTGGATAGGAAGTTAGACTTGATAGTAAAGGAGTTGCAGCAGAAAAGAGTGTCTGTAGATCAAATGAAAGACAGCCAGTTAGAGGATTGTTGTGGCCAGATTAAAAGTAATTAGCAAAGAGAGAGAGAAGAATTGGTGGCTCCAGATAGATTTCGAGTGTGTACGTGATAATGGTGTGTCCACAGCAAAGGGTCCTCCAAGTGTAAGGAAAAGTGTAACTGTGACTTACAGGATGTGATGGATAAATTCACTAAGGGTGATGGGTTGCTGTTTCTAGGCAACTTTGTTTGTGTTTTGAAGTGTTGGGGATGAGGAATAGCGAGGGGTGACAGGAAGGCATGGCATAGAGAGAGAAATGTGGCTGGGGAACAGTTCCTGCAGTTTTGTGTCTGTCCTTGAATCGTCTCTAATAGGATTACCAGTCAGACAACTGTCCAGAGTAGATAGGAAAAGGTGGAGTTCTTGCTTTCACACCTCGTCTGATAAATGTAGCAGGATCTGCAATCCGTCCAGCACAATAGTAGGAGAGTATAAATAGTCTGTAGACAGTATGTTATCCGACTCAAAGAACCAATGTATAAAATGATAATAACCCAACGTGTTCAGGCCAATAAGCGACCAAATATAGTATAAGAAAAATGACAAACAAAAGTAGTAATAGTAGTAGTAGTAGTATAAGTATAAAAATAAGATAGGATCCACTCCACTCTTTTATAGGCAGAGCACAGCAGGACCCCTATAAGACAGAAGTAAGCAATGAAACAAAGAGCAGGCTATAGAGATGGAGACTAATAGTGTTGAGTTGTAGCTAAGCATATCCTTTGCCACACAGAACAGGATATCAGATACCCCCTCTGGCAATGGCTGCAAAGTGGTGAGTCACCAAAATACTGAGCATGTGCAGCTGTAACTGAACTAAACATTCAAAATCTTCAAGATAGTGTTCAGTCAGTCAACAAATCCTAACTTACATGAGATATTGAAAGACATAATTCAAAAATTCTAATTTTAACTTAAAAGAGTAGTAATTTGACACCTAATATATATTACATAATTATACGCATCAATTTCACTTTCCTCACAGATTTCCAAAGGACCCCATGAAAATAATACATACCAATCCTAACTAAAGGAATAATTCTCCTGTTTCAGTCAAGTGGGGATTGAGAGAAGCCTATAAAAATAGATTTCCTTCTTTAACTGAAAAAAACCATTTGTGCATTTCACTATATTTTGCCTATAAAATATCTATTACGCAATTTAAAACACACCAGTCTTACCGACTAGCTATCCTGATAGCTAGCCAGGTGTAGCAAGTTTCAGAGAATTTATTTCAGTAGAATAAAACCATAATAGTGGAGCATTCTAGTGGTTACTGAACTGAATGAGGGTGACTGAACAAGGAACTTTGTGTAAACAGATGATACAGAACATGAGATCATTGTGTGGTGGGGCACAGCCCCTGGGAATGTTAGTTGGTGTTGGACAATTTCTGTGACATGTGAGTTGTACTTGGGAGGTGTGAAGGTGTAGTCATAATTTAATTAGTGGCCGGCCACTAATTAAGTTATGACTATACCTTCACACCTCCCAAGTACAACTCACATGTCACAGAAATTGTCCAACACCACCAACTAACATTCCCAGGGGCTGTGCCTCACCACACAATGATCTCATGTTCTGTATCATCTGTTTATACAAAGTTCCTTGTTCAGTCACCCTCATTTAGTTCAGTAACCACTAGAAGGCTCCATTATTATGGTTTTATTCTACTGAAATAAATTCTCTGAAACTTGCTACACCTGGCTAGCTATCAGGGTAGCTAGTTCTAGTAAATAGTCTAGCTGCCTGTAATATTGCCGTTTTTTATTTTCGCTATAGTAATTGTATTGGGCGCGCAAATAAAAAAATGTGCGGGTATCGCCGATTATATTGACCAAAGTTTCTTGTAAGACATATTTTTGTAAAGGAATGTATATCTGGATGGCACCCCTTCTATTATTGCTGTACATACCTTCAACAAACACTGTGCTAAGTTTCATGCTTTGGTCCACTCTGTCACAATATTGCATCAAAAGTACAATTTCCCACTGGACTATATCTTGTGCACCGATACTAGCAGAGTCACCAGGAAACAGCACTTCACATAGAGATCATCAGTGCTAAGAATTACTCCCACAAGAGGTGTTCTTGAGCAGAAATATTTGAAGAACTGCATTCCAAGGTGCCACATATGGGCCCAATATTTTTTTCCAAAACCACCTTTGCTTCACCGAGTAGGTGGGGTTGGACAAACACACATGGCTTATTGGAACCAATGTGGACTATTGTGCCTGAGGCTTCCAAAATCTGCTATGAACTAGCATCTGGAAGGTCGCAGAAAAATGACAGCAAATATACCAAACATGACATTCCACCTGCTTTACCTTAGCACCTTATCTCCTAGTAACACTATGTAGTGAATTTCAATGATGGACTACACTTAGCTGATTCATGTTCACTTTGTTTCCATTTACATTTCCATTGACACATTCCAACACAGTCATTTCACTCAGATATATAACCGGCAAGTTACTTTGATCCAGTCAGTCAGTATTATTTTCCTTATACTAATATACAATTCTTGAAAAAGATTTCATAGTGGACCTTATACACAACTGCACTGTATTATGGCTTATTGTGTTAAGTACAAAACTGATCATGACTAGGGAAAGGATTATGACAAAAGTGTATCTCACAGTCACCTTGAAGATATCTAGCATGGAATAAATAAATTTATTTATCATTACTCAGGCATTCCCAAAGAGATTGTATTTTAGTGCTTTCTCATAAACTAATGGTAAACAATAATACTTAAAACATAACAAGATTATAAACACTAGCTATAATTGCTAGTTAAAATGTTGATATATAATGCTATGCTTTTATATCATTAGTCTGCAGATACACATGTTAAGTGTTCTGTGTCTATGTATTTGATGAGTAGGCTACTTGAGGCCAAAAAAACTAAATACATTAATTATCATCATTCATCATCTATGAACTGTGTAAGCAAGCAGTATGGTTCCTGTTCACGCCTGAAATGTGAGAAAGTTGGTGAGCAACTAGCAGGGAAAAAACTGTTCAAAGCACTTTTAAGCTCATGATGAATAATCAGAAAGAGATTGACAGGCAGGATCGTTTGCCAGCCCATATTGAATCCCCTGGAACCAATAAGGATAACCTTTTCAATGACTTAATCACCCTCTTTGATAAAATTAAAAAAAAGGTTCATTTGGCATGATGGAGGCAGAACGCTTGGTAAAAATGGCATTTATTCTTTGTGTGATACCTTATGGTACATAGACGGACATCATCAACCTTAGAGGTACGTTCTGGATCCATACCTGCTCCATTTAATAGCTTTGATGGATACAATGTTCCTGAACGAAGCATATACAGGAAGTACAAAGCAGCCAACTGTTTTATAGAAGTATGTTTCTAAGACTTTATTCTCCTCAGTAGCTGGATCATGCTCTCAAAGTGGACTGAATTATAATCAACTACATATGGTGGCTCTCCAGTGCTGTGCTATATTACTGTTCAAGAAATGAATTTTTGATAGCTAGCTAGTGCAGCGCTGAAGATATAGCAATACCTTCCAAACAGTCAGTTCAACTGCAATTTTGCCACCGAAACCCTCGAACCAAAGTTGTAGCTCAGTACAAAAATAGGCTGCTTGTTTAAATGATGATTAAAAAATGACAGTTTAGTCAAGATCATTTTGATACGCTTATTGTGCAGCTATATTCCAATATTTGCATGGATATGTTGTAATGTTTATAGATATTTCACTCTTTATGTGCATGAATGACAACCCTTATCTGAAATTGTGGAGCCTGGTGTGCCTGTAGCAGCTGTGGAAAGAGGACGTCAAGTGTTTGTATCACTAATTCAAACTCAAACATTCCAAGTTTGTGATCATGATTTCATTTGATTCAGTGTCATACCAACTGTGTTATTAATTGTTGACATTCCTACTGCTATTGATGGTTCCTGGTAGATGGACACAATTTATTGCCAGCCTAAAGGATGCAATGTTTGAGCCATCCAGTGAACTGAGGCATGCCACTGATCAATTAAATGGTATTCTCAACACTACACTAACAAACAAGTCTGTCCTGTTTCTATACACTGATGGTGGTCCTGACCACAGGACCACATTTGTTTCAACACAGTTGGCTCTAATTGCATTATTCCTCAATCTTAATTTGGATATCTCTGTGCAGCTAGAACTGCTCCTCACCACTCATGGAGAAATCCTGTTGAACGCATGATGTCACTCTTGAACCTTGGCTTTCAGAGCATAGGCTTGATGCGGAGTTCAAGGACGGAAAAAGCTGAAGCAGCTTTTAAGAATTATAACAATGTTGCACAACTTCGTAAGGCAGGTGAATTACTAAAGGAAGATGTAGCTAAATCTCAGAAACTACTATTACTCTCCCCCTTGATGTCATCTGCCCCATTGAACTGAAAGATAAGAAGTTTGAAGTTTATAAAAGCAGTTCAAGCTCAGATATTCATGAATTTTGGGAAGTTCTTTAATTGATAGAGCCAATTCTGACAAGAAGAGACACTAATAAGAAGCATGTGTCTCACAAAAAAGGATTGAAAGACTTTTTTGATTATTGCTGCGCAACTCGTCATTATTTTTTCTCTATCAAAGTGTGTGAAGAGGGATGTAGGATATGCAAGCCTGTACGTATGCCTAAATGTAAATTTGGAGAAAATCAAGCACCTACCAGATCCTATGCTTGGAGAGAAATATCACTATTTACCTTTGTGTGGTGCCTTCAAGAAGAAAATCACTGGAAAAAGATCGACCCTCACTTGCTTATAAAATACTGACAAGAAGCCAAAACCACTACCATTCCACCATGTGTACAACACATCAACAATATTGGAGTCATGTTGCAAAGTGAAGAATGCAACCTTTAGAGGCTCTTGTACTCTTAAGCGTAAACTGTATATCCAAGATAAAACTGAAATTCAGTATATACTTGATGACTTGGCTTACACATGTGGCTCAGCCCTACAAAATCTTCACCTTCCTGAGAAGTTCTCATGTGTGTATAAGAACATAAGGTGCTCAGATCCAATTGAAAATTATATTACTCTGCTGGTTATGAGCCAATTTGCACTTACTGTGCTGCCGATGATGATATTGAATATAATGATATAATGACAGCAATGAATGTTACCCTTTGTGTTCTTCACATTCCAGTTCCAAAAAAAAATTGCAAGTGAAAGTTTTAACAGAACTTTTTTCAATTGTATTGTGAACTAGTTGCTATTCTAGTTTTGTTATGTAAATTTTCTACCTGATACTTACTATATGCAAATCAATTTTTTCCAAAGCCACTGTCAATGACACTCTTTCCGTTACCAACTAGAATTCTCCAGGAATTTTGCCACAGTATTGCCTAATGAATGAATTATACGAGGTTGTAGATAGATCACTTTGACCAATTACATCAATATTACAATTTTCCACTGCTGTGTTATTTCAAAATAGTACATATTTTGGTGTGAAAAATTACTCGACTAATAATAGCATTATAGTTGTCTACGTTACCATCAAAATAATTCTATAAAATGATGCAAAAATATACTATGTACAAGATTGTATTTAATTAACATTTTCTTTAAAAAAATTGTTTTGTAATCAATATGCTCTCTGTGCTTATGCTAAAGTTAAGGTACTTGAGTTATTGTAGCCAAGGTCTATCATTATGTTCTTGTACAGTTACTTTAAAGTGGAGAGAGTCATTGACCAGGTAGCAAGTATTGGCAGCTGCATTGTAGGACAACTTTGAATGAGGAACAAACTTTGGTACACCCCAACCAGCACCTCCAATTCTTGCACTTTTATTATCAATATACACTAAATTTCCTCTTTCATGTCCTGCATCTTGTAACTGGTTTAGTAGTTCATAAGTGACAGTCCCTTTGAAGGGCCACTTGAGCTGCTTCTTATATGGAACAACTAAAAATTGCACAAACACTGACACATGAGTTCCTGCACCATCACCATCTCCATTGCAGCACACTTCAATAGTCATCTTGTATCTATTAGGAACTGTGAAGAAAGGTTCTGATTTAAATTCTACATTCTTTTCCTTCTTCTCACCAAAATTACAAACATTGACAAAAATTGTTTTTTTGCCTTTTAGTTCCTCTAGGCCAATACTCAGTTCATGTATTTTTTTGAGTGAAAGATGGAGATGTACTTTGTCGTCCTCCTCGTGATCCTTCATATCTTTCCTCTTCATCTTCTCTGTACATCCTATGTTGCTGTATTTGCATGACACTATACTATACTCACACTCACTGGCTACATGATCCTGGACTCTTCCCCTCTCCATAGTAAGTGTACAGTCTTTGTTGAGACAAGGAATTGGCTTCTTGGAACACTTCTGATCATGTTCTGTAGTGATGCTTACATAAGTGCCTTCTACTCCACAATATCCACACTTGTGAGATCTGTTGGGGCATTCGGACTTTAAATGGTCTTCTAAGTCTTTCCTCATTATACTGACAGATACTTCATTATATGTACACTTGTTGGGGCAACATATTAAGGTATATCTGCAAGTATTCTTGACATGGTCCTCTAGAGTAGCTATGGTTCCTGTCCATTGACAGACATGCTTGTCACACCTTACACGCAAAGCTTTGATCTCCCTCGAACCTGGAACATGTACATAACAATCTTAATTACTCCAACTTTTGAGAACATCTAGCTTACTTCTTACGTCTTCAAAGTATTTTGGGTCATTTTCTCTACACATGGGACAAGGCTTGCTGCCATTTTTTTCAATGCACTCCTTACAAAATATCTTGCCACATCCAGTAGAGGCTCCGTGCTGCATAGGCTGGCCTTTAGCTACTTCTAGACATATGGAACATTTCAATATGTCCTCAGGCTCATCAATTAACTTGTAATCAAACTTGCTATTAGCCATCACAACTACCTTACTTATTTTGTGACCTTTAACCCAAGACAATATGTCATTGGCTGGTGGCACCAAGAGGATACAAACTAGGTGTAGGTTATAGAACCCACACTAGTATCCTCCTAGGGCTACCAGCCAATGACATCATGTATTAGGTTAAAGGTGACTAAGTAAATAAGGTAGTTGTGATGGCTATTAACAAGTTTGTTTACAAGTTTATTGATGAGCCTGAGGACATATTAAGTGTTCCATATGTCTAGAAGTAGCTAAAGGCCATTTTTGTGCACACTTACTGAGATAGCTAGTCTCTGGGTTGGTGATATAACAAGGCTGCCTTGAAGGCCATCACATGACAGATTTCAAGTGTTGCACATGATCCCTGGTGGTGTCCCGTACAAATAGAAACTCAGATTGAGTAACAGACTGAGTAATGTCAATTTCCTCTGAAGGTTCTGGGATGCCCTAATAGGCCAGGTCATAAGTGTCTTCAGCTTTGATCGGCCTGGTCAGAAGTCTGCCTAAGGCCTGAAGCATCTCAGGTCCTGTTTTCCAGTTGAGTGATAAACCGAGTGACCTTTCCCTTTGCTGATGCCATTATCTTCTTGTGGTCCATGCTGGTAAGACAGAGCACGAGTGAAACAGTAATGCAACAATATGTACAATGGCTAATAGAAAGTAGTCACTGTAAATAGAGTACGTTGATGAAGAGAGTAGAAATAGTTCATAGACAGAACTGAATCCGGCTCAAAGGGACCAATGTTAATGATGTAGCTTGATCGGTAGAAATGTCCACTGTGTCGCAGGGAGACAGGAGAATAGTGACTCAACTGCCCACAGTACCCTGCTGAACCCACAGCAGAACAATCCCACACTAATTACCCAACGTGTTCAGGATAACTAATTACCCAACGTGTTCAGGATACTAAGCAATAAAATATTGTATTAAAAAACTGACAAACAAAAGTAGTAGTAGTAGTAGTAGTAGTAGTAGTAGTAGTAGTAGTAGTAGTAGTAGTAACATAACATAAGTAAGAGTAGTAGTCGTAGTAAAATATGAGAGGATGCTTTACTCCACCCTTTTATGTGCAGAGCATAACAGGGGCCCCATGAGACAAGGCATGAAATGAAACAAAGTGCAACCAAAGAATGGAGACTTTAGGGTGAATGAGATATAATACGTGAATAAGGGTGAACACAAGATTCAGTAATTACGAATGTAGACAGTCAAACATGCAAATAGCAATTCAAGCTTTGTTCACGTTTTCTGTTCAGGTATGGCCTGAACAATATATACCAAAATTCTTTAGTGAAGGACTCGCTTCACTCGCCCAATAATCAACCGTTAACTAAAGTGAAGTGGAATTTACCCTAACATTGTAGGAGCAATTCAGCACTTTCATTCATACATACAGTAGTATAGTATGTCCAAGTTGAGTTGGCGCAATAAAACTGTTAATAACTTTTGAATGGAAGTAGCTACGCTTCCGGGGTTAGTATCATTCGAAAACTCGTGCCGAAGTGGTCCAGAAAATTACTTTTAAAAACTTCAGAGCCAGCGGGGAAAGTGCAGTTCCAAAACTCAATAGAAAAGTCTATGGGAATAAATAAAACCACACGTTTCCCGCGCTACACGCGGCGGGATTTAGTCACGCGCTCAAACCGGGCCAACCACGTGCGCAGTACCTCAGAGACAATTGTAAGCAAAAGCAGTCGTAGTTTGGTGACTTCGTTTCTACCCTTCTGCTTGACATTCTGGTTCATTTTTAGGCTCAGGACTTTGTTGCTATTCAAGGCTACTTAACAAGAGCAAGCTACAGTGTGAGGTACGTTTGTAACACGGGTTTTTTGTCCACTCAGATTTTATTACCATTTTAAATAGGGCCTATTTATTTAGAACTCAGCCAATTTACTGTTTGCTGACCAAGATAATAAGATATACAATTCATCATAGACTCTATATGCCACAATTTATGCTTTAGCTGTCCATTACTCCTCATATCTATATAGGTACAGTTCTCTATGGTTATAGGGATGCTATTGACCACCCTCCAAATTCAACTGCTGCTTGTATCTACCACAATTTCGACATGTCATCATAAAATCATATGTATATGTCATTATAAAATTATATTAATTATGTCAATTTTTGTATACTTAAAAAAAAGTGGAAATTTTACAAGTAAATAGAAAATATAGTAAAATCATGAATAAAATGATATGAATGATTCAGTATGAAGGACAAAGTAATACTGGAATGTGTGTGGCCATAGCTAAAGGTGTAAGTGATGTACTGGACTCTTCACATTACTGTTGAGTACTTCAGAAGTTCGTCACACCAAGAAAGTAAGAATAGAGTTTAAATACATGCAGCACACAACAATCACACTTACTTGAGGAGGCTTTCAGCCGCGGTCCTGTGCTTCTTTTCCTCTAAAATTTGTACTACAATAGTAGCTACGGATCGCCCTCCGCAACCTTCAGCCAGTTTTAGCGCACAATTAGAAGCTCGTATAAACGATAAACTGCGGGTGATTAGTTATAACCGAGCATATATTGAATACAGCCACGGTAGAAACTGCCATAGCTTCTTTTTCATTTCAACAAGTAAACTTATAGTAATAATGCGCACCTTAGACCCGCCCCGTTTTTACTGTGGGCGTCGGCGTTTTCACGCGTTTGAGCTACTACTGTCATGTGACCTTAATTCGTTTCCGGTTTCGCCAAGTGCATTCTTCTTTTGCCACATTTGTGGTCGCGCCAACTCAACGTGGACATACTTATATTTACTTATCCCTAGTGCCGCCTGTGAGCTGACTTACCAATGTGCTGCTGAACTGCCCATTTGAGAAGCATCTGTGCCGGAGTCTTATTGTGCCTGACTGCCACACCCACCACCTTAGGCTGCGACAGTAGCTACAAACACATGATACAGACACTTCCTCATAAGCACTTCAATAAGTAAAGGAAAAAAATCACAACTATTAGATATTGAAATTTTCAGACATATGAGTCATTTTTTATGTGAACATAGTTCAAAATTCAGTTATCCAAAGTGCAGTTTGATTTCTATACCAAGCCCTACCTGAGAACAGACTTTTCCTGTGTAGGAATTTTGGCTGTTTTCAATCTCTTTGTTTTTTCTTCTATAGATGCTGGCTGTTGTTGAGAATCATGTTGCTTTTATCATCCAGCAAGTGAAATGAGTGAGATACTATTAGGGGTGGATAATGCAAAATTGGGTATATGTTATATATGTGTATGGATGGTGCGTGTGGGTGTGGCCACAAGAGAGAAACGAGAGAAGAAGAAGAGAGAAGAATAAAGAGAAAGAGAAGATCAAGGAGAACAATGTCATTGTGTCATTGTGTGTGTATATCTTAGAGCAGCGTGTGCATAGTAGAGTGTGCATAATTTCGTGTGTTAGTTTGTGCTCCAGACTTCCGGTGAATCGTCTTTCACTTCATATGTGTGCATGAGTGACAAAGGACTCAAATAGCCGGTCACGCATGCGTCTCATCAGTACACTAAATATCAAGATAGATTTAAAACTCTACTTGAACTCTGTGGATTCTGGTGGCAGTGTCGTCAGGAGTGGCTGGCTAGTCCCATGAATAAGTTGAGTCAGGGCTTCCGACAACTACCTTACCTACAACTGGCAGCATTGGTGGTGCCTGGACTGGATTAAGACCTTTCCTACTTCGCCTGTTCGCGTCATTGATTGGTCCCTTTATCGGCTTCGTGTCTACAGTCGTCTACTGATTTAACCCTCAGTTCCGATTTCGTTCATGTCGTTTGCATACTTACAAGGCTACAAACTTTTCTTTGTTTCTATTTAGTGCTCAGTGCACGTAGTGTTTGTCTTCGGACCTGGTGTAACTTTTAAGTTAGGTGTCATTTTTGTAATTGTCACCTGTTCACTTGTTGATTAGTTGTAATTGTGTGTGCCCGGTTTTTGTTTTTGTGCTCGTGTTGTTGTTGTCTGCAGGATTCTCTGACGTCTGGATTTGCCCCGGATGAGCCAGAGAGAGCAGCCGTCACGAGCGTGTAAGAGAGTCAAGAGTGGAAAGAATTCTAATTTAGCCATCGGTGGTGATTCAGTCAGTGATTCTGGTAGTGAGTATAGTCAGGGTAGAGCTGGTACTTATTTGCGTAGTAGTGCTGTTAGTCCTGAGAGTCTGTTAGCTCCAGGTAGTAGTGTAGATTCGAGTAGTTTTAGTAGTAGTGCTTTAGGTAGATCGGAGGAAACCGTTTTAGGCATGTTGAATGAAGAGGAGATTGCCCATGAGTTAGATGGGTTGGATCATAGTGAGGATTTACCCCGTGGTAGTGGGGTTAGCGGTGAATTTGGGCCCCAGGGTTTTAATACGCTCATGACCCAGTTTACAAAGAACATGGCCGTTCTTACTGGTGCATCAGCGGGTGGTCATGCGAGTGCCGAAAAGAATAGGCAAGTTAACAATCTACCCCCTCACAAGGACGGAGCAGATATTGCTAAGTACATTCGCAAGCTGGAACCTGACTTGCGTGATATAGGTGTACCACCGGCCCGTTACAAATCTATTCCGTACCAGAAGCTACAGCCTAAATCGGCTTCAGCTACTGTTGCTTCCATAGACCGAGATTCGTGTACGTATGCTGAGTTGAAAGAAACGCTTGTAGATGCTTTGGGCTCTAGTAGAACCAGCTTAGGAATAAAGCTAATTTCAGACTTTCAAAGTGCTATGCGCTCAATGTCTTCCTTGGAAACGTTTGTGTACCTGAAGGGCCTGACTGACTCGATCAGCATGGTTACTGACAGCAAAGAGGACGTGCTGCTGTTCATTGCCTGCGCAGTGTTTCGCACATCTAGACCATTGCACCAGAGAGGGGTGATGGATAGCAGGGAGGTCAATAGTTTCAAGGACCTGAACAAGCTTGCGCTCACCCTCCAGACATCCAACTCAGACAGGTCGAATGCAGGGAGAAGTCAGGGCAAGGGTGGTTACTCCAGTGGAATCGAGTGTTTTAAGTGCCATAAAATGGGTCATCGTGCCTTTGAGTGTAAGTCGAGTGTTGGTAGTAGTAGCAAGTTTCAGAATGTAGTGTGCTATACATGTAGGGAGCCAGGACATAAACTGCCTGACTGCCCAAACAAACGGAAGTGTGAATCTGTTGACAGTAGCGAGAGCAAGAGTGAATCAGGGAAGAAGTTGAATTTGAAGAAGAGTGGGAGAACATATATTGCTAATTGGGTGGCGGTCAGAGAACGTTCTTCGTATGTTCAAGGTTTTGTGAATGGTACCAAGTGTCAAATAGTACCAGACACAGGTGCTGAAATTACCATAGTGCCAGGATGCTTGGTGTACGAGCATCAGCTGAGAGATGAGAAAGTGCAAGTTAAAGGCTGGAAAGGCGTGTCTGAGTGGCTCCATACAGCAGTGGTAGATTTCCAATTCCAGCCTGGCATTTTGCATTGTACTCTATACTGAACAATCTACAGATTCTGACAGCTTCTAGACTCTGATAGCTACAAGTATATTGGTATGACAACCAATACTTAACCCTTTCAACGCCATAACTGCATATATATATATGCAGGCGAGAACAGGTCGGCGTTCTCCGAATTTAAAAAAAAATCTATTTTAGATTAAGCCGTCATTTTATTTTTATTATGTAAGTAGGCATTGTACTTCCTTTTACTGTAAGATGGACTGGTTCCAGTTAATTTTCAGGCTTTTTTAAGCTTATTTCGCTTGTTACAAGGCTATAGCTCTACTTTATAGGCCTGGCTGTTTGTGGAATTTTGCGGTTGCTTTTCAGTAAAAATTCAAAAATCAAAATTCGAATTCAAAAAAACGCCCGAAGTGCTGAAGAAAGTCGGCATGGAAAGAGTTAATGAATATGTACCAGTTACCAGTTATATACTGTACATCTGCAAGTCATTCCTCATTTGTTTTGTATGCCTGAAGAAGACACTCAAGTCGAAACGTTCAATAACTTCTATTTAATGCTAGCTATATGTGTCATGCTATAAACCAATAGCAGCAACATATTGCATAGCAATGAGTTTCTACAATATTGGATAATCATTTATCACACGTTATAATAAAAAAAAAATTTTAATATAGAGTATGATAAATTTACAAGACAATCAAAGTTTTCTTTAACTTACAATGTGCCTTCATCCCATAAAGTAACTTATAGTTGTGGCTACTATTTAGCTATAGTCTAGCAATTGACAAATATACTATCTATAGCTAAATGGTTACTAAATGAGCTACAAATCCAATTAGAATAAATGAATAATAGATACTATAAGATTTCTCATAATTATTTAGTTTAAATTATAATTGCACTAACTGTGTCATAGTGATATAGGACTTACATTTACAGAGCATACAGCTTAGATCAGTAGTATCTTATAACCACTGGATTCGATAGTAAAGTAATTGACAATAGATTGGACAAGATAACACAAATCAGCATGCACACAAATCTTATAAAAATCAAGAATTAGATACAACCACAACATGAGATGTAATACAGGATGCAAAGGAATTAAACAAGTCTCTTGATATACCACAAGATCTCTCTCAGCTACTACGCGATCAACTAATTACACTACCCAAAATATAACGGAGTACATTCATCGTGCTACTTGGTTTCCGCGCAAGGCAATTCCTACGGAGCTTATGTCACCAACAATGCTTTTCCCAACAACAATGTTTGTCGCTGTTATGCGGACTGAATAACAAAGTTGCTAAATATCTTCCAGAACTATAGCTACTAACAATCTTGGACTACTCGTGTCTGCTCTTATGGCTTCTTCTCAGTCATTTTGTGGACTAAGTTTTGGGGACAGAAGGCAAACGAGCGTCAGTGTGCATGTACTATGGAAGTGGTTAAATCCACTCTTAAGATTGCCTTGTAAGGAAGAATTTGGACTACCAAAGCCAAATCTGAGCGCAACTTTGCATATCTAGTTATTTACAATAGACTTGGTCAAAAAAAAATGTTTTAACCATTTTTCATAAATATAAGGTTTGAAAATCATTGACTATCGAGATAAGTTTGATAGTGATATTTGATAGAGGCTTTCATAGCAAATTACCTCATTGAACAAAGTTCAGAGTTCAAACTCCAATCACAATAAATGAAGTAATTACAATATTCCTAAGTATGACTGATAATGGTGTATCATGTTCCTTACTTGCATTCATCATAAATTCTTGTAAATCATAATAATTATTTTATCTAATTTCACTGGATGATTCACAGATAATCTCTAGTGTTTGCAGAAGCAATTTCCCATCAATTAGCTAGCTCATCTAATTTCCTTCAAAAAAAAAGTTCCTTCAACATCTGAGTTCCATGTTTGTATTTCTCACTCCCACAGTAGCTACACCCTTTGATAATATAAAAATTATAGTAAGTTATAATAATAATAATAATAATAATAATAATAATAATAATAATAATAATAATAATAATAATAAATTAAACAATAGTAAAATTTTTATAATAAATATACCTACATAACATCATCAGCATATATCTGTTGGGTTCCAGCAGTAGTGGTGATCAGATGGAACAATAGATTCAAGATCATGAAAGTCTTCTCTTGTGAGTTCAAACTCAAATATGCTGCAATTCTCTTGAATTCTTTCCCTACTTGAAGTTTTAGGAATAATACCTAGAGAACAATAAATAAATTTGTGACTAATTTGGACAAACACATAGCTAGCTCATGTGTACAGTGCAGTTGTTGTTGTTGTTTTCTTTTAGCTAACACTTTCACTAGCACTTACAAAAGCCAAAATCAGTTAATTTGGATTTTGGATATTATTCATTGGTAATGGCGAAGTCTCTCAACTCAGAGTCTTTACAATTTCAGATCTAGCACAAAAAACATGTCTATAGCTGCAGTCAGCATTTACCATACCACGTAGTTAGTATATGTACGTATATGAATGGGTCTATGTATATGTGTGTGCACTATGGAAGGTGGTATTAATAGTGTTAGAGTAGCTATGACTGTGACTGTAGAAAATTGTAAGAAAAGGACAGAATTGTCAAGAAAAGCTGAATTAATCAAAACAACACATGAAGAGAAAAAAGCTTGGCCCATAATTTCAGAAAGCCACCTTAAATATCAATAGAGTATGTTTAGAACTATAATTAAAGGAGGCTCTTGAAATTTGAATGTGTCGCACGAATTATTGTCAAGTTAGTTTTCTTTAAAATATGTACTACTACATTCTCACCCATGAAAAAGTTTAGATAGAAGGACAATCAATGCGAGAAGGTGAAATCATGTCACAGCATGCATTAATGTAGACTTTAATTATGCTATGTCGATTAATTTTTTTAATAAAAAAATTATATTGTAAATACAATGTTCAATGTACCTGTAGTGAACTACATATCTCAGAAAAATATCATGCACACCCTAGGTCAATAAATTTAACACTTTGGCCAAGTATCAAGTTTCTAAAAGTTTGATTGAGATTGCCATGATGTCTCTACACTTGAACTACCAGTACCACTTATGATATGGCATTTCTTTCAAATTACCCACATACACAGGAGCAGGATAAGTTAGCTATGTTGTTCCTTGCATTAGTGTGAAAGATCTTTAGAATTAAAACTTACTTCAGACTATCAAACATGTCTTTGCTGCTTCTAATTTTGAGTTGCAACATACTCTACATAGCTAGGTGGTTTTGGTGAGCATTATCAATGAGCGGTCACACCTACCAACGTTTAACCCTCTGATGATTACTACCACACAAATCTGAGCTATACATTTATTGGTTATGACACAGTGCACATGTTGTAACAATCTGGTCCTATAGAACTCTTTATATTTACTTTGGACAAGAATTCTAGGTGGAAAGGGTTCATTTGAGCACATCCCAGTTCAAAAGTACAATATTTTGATAGAAATTTATGTAATTTTGGGGTCTCTGAAATTGCCAGCAGGAAATTATAAGTGTCTTTTGTACAACAATTACATTACTAAATGCCAGACTTAATGATGATGCAGTTTTGCACAAGCATTTCGCGATTTCTTTGGTGAATGAAGTACTGTAGTGTCTATATTGAGTTGGAACACTTGTTAAAAGAATATCTTAACAGAAATGGAAATATCAGGCAAGCTGGACAGCTTAATTAATAAATAATTATTCATTGCCTGAATTAAGTGTGAATCAAAATACATCAGTTACTGTACAGTAATTAGTTCAAGTTGTGTTAGAACAATTATTTTATCATAAGCAAAGCTTTTACCCTGGAATATCAGTTTGTAATGTAAAAATAGCATATGCCAGAAAACTGAACAATACAATTGTGACATTATTGCATTATTTAAATATTACTGTCGGGGGCTGACATAAGAATAAAAATCAAAATATTACCTCCAAGTCTTATTTGTGCACTACCCCTTATAATTAAAGAGTACTATCAAACAAAAAGACTGCAGAGTACTCTTAGAGACCGGATATTTAGAAGCGGAAGAGACTGTCAAAGACTGCAAATCAATCCATAAAAATGCATGAACTTATTCTTCAAAGTGTACATTAGTAAAGCTTTCGATAATCAGTTTCCAGTTAAGTACCTCCATAAGCTGACAATATAATGTCAGATGTAGAATATAATTTCAGATGTAGCTATCCTTGAAAGCCAATCTTAATAATCACTCATGAACTAAAACTAGAATTCCACAATAATAACAACACAGTATTAAATACATACTCTGAGTTCCTTATAACTAAATTCATTATTATGAGAAAATAATTAACCATATTTCTCAACTCTAAAAAGTGTTTACAAAACAGAGCATCTGAAACAAATGTATAAATAACCTTTTGTCATTGCTAAAAATAATATCACCAACAGTCAAAAATACTTCTACCACAAACATTGAATAAAATTAAGGCAGCAAGTGCTCACCACATTTCTTCAAGAAAAAAAATTAGTATTTATGACACTAGTATGCACCAGTCATTGGCAAAAATATAACAAACATAAATTCCTGATAACGAAAACAAATTACCAACAAGAAATAATACAACAAATACACATTGTAGCTATATAAAGCTGCCCCCAATAGGACAGTTTGTTAAAAAATTATAATAAATTGCTCCCTTTGCTTCTTCTGTAAGTACATAATGTGAAAAGTTATTGTAGCCAAGGTCTGCAGTTATTTTCTTCCACAGTAACTTTAAAGTGGAGAGAGTCATTGACAAGGTAACAGGTATTGGCAGCTGCATTGTAGGGCAACTTAGAATGAGGAATAAAGAATGGACTACCCCAACCTCCAATTTTTTGCACTTTTATTATCAGTAAATACTTTTTACTCTATTATGTCCCACATCTTGTAACTGGTTTAGTAGTTCAGTGACAGTCCCTTTGAAGGGCCACTTTGTGAGTTGCTTCTTATATGGAACATCAAACAATTGCGTACCCACTAACATATAAGTTCCTACACCATCACCACCTCCATTGCAGAACACTACAATATTCATCTTGTATCCACTAGGAACTGTGAAGAAAGACTCTGATGTACAAAGTAGCTTCTTTTTCTTCTTCTCAGCAAAATTATGAAGATTTACAAATATAGTTTTTTTGCCTTTTAGTTCCTTTAGGCCAATACTCAGTTCATGTATTTTTTCGATTGAAAGATGGGGATGTACTTTGTCGTCCTCCTCGTGATTCTTTATGTCTTTCCTCTTCATCTTCTCTGTACATCCTATGTTGCTGTACTTGCATGACACTATGGTATACTCACACTCACTGGCTACATGATCCTGGGCTCTTCCCCTCTCTATAGTAAGTGTAGTCTTTGTTGAGACAAGGAGCCTGGTCATAAGTATCTTATAGTATAGGCCTGGTCAAGTATCTTAGTATAGGCCTGGTCATAAGTGTCTTTAGTAAAGGCCTGGACACTCACTATATTATGGCTCGTGTCCTGAGTCCCACTTGAAAAAGAAGATCACAAACAAATGGTATGTTTTAATCTCGACGGCTGAGATGAAAATCAGACAACTAGCTACATACAGTACCTGGATCACTCACCACACAAAACATATTTTCAGCAGCTAGATAGGCTCTATCTATATAATATGCTTGTGTATCAGTAACGATGACGGAGTGTATTCATGAATAATCAATTAGCTGAGCTGGATTGAAACAGTATTGTCAGTAATGACAGTGGTGTATGTGTGTATTCATGAATAAGGCTAGGCCACAGATATTCATGAATTTTGGGAAGTTCTTCAATTGATAGAGCCAGTTCTGACAAGAAAAGACCCTAATAAAAAGCATTTGTCTGACAAAGGATTGAAAGACTTTTTTGATTATTGCTGCTTAACTCGTCATTATTTTTCTCTATCAAAAAGTGTGGTGAAGAGGGATGTAGGATATGCAAGCCTGAGTTTGGAGAAAATCAAGCACCTACCAGATCCTATGCTTGGAGAGAAAGATCACTATTTACCTTTCTGTGATGACTTCAAGAAGAAAACCACTGAAAGAGATCAACCCTTACTTGCTTGTAAAATAAACACAAAATCCAATGTCATCACTAAGCTAGCAAGGCCTGATACATGTACTATAAGGGATGGTATATATACAAATTTGAGTCAATTATGACATATTAGTAGCAAATCAAAAATCCAGTAGGTGCACACATAGTAACACTAAATTGTCCAGAACAAACAGCAAAATGACTCTGGAGGACCATATCAACCTATTGATAACTTATTTATCTTCTTTTTTCCCTAGCTCTTGCCCGGTCCATTGGTAACAAATACAGTAGCTAAAAAATGAGCGCTCATTCTGAAAAAGGGTGGCTCGTACGACACAAGTCGATTAAATTTATTCAATTCTTTGTGAAAAGGGCCTTTGTTTGACAAAAACACAAACACTTGATCAGGAACACTTTGACAAGTAAGAAAACTTGCCTTACTGGTTCCATAATTAGAATCTAGAGGTCACCAAAGGTCAAATCGGAGGCACCTCTATATCCGAAATTTTCATGTTTCGGTCAAAAAGTGATCACTATGTTCACATTGTGTACTCACATTGCCCCAGTTACTGCTGACCACTGCACTTAGACTTCAACAATAAATAGAGACGAGAAACTAATAAATAAGTTTTTAATGAAAATCATAAAGATGAGTGTATTATTAACTGCTTATAGTAAGCTCTCTCTTCCCTACATATAAAAGGATAAAAATTATTGAATGGATGAAACTAAAAAAAATTTGGACCCGGAATACATAGAATTTGAAGTTCCTAACAAGCCATACACTATTAACTACAACACAGCATTAAATAAATATAAGAGATATCCTGTGTATGTATATGTGTGAGTGTGTATATGTGTGAGTGTGTACCTGTGTGTGTAATAGCAAAACCATAGGTTTGAGGGAAATCGCTAATTATTGTACTGATCTCAAGGGCAAAGCCTGAGGGAGAGGGTTAGGGTTTCATTAGGCAAGTCAACTTTTCCTACCTCTCCAAAATTTTTATATAGATATAATATGTATAGACATAAGTCCGCATCCAATTTTGGAAGGTTAAATTACTTTTTTGACAGTGATATCGTTTTTGTTACGGTAATCACAATTTTTCACTGCTGTGGTATTTCAAAATAATACAACACTTTTTGTATTAAAAAATGACTTGGCTATAGCTTTAACATATAGCTGTCTACATTATCATCAACAAAATAATTTTAATGACGCATAAAATATATTGGACACAATACTGTCTTTCAATTAACATTTCATTAAAAAAAATTTTTATTAAATACAAAATGCTAAACCACTTTAAGTTATTGTAGCCAAGGTCTGTCATTATGTTCTTGCACAGTCACTTTAAAGTGGAGAGTGTCATTGACAAGGTAGCAAGTATTGGCAGCTGCATTGTAGGACAACTTTGAATGAGAAATAAACTTTGATTTACCCCAACCAGCACCTCCAATTCTTGCACTTTCATTATCAATAAACACTAAATTTCCTCTTTCATGTCCTGCATCTTGTAACTGGTTTACTAGCTCTAAAGTGACAGTCCCTTTGAAGGGCCACTTGAGTTGCTCCTTATATGGAACATCTAAAAATTGCGCAAACACTGACACATGAGTTCCTGCACCATCACCACTTCCATTGCAGTCCACTATAATAGTCATCTTGTATCCATTAGGAACTGTGAAGAAAGGTTCTGATTTAAATTCTACATTCTTTTCCTTCTTCTCTGCAAAATTACAAACATTGACAAAAATTGTTTTTTTGCCTTTTAGTTCCTCAAGGCCAATACTCAGTTCATTTATTTTTTCGAGTGAAAGATGGAGATGTACTTTGTCGTCCTCCTCGTGATCCTTCATATCTTTCCTCTTCATCTCCTCTGTACATCCTATGTTGCTGTACTTGCATGACACTATAGTATACTCGCACTCACTGGCTACATGATCCTGGACTCTTCCCCTCTCTATAGTAAGTGTACAGTCTTTGTTGAGACAAGGAATGGGCTTCTTGGAACACTTCTGGCCATGTTCTGTAGTGATGCTTACATAAGTGCCTTCTACTCCACAATATCCACACTTGTGAGATCTGTTGGGACATTCGGACTTTAAATGGTCTTCTAAGTCTTTCCTCGTTATACTAACAGATACTTCATTACATTGACACTTGTTGGGGCAACATATTAAGGTATATCTGCAAGTATTCTTGGCATGGTCTTCTAAGGTAGCTACGGATCCCATCCATTGACAGGCATGCTTGCCACACCTTACACGCAAAGCTTTGATCTCCCTCAAACCTAAAACATGAACATAACAATCTTAATTACTCAGACTTCAAAGAGAAATTTCTAGCTTACTTCTAACATCCTCAAAGTATTTTGGGTCCTTCCTTCTACACATGGGACAAGGCTTGCTGCCATTTTTCTTAATGCACTCCTTACAGAATAACTTGCCACATCCTCCAGAGGCTCCATGCTGCATAGGCTCGCCTTTAGCTACTTCTAGACATATGGAACACTTCAATATATCTTCAGGCTCATCGATGAAATTATAATTAAACTTGCTACAGGCCATCTTCAAGCAAAATTAATTTGTTTTTCTGTTGACAGTGAGGTTCACCTTTTTATAACTATAATCATAATATCTTTACATCATTCACGAGGGATGCTGCTCTCCAGCCAACCCCGCCCCCAAAACCTGTCCAAGTAAAGCTGAGAGAAGGTTCTTTAATAGGAATTGGACTAACTGCTCAAATGTGATGAATTGTACCCATAAATTAGGGGCAACTAGCTACCTACAAATTATGAAATATTATGCCCACAATAATGTATTGTGCACTACCAAATGTTTTAAAACAAGTAGCATACAAAAATTAGCCACTCTTTTTTTTTTGTTGTTTAAAGTTTGCCATCATTCTACATCACTGCAAAAACGGTGGTGGTGTGTATTATTTATGAAACATGGGTCAAAAAAGTAAGTGAGACTAAAGCAAGTAGTAGAGGATGATTACAATGGATGAGCCACTGTGTGGTGGGGTACGTGCTAGTTGTTTACCATGTGGTATTGTTTAGCTAAGTTTTAAGGTTGGAGGTCACTTGGAGGTCTGAGATAATATTGTAATAGCTAGGTAATGTTTAGTAGTGGTCACTAGGTAAACAGGGTTATTTGTAATATTGCCGTCAAGTATGTTTACAATTGTGTCATGAAATTAATAATTCAGTAAAACCTTTCGAGCCTTGGACAAAAGCAGGTCACAAAACTAATAAATAATGATGCTGTTAATTTTTGTATAAGTTCAATGGCAATACATGGAATAACTTCCATATATGGTATAGTTTCTATTTTATGAGCCTGACTGTTGGAGATTAAAAGCCAAAAGACTGGATCCCTAAATCAGCTGCACAATTTTTGACATGTCAGTAACGATCAATAAAACAATAATAATGGATGAGACAGATGACACACTTTACCAACTCAATTCAGCTTTATTCATGAATACACACACCATTGTCATTGTTGTATAAACACGAGCTTTACCTAACCGCAGCTAATGAATTATTCATGAATGCACATTACGTACGACACTTTAGCAACCCGTAACGGGTGACACTTTAGCAACACGGCTCAGTTAATGAATTATTCATGAATGCGCCGCGCCTGTCATCGTCTTGTCGTTACTGACAGACAAGCGTATTATCATATAGATGAGATATTTCTTATAGTACTGCTTTTGCATAAGAGAATACATTTCCACTTCAATATGCAACAAGAATACACTTCATTGTGCTACTGAGTATACTTCAACAACAGAGATGAGAAACTACAAAATTATTGTGAATAAGGGGCACAGAGAAAGTAGGTATTGAGAATGTACAAATTGTTCAAACAAAACATTCAGCTCTTATATACAATAAAATGCGAAAACTGACATATACACAGACTTACAATTTCAACTGTCTATGCCATAAACAATTCAAATTTGCTGGTGATATGATTTGGTGGAAATAAAAAAAAGAATATATTATGCTCCCACCATACTCATCCTAAGTTCATTTTGTAATACACCAAAATAACTGTACCTCTGTAGACTGCATACTCAGCTATTCAATTATTACCCCATTACCACACACTGATATAAACTAGGATTCTGAATTGACTGCAAAATAATAGCTACTAATAAATAAATACAGAACATATTTTATGCCACGATATCAAGGAGGAAAGAATTTACCACATTTTTCAACACTATTAAAAAGAACAATAGCATAAGTACGGGTAGTCGTTTGAAAAAGACATTTACTAACCAAATCAAAATACCTGCATTTGACGTAAGTTCAGCTGCTTTCCATAAGTGCACAGCTGAGCTAAAGGTATTGAAAATACAAATACTCTGCTCCAAAACTCTGATGCAGTGTAAAACGTATCCATGCAAGATTGGTATTAGGCTTTATTTTCACTCACCTCTGACTCATGAAAATAAATTAGCCCTGCTCATGAAATATTTCGCCATACCACACTTTGACTCATGTAAAGAGTACTATATACATTACATGTATATATATAGTACTTATTACATGTATATATATAGTACTTATAATTACATGAGTCATAGTGTGATATGGCGAAATATTTCATGAGCAGGATAATTTGTTTTCAAAAGGCAGAGGTGAGTGAAAATAAAGCCTAAGAGTGAAATATCTAGCCATATCACTCTGCCAAGTATAATAAGTGGTTTATTCCATGTTAGATATCTTCACAGAAACAGTTTGTTGGTAACTCTTGGTGTAAGGGCTCCCCACACCCCCAGCCAGTATTTTAGCAGCTGCTCTAACCCTGTTGGGTAGGCTCCACTAGAAAAAGGTAGTTGTAAAATCCCAGAAAACAGGTAACCAGGCCAGTTGCTATAACTGCTAGGGTAATGAGCTTGCTCAATACAGCCTTGAGAGATAACATTATGTGATAACTTGAGTAATCTCACAGTCACCTTGAAGATATCTAGCATGGAATAAATAAATGTATTTATCATTACTCAGGCATTCCCAAAGAGATTGTATTTTAGTGCTTTCTCATAAATTAATGGTAAACAATAATACTTAAAACATAACAAGATTATAAACACTAGCTATAGTTGCTTGTTAAAATGATGATGAATGATGTTATGCTTTTATATTATTTGTCTGCAGATACACATGTTAAGTGTTCTGTGTCTATGTATTTGATGAGTAGGCTACTTGAGGCCAAGAAAACTAAACACATTAATTCTCATCATTCATCATCTATGAACTGTGTATGCAAGCAGTATGGTTCCTGTTTAAGCCTGAAATGTGAAAAAGTTGGTGAGCAACTAGCAGGGAAAAAAACTGTTCAAAGGACTTTTAAGCTCATGATGAATAATCAGAAAGAGATTGACAGGCCGGATCATTTGCCAGCCCATATTGAATCCCCTGGAACCAATAAGGATAACCTTTTCAATGACTTGATCACCCTCTTAGATTAAAAAAAAAAAAAAAAAAGGTTGATTTGGCATGATGGAGGCAGAACGCTTGGTAAAAATGGCATTTCTTCTTTGTGTGATACCTTATGGTACATAGACGGACATCATCAACCTTGGAGGTACGTTCTGGATCCATACCTGCTCCATTTAATAGCTTTGATGGATACAATGTTCCTGAACGAAGCAAACACAGGAAGTACTAAGCAGCCAATCTATGTTATACTATTTTATAGAAGTATGTTTCTAAGACCTTATTCTCCTCAGTAGCTGGATCATGCTCTCAAAGTGGACTGAATTGAAAGAGAGTATTTCTAAGTTTGTATCCTTAATTGACGAGTATGTTTGTACTTAAAGAGACCATGCATAGCTTCTAATAGTCGGCATTCTTCTACAGAAGAAGCTTCATTTTCTGATTATGGAAGTACTGGTGTTCTACCACCACATTAACTGTGTGTCCTCACTTAAAGAGTTGAATTGTGTGATACAGAAGAAGCTGTAGTGCTATGAAAGAGTTGATGTTGATAAATATAGTTCACGTGATCACTAAAAAAGTATGAATACATTCAAGGTATTCATAAAGGTTTGACTGCTCTTACTATCATGTATACACATACGTTTGGGATCAAATCTTGGGAATTTTTGTGGAGAATTCCACATGGAGTTACCGTTGAAGCTGCAATGAGTGAAAACATTAAAATTATGGATCAAATCAAGAGTATTTTGCTTACACATCATTCACGAGCTATCAAAAAAAAGCGACTTATGGATCAATATGGGTGTTTAACAAATGGTGGTGTGAAGTCTCATATTCAGCGTCAAATGTATCATAAATTGACTGGTATGTGGTTGCATAGCTAATTTACCCAATGCTTGTATGATACATCATGCCATTGTATAGTATCTACGACAATAGTGCTGTATTAAGAGTTAGTGTATGTGTGCTTACATGTTATCATATGTATATAGTGTATTGCGTATAAAAATAGGAAGTATATTTTAGTGTATTTATGACAAATGTCCGGAAGTATATTGTTTTCCATATTTAATAATAATAATTATCATTATAGAACATATAGTGCTAGTAGCACTAGAGATGAGGCTGAAGTTGATGCACATGTGCATGAAGCCTTGCGAATGGAAGATCCTGATATCCTGCTAGATCTTCGGCACACGAACTGGAAGTGATAAATACCAAACATTTTGGACCCACTGTCAGGCTTACCTAAATGAATGCAGTGCTGTCCGTGAACGCAAATGGGCCATGAGTGCACTGAGGCATGCCACTGATAAATTAAATGGTATTCTCAACACTACACTAACAAACAAGTCTGTCCTGTTTCTATACACTGATGGTGGTCCTGACCACAGGACCACATTTGTTTTCCCACAGTTGGCTCTAATTGCATTATTCCTCAATCTTAATTAGATATCTCTGTGCAGCTAGGACCACTCCTCACCACTAATGGAGAAATCCTGCTGAACGCATGATGTCACTCTTGAACCTTGGCTTTCAGAGTATAGGCTTGATGCGAAGTTTAATGATGAAAAAAGCTAAAGGTGCTTTTAAGAATTGTAACAATGTTGCACAACTTCGAAAGGCAGGTGAATTACTAAAGGAAGATGTAGCTAAAGCTCGGAATCTACTATTACTCTACTCCTTGATGTCATCTGTCCCCTTGAACTGAAAGATAAGAAGTTTGAAGTTTATAAAAGCAGTTCAAGCTCAGATATTCATGAATTCTGAAAAGTTCTTCAATTGGTAGAGCCAGTTCTGACAAGAAGAGACTCTAATAAGAAGCATGTGTCTGACAAAGAAGGATTGAAATACTTTTTTATCATTGCTGCATTAACTCGTCATTATTTTTCTCTATCAAAAAGTGTAGTGAAGAGGGATGTATATGCAAGCCTGTACGTATGCCTGAATGTGAGTTTGGAGAAAATCAAGCACCAACCAGATCCTATGCTTGGAGAGAAAGATCACTATTTACCTTTTCGTGGTGCCTTCAAGAAGAAAATCACTGAAAGAGATCGACCCTCACTTGCTCATAAAATACTGACAAGAAGCCAAAACCCTTACCATTCCCAGCATGTGTACAACACTCAACAATATCGGAGTCATGTTGCAAAGTGAAGAATGCAACCTTTGGAGGCTCTTGTACTCTAAGCGTAAACTGTATATCCAAGATAAAACTGAAAATCAGTATGTTCTTGATGACTTGGCTTACACATGTGGCTCAGCCCTACAAAATCTTCACCTTCCTGAGAAGTTCTCATGTGTGTATAAGAAGATAAGGTGCTCAGATCCAATTTAGAAATTAGATTACTCTGTTACGAGCCAATTTGCACTTACTGTGCTGCTTATGATGATTGTGAATAAGACAGCAATGAATGTTACCCTTTGTGTTCTTCATATTCCAGTTCCAAAAAAAAATTGCAAGTGAAAATCTTAACTGAACTTTTTTCAATTGTATTGTGAGCTAGGTGCTTTTCTAGTTTTGTATAAACTTCCTACCTATTACTTGCTATGCAATTCAAATATTTCCAATGCCACTTGCCTAATGAATAATGAATAATAAATGTCAATGACACTCTTTCCATTGCCAACTAGAATACTCCAGGAATTTGCCACAGTATAGCCTAATGAATGAATTGTACAAGGTTGTAGATAGATCACTGTGACCAATTACACCATTATTACAATTTCCACTGCTGTGTTATTTCAAAATAGTACACATTTTGGTGTGAATAATTACTCTACCAATAATAGCATTATAGTTGTCTATGTTACCATCAAAATAATTCTATAAAACGATGCAAAAATATACTATGTACAAGATTGTATTCTAATTGACATTTTCTTAAAAATAAATCAATATGCTCTCTGTGCTTATACTTGTAGCCAAGGTCTATCATTATGTTCTTGTACTGTTACTTTAAAGTGGAGAGAGTCATTGACAAGGTAGCAAGTATTGGCAGCTGCACTGTAGGACAACTTTGAATGAGGAACAAACTTTGAATAACCCCAACCACCACCTCCAATTCTTGCATGTTTATTATCAATAAACACTAAATTTAATCGTTCATGTCCTGCATCTTGTAACTGGTTTAGTAGTTCTAATGTGACAGTCCCTTTGAAGGGCCACTTGAGCTTCTCCTTATATGGAACATCTAACAAATACGCAAACACTGACACATGAGTTCCTGCACCATCATCATATTCATTGCAGCGCACTTTAATATTCATCTTGTATCCATTAGGAACTGTGAAGAAAGGTTCTGATTTAAATTCTACATTCTTTTCCTTCTTCTCTGCAAAATTAGAAACATTGACAAAAATTGTTTTTTTGCCTTTTAGTTCCTCTAGGCCAATACTCAGTTCATCTATTTTTTTGAGTGAAAGATGGAGATGTACTTTGTCATCCTCCTCGTGATCTTTCATATCTTTCCTCTTCATCTTCTCTGTACATCCTATGTTGCTGTACTTGCATGACACTATGGTATACTCGCACTCACTGGCTACATGATCCTGGACTCTTCCCCTCTCTATAGTAAGTGTACAGTCTTTGTTGAGACAAGGAATGGGCTTCTTCGAACACTTTTGGTCATGTTCTGTAGTGGTGCTTACATAAGTGCCTTCTACTCCACAATATCCACACTTGTAAGATCTGTTGGGACATTTGGACTTTAAATGGTCTTCTAAGTCCTTCCTCAATATACTAACAGATACTTCATTACGTTGACACTTGTTGGGGCAACATATTAAGGTATATCTGCAAGTATTCTTGACATGGTCCTCTAGAGTAGCTACAGTTCCTGTCCATTGACAGATGTGCTTCCTACACCTTACACGCAAAGCTTTGATCTCGCTCGAACCTGGAATGCAAGCAAGTAACAATCTTAATTACTCAGACTTAAAAGAGAAATTTCTAGCTTACTTCTAACATCCTCAAAGTATTTTGGGTCCTTCCTTCCACACATGGGACAAGGCTTGCTGCCATTTTTCTCAATGCACTCCTTACAGAATAACTTGCCACATCCTCCAGAGGCTCCATGCTGCATAGGCTGGCCTTTAGCTACTTCTAGACATATTGAACACTTCAATATGTCCTGAGGTTCATCGATAAACTTGTAATCAAACTTGCTAATAGCCATCACAACTACCCTATTTACTTAGTGACCTTTAATCCTAGACAGGATGCAATTGGTGGTGGCCCCAAGAGAATTAACTTATTCATATCATGCACACAATTTAAATTAACATACAAACACACATACATTACATATTGTCATTTTGCTGGTAACTTCTCAATATTACCACATAAGGAATTTATCTTTCACGCAAGCATGAGTCACTATAGTTTTCTTTCACTTTGTTTAGTCTCGCCTGCCACTAATTAAATTATGACTACACCTTCACACCTCCCAAGTACAACTCACGTGTCACAGAAATTGTCCAACACCAACTAACATTCCCAGGGGATGTGCCCCACCACACAATGATCTCATGTTCTGTATCATCTGTTTATACAAAGTTCCTTGTTCAGTCAGCCTCATTCAGTTCAGTAACCACTAGAAGGCTCCACAAGCCGAAATATTATGGTTTTATTCTACTGAAATAAATTCTCTGAAACTTGCTACACCTGGCTAGCTATCAGGGTAGCTAGTTCTATTAAATAGTCTAGCTGCCTGTAACATCGCCGTTTTTTATTTTCGCTATAATAATTGTATTGGGCGCGCAAACAAAAAAATTCGCGGGTATCGCCGATTATATTGACCAAAGTTTCTTGTAAGACATATTTTTGTAAAGGAATGTATATCTGGATGGCACCCCTTCTAATATTGCTGTACATACCTTCAACAAACACTGTGCTAAATTTCATGCTATGGTCCACTCTGTCACAATATTGCATCAAAAGTTCAATTTCCCACTTGTGCACCGATACTAGCAGAGTCACCAGGAAATAGCACTTCACATAGAGATCATCAGTGCTAAGAATTACTCCCACAAGAGGTGTTCCTGAGCAGAAATATTTGAAGAACTGCATTCCAAGGTGCCACATATGGGCCCAATATTTTTTTCCAAAACCACCTTTGCTTCACCGAGTAGGTGGGGTTGGACAAACACACATGGCTTATTGGAACCAATGTGGACTATTGTGCCTGAGGCTTCCAAGATCTGCTATGAACTAGCATCTGGAAGGTCGCAGAACAATGACAGCAAATATACCAAACATGACATTCCACCTGCTTTACCTTAGCACCTTATCTCCTAGTAACACCATGTAGTGAATTTCAATGATGGACTGCACTTAGCTGATTCATGTTCACTTTGTTTCCATTTACATTTACATTGACACATTCCAGCACAGTCATTTCACTCAGACATATAACCAGCAAGTTATTTTGATCCAGTCAGTCAGTATTATTTTCCTTATACTAAATATACAATTCTTGAAAAAGATTTCATAGTGGACCTTATCCACAACTACACTGTATTATGGCTTATTGTGTTAAGTACAAAACTGAAGGATTATGACAAAAGTGTGAGTTAAATTTATTCAATTCTTTGTGAAAAGGGCCTTCGTTTGATAAAAACGCAAACACATTTGATCAGGAACACTTTGACAAGTAAAAAAACTTGCCTTACAGGTTCCATAATTAGAATATAGAGGTCACCAAAGGTCAAACCAGAGACACCTCAATATCCAAAATTGTTTGTATACAATTTTGCATACAAAAATGTTCATGCTTTGGTCACTACATTCATACTGTATACTCAGACTGCCCCAGTTATCACTGACCACTGCACTTAATTAGACTTCAACAATATATAGAGATGAGAAACTACTAAATAAGCTTTTACTGAAAAGAGTGTTATTAACTGCTTATAGTAAGCTCTCTCTTCCCTACATATAAGGATAAAATTATCAAATAGATGAAACTAAACAAAAATTAGGATCCGGAATACATAGAATTTGAAGTGAATAAATAACCACCCACTTAAATATATATATCAAAAAAGATCCTATGTGTGTGCATGTGTGTGTGTCTGTGTGTATGATAGCAAAACCATTGGTTTGACGAAAATCACTAATTATCGCATTGATCCCAAGGATGAAGCCCAAGGGAGAGGGTTAGGGTTTCATTAGGCAAGTCAACTTTCTCCCTCCTCTCCCAAAATTTTAGATATATATATAATATATGTAGACATGTCTATAAGTCCATCCCAAATTGTTTTTTTTTGTTTTTTTGAGAGTGATATAATATTATAATGATGATACATTTTTTTATTACGGTGATTACAATTTTTCACTTATGTGTGGTATTTCTAAATAATACAACACTTTTCGTATTGAAAAATTACTTGACTCTAGCATTTATACATAGCTGTCTACATAATCATCAAAAAAATAACTTTATAATAATTAATGACACAAAATATATTGGGTACGATATTGTCTTTCAATTGACATTTCATAAAAAAATGTTTAATTAAATACAAAATGCTAAACCACTTTTAAGTTATCGTAGCCAAGGTCTGTCATTATGTTCTTGCACAGTCACTTTAAAGTGGAGAGTGTCATCGACAAGGTAACAAGTATTGGCAGCTGCATTGTAGGACAACTTTGAATGAGGAATAAAAGTTGGTAAGCCCCAAGCACTACCTCCGATTCTTGCATATTCATTATCAATAAACACTATATTTACTCCTTTATGTCCTGCATCTTGTAACTGGTTTAGTAGATCTAATGTGACAGTCCCTTTGAAGGGCCACTTCAGCTGCTCCTTATATGGAACATCTAACAATTGCGCAAACACTGACACATGAGTTCCTGCACCATCACCATTTCCATTGCAGCACACCATAATAGTCATCTTATATCCATTAGGAACTGTGAAGAAAGGTTCTGGTTTAAATCTTACATTCTTTTCCTTCTTCTCACCAAAACTACAAACATTGACAAAAATTGCTTTTTTGCCTTTTAGTTCCTCTAGGTCAATACTCAGTTCATTAATTTTTTCGAGTGAAAGATGGAGATGTACTTTGTCGTCCTCGTGATTCTTCATATCTTTCCTCTTCATCTTTTCTGTACATCCTATGTTGCTGTACTTGCATGACACTATAGTATACTCACACTCACTGGCTACATGATCCTGGACTCTTCCCCTCTCCATAGTAAGTGTACAGTCTTTGTTGAGACAAGGAATGGGCTTCTTCGAACACTTCTGGTCATGTTCTGTAGTGGTGCTTACATAAGTGCCTTCTACTCCACAATATCCACACTTGTGAGATCTGTTGGGACATTCGGACTTTAAATGGTCTTCTAAGTCTTTCCTCATTATACTAACAGATACTTCATTACGTTGACACTTGTTGGGGCACCATACTAAGGTATATCTGCAAGTATTCTTGACATGGTCTTCTAAGGTAGCTATGGCTCCCATTCATTGACAGACATGCTTGTCACACCTTACACGCAAAGCTTTGATCTCCCTCAAACCTAAAACATGTACATAACAATCTTAATTACTCCAACTTTAGAGAACTTCTAGCTTACTTCTAGCATCTTCAACGTATTTTTGGTGTTTTTCTCTACTTACTGCCATTCTTCTTAATGCACTTCTTACAGAATAATTTGCCACATCCAGAGGCTCCGTGCTGCATAGGCTGGCCTTTAGCTACTTCTAGACATATGGAACACTTCAATATGTCCTCAGGCTCATCGATAAACTTGTAATCAAACTTGCTATTAGCCATCACAACTACCTTATTTACTTAGTGACCTTTAACCCAAGACAGGATGTCATTGGCTGGTGGCCCCAGGAGGATACTAGTGTGGGTTCTGATCCTCCTCTGGGGCCACCAGCCAATGACATCCTGTCTTGGGTTAAAGGTCACAAAATAAGCAAGGTAGTTGTGATGGCTAATAGCAAGTTTGAATACAAGTTTATCGATGAGCCTGAGAACATATTGAAGTGTTCCATATGTCTAGAAGTAGCTAAAGGCCATTTTTGTGTACACTTACTGAGATACCTAGTCTCTGGGTTGGTGATATAACAAGGCTGCTTTGAAGGCCATCACATGACAGATTTCAAGTGTTGCACATGATCCCTGGTGGTGTCCAGTACAAATAGAAATTCAGATTGAGTAACAGACTGAGTAATGTCAATTTCCTCTGAAGGTTCTGTGATGTCCTAATAGGCTAGGTCATCAGTGTCTTCAGCTTTGATCGGCCTGGTCAGAAGTCTGCCTAAGGCCTGAAGCATCTCAGGTCCTGTTTTCCAGTTGAGTGATAACCCGAGTGACCTTTCCCTTTGCTGATGCCATTATCTTCTTGTGGTCCATGCTGGTAAGACAGAGCACGAGTGAAACAGTAATACAACAATATGTACAATGGCTAATAGACAGTAGTCACTGTAAATAGAGTACGTTGATGAGTAGGAGAGTAGAAATAGTTCATAGACAGAACTAAATCCGGCTCAAAGGGACCAATGTTAATGATGTAGCTTGCTCGGTAGAAATGTCCACTGTGTCGCAGGGAGACAGGAGAATAGTGACTCAACTGCCCACAGTACCCTGCTGAACCCACAGCAGAACAATCCTACACTAATTACCCAACGTGTTCAGGATACTAAGCAATAAAATATTGTATTAAAAAACTGACAAACAAAAGTAGTAGTAGTAGTAGTAGTAGTAGTGGTAGTAGTTGTAGTAGTAGTAACATAACATAAGTAAGAGTAGTAGTCGTAGTAAAATATGAGAGGATGCTTTACTCCACCCTTTTATGTGCAGAGCATAACAGGGGCCCCATGAGACAAGGCATGAAATGAAACAAAGTGCAACCAAAGAATGGAGACTTTAGGGTGAATGAGATATAATACGTGAATAAGGATGAACACAAGATTCAGTAATTACGAATGTAGACAGTCAAACATGCAAATAGCAATTCAAGCTTTGTTCACGTTTTCTGTTCAGGTATGGCCTGAACAATATATACCAAAATTCTTTAGTGAAGGACTCGCTTCACCCGCCCAATAATCAACCGTTAACTAAAGTGAAGTGGAATTTACCCTAACATTGTAGGAGCAATTCAGCACTTACATACATACAGTAGTATGGTATGTCCAAGTTGAGTTGGCGCGGTAAAACCATTAATAACTTTTGAATGGAAGTAGCTACGCTTCCGGGGTTAGTACCATTCGAAAACTCGTGCCGAAGTGGTCCAGAAAATTACTTATAAAAACTTCAGAGCCAGCGGGGAAAGTGCAGTTCCAACACTCAATAGAAAAGTCTATGGGAATAAATAAAACCACACGTTTCCCGCGCTACACGCGGCGGGATTTAGTCACGCGCTCAAACTGGGCCAACCACGTGCGCAGTACCTCAGAGACAATTATGGTGACTTCATTTCTACCCTTCTGCTTGACATTCTGGTTCATTTTTAGGCTCAGGACTTTGTTGCTATTCAAGGCTACTTAACAAGAGCAAGCTACAATGTGAGGTGCGTTTGTAACACGGGTTTTTTGTCCACTCAGATTTTCTTACCAGTTTAAATAGGGCCTATTTATTTAGAACTCAGCCAATTTACTGTTTTGCTGACCAAGATAAAATTCATCATGGACTCTATATGCTACTATGTATGCTTTAGCTGTCCATTACACCTCAAATCTATATAGGTACAGTTCTCTATGGTTATGGGGATGCTATTGACCACACTCCAAATTCAACTGCTTCTTGTATCTACCACAATCATCATAAAATCATAATATATATTGTACATGTCATTACAAAATTATATTAATTATGTCAATTTTTTGTATACTAAAAAAAAAGTTAAAATTTAACAAGTAGATAGAAAATATAGAATAAAATGATATGAATGATTCAGTATGAAGGACAAAGTAGTACTGGGATGTGTGTGGCCATAGCTAAAGGTGTAAGTGATGTACTGGACTCTTCACATTACTGTTGAGTACTTCAGAAGTTCGTCACACCAAGAAAGTAAGAATAGAGTTTAAATACACGCTAAAGCACACAACAATCAGACTTACTTGAGGAGGCTTTCAGCCGCGGTCATGTACTTCTTTTCCTTTAAGATTTGTACTACATTAGTAGCTCCGGATCGCCCTCCGCAACCTTCAGCCAGTTTTAGCGCACAACTAGAAGCTCGGATAAACGATAAACTGCGGGTGATTAGTTATAACCGAGCATAAATTGAATACAGCCGCGGTAGAAACTGCCATAAATTCGGTTTCATTTCAACAAGTCAATTTATGGTAATAATGCACACCTTAGACCCGCCCCGTTTTTATTGTGGGCGTCGACGTTTTCGCGAATTTGAGCTACTACTATCATGTGATCCTTAATTCGTTTCCGGTTTCGCCAAGTGCATTCTTCTTTTGCCACATGTGCGGTCACGCCAACTCATCGTGGACATACTATAGTATATATTTACCTATCCCTAGTCCCGCCTGGTAGCTGACTTACCAATGTGCTGCTGAACTGCCCATTTGAGAAGAATCTGTGCCGGAGTCTTATTGTGCCTGACTGCCACACCCACCACCTTAGGCTGCGACAGTAGCTACAAACACATGATACAGACACTTCCTCATAAGCACTTTAATAAGTAAAGGGAAAACATCACAATTATTAGATATCGAAATTTTCAGACATATGAGTCATTTTTTATTTGAACATAGTTCAAAAATCAGTTATCCAAAGTGCAGTTTGATTTCTATACCAAGCCCTACCTGAGAACACACTTTTCCTGTGTAGGAATTTTGGCTGTTTTCAATCTTTTTTTTTTCTTCTATAGATGCTGGCTGTTGTTGAGAATCATGTTGCTTTTATCATCCAGCAAGTGAAATGAGTGAGATACTATTAGGGGTGGATAATGCAAAATTGGGTATATGTTATATAATTATGTGTATGGATGGTATGTGTGGGTGTGGCCACAAGAGAGAAACGAGAGAAGAAGAAGAGAGAAGAATAAAGAGAAAGAGAAGATCAAGGAGAACAATGTCATTGTGTCATTGTGTGTGTCTATCTTATGAGCAGCGTGTGCACAGTTGAGTGTGTGTAATTTCGTGTGTGTTAGTGTGTGCCCCGGACTTCCGGTGGATCGTCTTTCACTTCATATTTGCGCATGAGTGACAAAGGACTCAAATAGCCGGTCACGCATGTGTCTCATCAGTTCACTAATATCAAGATAGATTTAAAACTCTACTTGAACTCTGTGGATTCTGGTGTCAGCGTTGTCGGGAGCGGCTGGCTAGTCCATGAATAAGTTGAGTCAGGGCTTCCGACAACTACCTTACCTACAACTGGCAGCATTGGTGGTGCCTGGACTGGATTAAGACCTTTCCTACTTCGCCTGTTCGCGTCATTAATTGGCCCCTTTATCGGCTTCGTGTCTACAGTCGTCTACTGATTTAACCCTCAGTTCCGATTTCGTTCATGTTGTTTGCATACTTACAAGGCTACAAACTGTTCCTCATTTCTATTTAGTGCTCAGTGCACGTGGTGTTTGTCTTCGGACCTGGTGTAACTTTTTGGTTAGGTGTCATTATTTTTTTTTGTAAATGTCACCTGTTCACTTGTTGATTAGTTGTAAATGTTTGTGCCCGGTTTTTGTTTTTGTGCTCGTGTTGTTGTTGTCTGCAGGATTCTCTGACATCTGGATTTGCCCCGGATGAGCCAGAGAGAGCAGCCGTCGCGAGCGTGTAAGAGAGTCAAGAGTGGAAAGAATTCTAATTCAGCCATCGGTGGTGATTCAGTCAGTGATTCTGGTAGTGAGTATAGTCAGGGTAGAGCTGGTACTCATTTGCGTAGTAGTGCTGTTAGTCCTGAGAGTCTGTTAGCTCCAGGTAGTAGTGTATATTCGAGTAGTTTTAGTAGTAGTGCTTTTGGTAGATCGGAGGAAACCGTTTTAGGCATGTTGAATGAAGAGGAGATTGCCCATGAGTTAGATGGGTTGGATCATAGTGAGGATTTACCCAGTGGTAGTGGGGTTAGCGGTGAATTTGGGCCCCAGGGTTTTAATACGCTCATGACCCAGTTTACAAAGATGATAGAGAACATGGCCGTTCTTACTGGTCCATCAGCGGGTGGTCATGCGAGTGCCGAAAAGAATAGGCAAGTTAACAATCTGCCCCCTCACAAGGACGGAGCAGATATTGCTAAGTACATTCGCAAGCTGGAAGCTGACTTGCGTGATATAGGTGTACCACCGGCCCGTTACAAATCTATTCTGTACCAGAAGCTACAGTCTAAATCGGCTTCAGCTACTGTTGCTTCCATAGACCGAGATTCGTGTACGTATGCTGAGTTGAAAGAAACGCTTGTAGATGCTTTGGGCTCTAGTAGAACCAGCTTAGGAATAAAGCTAATTTCAGACTTTCAAAGTGCTATGCGCTCAATGTCTTCCTTGGAAACGTTTGTGTACCTGAAGGGCCTGACTGACTCGATCAGCATGGTCACTGACAGCAAAGAGGACGTGCTGCTGTTCATTGCCTGCGCAGTGTTTCGCACATCTAGACCATTGCACCAGAGAGGGGTGATGAATAGAAAGGAGGTCAATAGTTTCAAGGACCTAAACAAGCTTGCGCTCACCCTCCAGACATCCAACTCAGACAAGTCGAATGCTGGGAGAAGTCAGGGCAAGGGTGGTTACTCCAGTGGAATCGAGTGTTTTAAGTGCCATAAAATGGGTCATCGTGCCTTTGAGTGTAAGTCGAGTGTTGGTAGTAGTAGCAAGTTTCAGAATGTTGTGTGCTATACATGTAGGGAGCCAGGACATAAATCGCCTGACTGCCCAAACAAATGGAAGTGTGAATCTGTTGACAGTAGCGAGAGCAAGAGTGAATCAGGGAAGAAGGTGAATTTGAAGAAGAGTGGGAGAACATATAATGCTAATTGGGTGGCGGTCAGAGAACGTTCTTTGTATGTTCAAGGGTTTGTGAATGGTACCAAGTGTCAGATAGTGCCAGACACAGGTGCTGAAATTACCATAGCCAGGATGCTTGGTGTACGAGCATCAGCTGAGAGATGAGAAAGTGCAAGTTAGAGGCTGGAAAGGAGTGTCTGAGTGGCTCCATACAGCAGTGGTAGATTTCCAATTCCAGGGTAAACTGTTTCAATCTGTGGTGGCTGTTGCCCGTGAGGATACTTTGTGAGGGAGAGTTTTGTACTCGGTGTCCATGGATGATTCCATGGCAGCCAAACTCCTTC
>WLWD01006313.1_pt1 | contig 38630 bp, 16 predicted proteins | sample 6712731 | NCBI WGS metagenome assembly WLWD01 (sample SAMN12718690, study PRJNA576275) | sponge metagenome | isolation source: marine sponge | host: Mycale hentscheli | place: New Zealand: South Island, Marlborough, Capsize Point | collected 2014-11-01
AGTACACTTGGTACTGTATAATAAAATGACAATTTCATTACATTGTTTAATGGGCACGTAGGAAATACAAGACACCCAGGATATGTGTACACACACAAAGAAGTAAAAGTTGCCAGATAATAATTACAGCTAATTTCATGGGCACGTAGGAAACAGAAGACATCCAGGATATTGTGTACACCATCAAGGAAGTCAATGCAGTGTCAGGAAAAGCTGTTAACAATTCCATACTTCTGTGCCAATCACCACATTTAGTACTGCACAGAAAAGGATGGACCCATTCATAGGATTTAATAAGTATCACTTGTGGGCATTAAACATCAAGGCAAGAAAAGTAAGTATGAAAATGATTATTGTTGTTTATTTCTTGTCACTGAGGACATATGTATGTAATTTATATTTTTAGCTACTACATTATCAACTGGTAGCACCATAGTGTGTCGTATTGCTCATTATTCTCCTGATAGAATCGAGCCACCAGCAGACTGCTGTTATTTTCACTAATGTTTTCTAATTTATATATAATGTAAAACTTTTAAATAACACAAGAAATTGAATATTCAATGCCATGTACTTTATAAATGAACATTAACAAAAAAATAATAGAATAAGCTCTAGAGAATAGTGAAAAAAATATATAACAACTTAACTTTAAAAACACTGAACTCTTTTAGAATCTGTAATATATACAAAATTATCTAAATCTGTACACACACCAACAGGATTCCTAAGTTCAACATCCCTTGAACCATGCCCACTAAAGGAGGTGACAAAATTTCCAGCAGTGGTAAACACTGACATATTGTGATCATAAAGATTAGTGACATACACAAACTGACCAGACACACAAATGCCAAAAGGTTGGTTCAATATCTTTACTCCATTACTATCACAGCCAAAGGAACGCAGAACAACACCATCTTTACTGATCACATGTATCATATTATCACGGCTAGTGGCGTAGATGTTGCCATGGACATCCAGACAAGTAACTATGAAATGTTCTTCATTTTTAATACATTTTTTATAGTTTAAGTTTCTGTCACACACAATAAGATGACCTCTGTCCGCTCCACACAGCCATACTTCATTCTCAATTATCATTAACCCCAGATATCCTTGGTTATTGGACGGGTCAACTTTCTTCACCTGAACATCACCTCCATTCTTGTTGCATTTCATGATGTGATTGGTTGAAAAACTAACACAGTAAATATTGTCATCACTGTCTGTAGCTAAATCCCAAACATCAGTCAGTCCATGTAAATCTCGTTTCACTAATACTTGTTTCTTCCCATCTGTACACAACTTCACAATATCTCCATCAGCTTCACTCACAAGAATATCTCCTGTGGATTTGACTGCAATGCCAGTAGGCTCCTGCAGTCCTGTCCAGACATTGATTGGCTTGCCTAATCGCGTGGGATGGACAGACACTGACATGGTAAAGGGAGTACCAGCTACTTGCTGCTTCCCATCAATTATCACTGATAGTTCATGACGCCCACGCACAGTGGGCGTGTACTGGATAAGATATTCTCCGGTCTTCTTTGATCGCTTCACTTCGCACTTGATGACTGACCCATTGCACAAAGACTTCAGTTGAGCAGTGAGGACACATTTACGCCTCGTTGTCTTGCTGTTACTTAGCTTGGTAGTTAAGGCTACCGCGGTTGACTGATCGACTAGTGATGACTCAGCATTATCTGTACTGAGTGTACACTGTGTTGGGTCTATAGCTAGCCTAGTGATCTTGGCCTTGTCCTGACAGAGCTGCTGTAGAGCCTCTACACACCCCACCTCTACCCCCATGTCTGCCTCCTCTACTGGCTCTGTGTTCCTCCCTGACTGGCTCTGTTCTTTTATCTCTTGCTCTATTCTCTTCTTGATCTCAGTGTGCATGCTCATTACCTCATTGTCAGAACAGTGACTCACAAATCTCTCTGTGTAGTCTGTGATACTCTGGACCTCTGCATGAGCTAGAGACAAGTTCTGCTCCTGTACTGTGAGCTTGTCTATCTTCTCTTGAACCGTCTTGACAGATTCCTGGAGTAATTGTTGCTTGCGTTTTTCTAGGATGAGTTGGAGTTGATTGAAGGAGATGTTGATGGTGTCGGCTACAGAGTTCCCCTGGGCCTCTACCTCCTGCTTGGTAGTCTGGATCTCTGTAACAGCTCCTGATAAAGTTTTAGCTGCAGTCTTCAAGGGGCTGAGCTGCTCAAGAAGTTTCGTTTTGGTGTCTGGAGCTGCTACTTTGCTGAACTCAAACTTGTGGTCCTTATGAGCTACCACTGTGCAGTCACGACAGATGAGAGAGTTGCAATCAAAGCAGTAGATGATGAGGGGCTCCTCGTGAGTGAGACACTTCTTAGTGGGAGGCTCTTTAGCTGCTATCTCCTTAGCTCGACCTAGCTTTAGGTCTTCAAGTGAATCTACCTCGTGAGAACTGAAGGCTTTGAGTTTCTTGTGTTGCTTGACACATTCTTTGCAGATGAAAGTGACACATTGGCGACAGAATGCTTCAGCTTTGGCTCCAGAGTCTGAGCATCCTTCACACTTTACCTCTGCCTTGCCATGGACTCGCTCCAGAGCGTAGTAGTTGGATTTGTAGCGGTTGACAAAGAAAGCTGTCTTGAGTTCCTCCACACCTCCCTCAGGGAGAATGGTGTCCTTGCGACACTCTGGACAAGAGAAGGGTTTGTTGGAGGCTGTCCTGAGGGCCAATTTGAGGACACACTCTTTGCAGTAGTAGTGGAGGCAAGGGAGAACCTTAGGCTCTGTGTAGTGCTCCTGGCAGACAGCACAGGTAATCTCCTTTTCCATCTCCACAAGAGTCTTCCCCTCATGTGTGATACCTTCAGCCATGACACAGTACAGTAACCAGATGGGCTGATAAAGATGAGGTTGACTAAAACAACAACTAAACTTTCCGGTCAGGTCAGGTCAGGTCAGGGTCACGTGAGGCATATTTATATCACATTCCTGGACCACAGCCGGAATAGAGTGGGATAATAACGATATTCATGAGAGTTGCAAACACCACACTCAGTGAACCACGACAAGTGTGCACTCAGCACTATCACACACTAGCTACATAGCTATTACAAAATCATTCCCACACCTAAAATTAATCTATTGGGTATATACCTAGTCAGGCAAATGAAAATGGTAGAAGTAAACATTGTTTTCATAAGAGAAGCTAAACATGTAAGGGGCAGTCACTGGTAGTTCAACATAAAGGTACTCAGCATCAAGAAAAGAAATTGTTTGATCACATGATTACAGCGTGCAGATAGGAGGCATTAACCACAAAAGCTAGTGCCTTAGAGATACCGTAGTAAAGAGTTTGAACATAACTTACTAACTACATAATTTAACTTGTTGAGGCTATAGAGTTCGAGGGAGACAACACAGATGAGAATAAACCACTATTTTCCTGAGGTGTCACTTCAAACTGCTGTACAGAGGTTATGTAGGTGAAAGGGTTAAAAGGAACATAGGTATGAAATAGAGGGTTAATAATATTACCTACTGAACATGTATCTAATGCCACTTTGTGTATTGAATGATTCTTTAGTTATTGTTGCTTCTATTGGGAGTTCTACAAATGCATGTATTAATTTGACCTTCTAATTGTACTAGTATGTATGTGTGTGTTTTTAGAGCTGGGCGATATTGGATAATCACAGGCGACACTTACTTGAATTATAGCGATAAAATCACAATATTTCATAAATAATACCTAACAAAGTAAAATTCACAATTTCTTTCTCAGCCTTCTTTTACTCATTAGATGTATTCTCTCTCTCTCACAGGCTTTTAAAACAATACAGAATTAAAAAATATTTGGTCGCTACCGGGAATCAAATCCAGGACCACTTATATGGTGCACAAGCGCTCTGCCACTGAGCTACGACAACCAGCCAGCGAACAAACACTACAATTCTGTATTTGTACTGTTAAGCGGTACTGCTATGCTACAGTCTCGCTCTCAACAATCCAATGAAATTTCTAAGATTCTTATTCCATGAATTTTTTACTCCTCTAATTTATCACTTCACAAAGAAGGATGAAAAAGAAAGTCATCGCTAGCTACTTCAAAAACTTCATTCGTACCGGGATACAGCTTAGTTTACAAATAACGAAAACGACTGTTCCTCTTAACTGTCATGCACATGAAGTTCCCACATTAATTTAACGATCTGTACCAACGGTTTTGGGAGAACCGATTATACCATGCAAAAATACTTGAAATATCGTCTTCACGATATAGGGTTTTTATTGCAGTGCAACGATAATTCCGGTATATCGCTCAGGTCTATGTGCTTTCCACTGTTAAGTTAATGTTACTCACCTTGATTGTTGTTGAACCAAATCTAAAATCTCTACTTAGTTTATAAGAGATTTTCTTTAATACAAGCCAGCTGATGGACAGGATTGATTTAAGTGCAACTCTATGTATGTGAAGTTAACAACTGCTTCTTACTCCCCAAAAATCAGCCTGAAATTCAGCTAGTAAGACAATATAGTTAAAGAGGACTACACCCACTTTCAATCTAACCACAAGAATTTTTTTGTTCTACTGTCCTATAGGTTTTTTTTTCATGACATGAGAAATTTCAAGACCTACAAACTAACAATCAAGATCTTCACATTAAAAAACAAAAAACAAAACAAAACAAACTACAATCTTTATTGTACTCAGAGAAAGGTTTCCTCCTGATTCTTTCCATTAAAAAAATTATTTTATTCTTTTGTTTAAAATGATTGAATTAAAAGAGCAGAAAGAAAGCACTAAAAATGTACCCTCCAAGCCTGACTTCAAACTATTATATCTTGTTCCCTTGAGAAATTATGTGAAGAAGATCAATGTAGCATTCTATGTAACGTTTAAAAGAGAAATAACATTGGGAGAAATCAAGCCTTTGTCAAAAATGGCTAAAACAATTAAGCATTCTGAAGACTCATTTGCCCGGTTGACCAACACTAAGTCATGGTATGAAGCACAACAACGCTTCCTGAACTTTGCAACTGGAGAAAGCCTCAAGTGATTTGTGTGTGAGCTAAAGCATTCCATTCCTAAAGTGTTCCAAGACTTTTGCCAAAGAATTGTGTCATCTAATAAAAGCATTTCTGCAAGCATTGATTTTGTGTATGTACACTCTCCTGAGCAAAGGCCAACTTGCTCTGCAACATTCGTTGCCGTAGTTTGACGGAAGTGACTGGGGAAATCATTAAGACAATTTATCCGCAGTATCCCGGAGCTGATTTAGTGTCGCTCTTCAGCTGGAACTGGACGGAAGTAGTATGTGTATATAATATATAGCTGGCACACTTGGTAGTGTATGATAAAATGACAACTTATTACTTTGTTTAATGGGCACGTAGGAAGCAGAAGACATCCATATACACCATCAAAGAAGTAAATGCAGTGTCAGGAAAAGCTGTTAACATGCCATACTTCTATGCCAATCATCCACGTTTAGTACTGCAAGGTGTTCCAGTTATGTCTTCCAAGAATTTTACTGATACTGTGAAAAGCATTGGTCTATGGTGGCAAGAGCAATTGCAAGATTTAATGGCACAAGCAGGTGAAGAAGAGAAACGACAGGCTGAAGAATGTGGTGATTATCACCATGGTGTTCCTGCGATTACTGTAATAGTAGATGCAGGTTGGAGCAAGCGATCTCATCGCCATTCCTATAACGCTAAATCAGGTGTAGGAATAATTATAGGCCAGGCCTCAGGTAAAATTCTTCACATTTGAGTCCGCAACAAATATAGCACAGCACACACTCAAGGTGTGCCTCAAGAGAAGCACGTGTGCTTCAAAAACTGGGACGAGTTCATCTGAATGGAGGCTGATATTATCCTAGAGAGATTCAAACAGTCTGAGCAGTCCATGGTGTTAGATACATTTTTAACAATTGGAGATGGTGATAGTAGTGTTTAAGCAAACCTTGTCGAATGTGTGCCAGGATGGGGACTTCATTCAGAAAATGGAATGTGCCAATCACTCTATCATAGCTTGCTGGAAAAGTTGGTACAACAAAAGCCATACTACAAGGCTGAATTGAAAAAATGCACTCTAAGTTGACCAGTGCAGCTCATTGTGCCATACACAAGGTTTGGTTAGCAACCTCGTATCAAAAGCTGGGAGACGAATACACAACACCACAAACCAATCTAGCAGAGAATTGGATGCAGATAAGATGTAAATTTGATGGCGGGAAGGTAATTAACAGGAGTCAGGGTGGCTCTTTCTTATTCAGATGCTATGGTAAAACATGGGGGATAACAATGTGAGAGAGAATGACTGGTGACCGTATTCACAGAGTCAGATGACATGGAAAATAATGTTTCACTGGAATATTAGAATAAGTGGAAGCAAAGTTACTACGATACTTCCACACCAACCCTTTTTTTTGGAAAGAAGAGCAGTCTAAAAGAATCACTGCTTTTTGTGTTGGAACTGTTGCGAAAAACTAAAAACTAATAAAGTGAAAGAACTGCTGTACAGTACTTTAAGGGGAAACAAGGTTCAATGTATGGAACTTTAACAGAAGACAAGGCTAAAGAAGTGGCCTATCAGCATAAGAATGATCACCCAGGTGGTTTGAAAGCAGAACTGTCTGGCCTAGTGATAAGCTCAGAAATCCACGGTTTGCTGCAAGTGCTGATGGAGTTGTCTATGATCCTACTTACTCTTCACCAAAAGGTCTTGTTAAAGTCAAGACTCCATTTTTGGTAAAAGAAACGACCATTAAAGAAACACATGCTATGAGCAAGTCATTTGGCTTAGAAACAACTGAAAGAGATGATGGCTTCATAGTTTTTTATGAAGAAACGACATGACTACAGCTATGAAATTCAGGGCCAGATGAACTGTCATGATTCATCCTGGTGCGATTTTGTAGCATATACTGAAACGAATCTGCATATTGAATATTTAGAAATACGAAGCGGTGCAGTTACCAAAACTAAGAGCATTTTAATTTGATGCACTGCTAGAGCTGGCAAGCCCAAGACTAGGAAGAGAAGGTATTTGGGAACCCCAGGATGATTTTATTTGTGATCATAGAATCTACATACATTTAGATTTATTACTTGTGTTGAATTTTGTTGTCTGTGTCATGAATATTCATATGATAGTAGCTCTAACCACCACCACTTAGCCCCAAACCACATGTGGCAACTTGTGTGAAGCCACAGATGACGGTCCTGCAGCCAGGGTTTAGGTACAACCTGAACTTTAATATTATTATTAATCATAACCATTGTTCTAAATTTTTTCAAGTCTGGACAAATTATCAAGTAAGAATTAAGTAGGGATTTTTATGTTTCCTATAGCCTAGAGCAATGGTCAAGTCAGTTGCACTCCTCCGTTTGGTCGGTTTGGGATTTACGCTATCATCGGGCCTGGGCCTTTGGCCCTCGGTTGTGTAAATCCCATACCAATCTCCATGTCGTGGTATACCTATACATATACATGTATATTAACTATATTCATCCCACTAGTTTGGTAGGTCACTTATCTCCTAGATTCTATCTAACATTGGCAGGAACTGGGCTGGCTCTTCTGAGACCCAACTGTTGGATTCTGTGAGTGCGCTTGGCAAAATTAGTGACATACACAAACTGACCAGACACACAAATGCCAAAAGGTCGGTTCAACATCTTTACTCCATTACTACCACCGCCAAAAGAGCGCAGGACAACACCATCTTTACAGATCACATGTATCATATTATCACGGCTAGTGGCGTAGATGATGCCATGGACATCTGAACAAATAGCAATGAAGTGTTCTTCAGTTTTAATACATTTTTTATAATTTAAGTTTCTGTCACACACAATAAGATGACCACTGTCCTTTCCACACAGCCATACTTCATTCTCAATTATCGTTAACCCCGGATATCCTTGGTTATTGGACTGGTCAACTTTCTTCACCTGAATATCACCTCCATTCTTGTTGCATTTCATGATATGATTGGTTGAAAGACTAACACAGTAAATATTGTCATCACTGTCTGTAGCTAAATCCCAAATGCCAGTCAGTTCATGTAAATCTCCTTTCACTAATACTTGTTTCTTCCCACCTTTACACAACTTCACAATCTCTCCACCAATTCTACTCACAAGAATCTCTCCTGTGGATTTGACAGCAATGCCAGTTGACTCCTTTCGCCCTGTCCAGACTTTGACTGGCTTGCCTAATCGCGTGGGATGGACAGACACTGACATGGTAAAGGGACTTCCAGCTACTTGCTGCTTCCCATCAATTATCACTGACAGTTCATGACGCCCACGCACAGTCGGTGTGTACTGGATAAGATATTCTCCGGTCTTCTTTGATCGCTTCACTTCGCACTTGATGACTGACCCATTGCACGACTTCAGTTGAGCAGTGATGACACATTTACTTGTTGTTGTCTTACTGTTACTTAGCTTGGTAGTTAAAGCTACCATGGTTGGTTGGTTGACTAGTGCTGACTCAGCATTATCTGTACTGAGTGTACACTGTGTTGGGTCTATAGCTAGCTTAGTGATCTTGGCCTTGTCCTGACAGAGCTGATGTAGAGCCTCTACACACCCCACCTCTACCCTCACGTCTGCCTCCTCTACTGGCTCTGTGTTCCTCCCTGACTGGCTCTGTTCTTCTATCTCTTGCTCTATTCTCTTCTTGATCTCAGTGTGCATGCTCATTACCTCATTGTCAGAACAGACACTCACAAATCTCTCTGTGTAGTCTGTGATACTCTGGACCTCTGCATGAGCTAGAGACAAGTTCTTCTCCTGTACTGTGAGCTTGTCTATCTTCTCTTGAACTGTCTTGGCAGATTCCTGGAGTAGTTGTTGCTTGTGTTCTTCTAGGATGAGTTGAAGTTGATTGAAGGAGGTGTTGATGGTGTCGGCTACAGAGTTCCCCTGGGCTTCGACCTCCTGCTTGGTAGTTTGAATCTCTGTAACAGCTCCTGATAAAGTTTTAGCTGCAACCTTCAAGGGGCTGAGATGCTCAAGAAGTTTCTTCTTGGTGTCTGGAGCTGCTACTTTGCTGAACTCAAATTTGTGGTCCTTATGAGCTACCACTGTGCAGTCGCGACAGATGAGAGAGTTGCAATCAAAGCAGTAGATGATGAGGGGCTCCTCGTGAGTGAGACACTTCTTAGTGGGAGGCTCTTTAGCTGCTATCTCCTTAGCTCGACCTGGCTTTAGGTCTTCAAGTGAATCTACCTCGTGAGAACTGAAAGCTTTGAGTTTCTTGTGTTGTCTGACACATTCTTTGCAGATGAAAGTGACACATTGGCGACAGAATGCTTCAGCTTTGGTTCCAGAGTCTGAGCATCCTTCACACTTTACCTCTGCCTTGCCGTGGACTCGCTCTAGAGCGTAGTAGTTGGATTTGTAGCGGTTGACAAAGAAAGCTGTCTTGAGTTCCTCCACACCTCCCTCAGGGAGAATGGTGTCCTTGCGACACTCTGGACAAGAGAAGGGTTTGTTGGAGGCTGTCCTGAGGGCCAGTTTGAGGACACACTCTTTGCAGTAGTAGTGGAGGCAAGGGAGGACCTTAGGCTCTGTGTAGTGCTCCTGGCAGACAGCACAGGTAATCTCCTTTTCCATCTCCACAAGAGTCTTCCCCTCATGTGTGATACCTTCAGCCATGTTGAATTCTTACACAGTACAGTAACCAGATGGGCTGATAAAGATGAGACTAAACTTTCCGGTCAGGTCAGGTCAGGGTCACGTGAGGCATATTTATATCACATTCCTGGACCACAGCCGGGATAGAGTGGGATAATAACGATATTCATGAGAGTTGCAAACACCACACTCAGTGAACCACAACAAGTGTGAATCCTCAGCGCTACCACACACTAGCTACATAGCTATTACAATCCCACACCTAAAATTAATTGATTGGGCATATACCTAGTCAGGCAAATGAAAATGGTAGAAGTAAACATTGTTTTCATAAGAGAAGCTAAACATGTAAGGGGCAGTCACTGGTAGTTCAACACAAAGCTGTAATTCCAGCTCTCGGAAAGCTACTCAGCATCAAGAAAAGAAAATGTTTGCTCACATGATTACAGCGTGCAGATAGGAGGCATCAACCACAAAAGCTAGTGCCTTAGAGATACCGTAGTAAAGAGTTTGAACATAACTTACTAACTACATAATTTAACTTGTTGAGGCTGTGAGCGTTCGAGGGAGACAACACAGATGAGAATAAACCACTATTTTCCTGAGGTGTCACTTCAAACTGCTGTACAGAGGTTATATTACCTACTGAGCATGTATCTAATGCCACTTTGTGTATTGAATGATTCTTTAGTTATTGTTGCTTCTATTGCGAGTTCTACAAATGCATGCATTAATTTGACCTTCTAATTGTACTAGTATGTATGTGTGTGTATTTAGAGCTGGGCGATATTGGATAATCACAGGCAATACTTACTTGAATTATCGCGATAAAGCGATATACCACAATATTTCATAAATAATACCTAACAAAGTAAAATTCACAATTTCTTTCTCAGCCTTCTTTTACTCATTAGATGTATTCTCTCTCTTTCACACGCTTTTTAAACAATACAGAATTAAAAAAATTTGGTCGTCAGTGGGAATCGAACTCAGGACCACTTGTATGGTGCACAAGCGCTCTGCCACTGAGCTACGACAGCCAGCCAGCGAACAAACACTACAATTCTGTATTTGTACTGTTAAGCGGTACTGCTATGCTACAGTCTCGCTCTCAACAATCCAATGAAATTTCTAAGATTCTTATTCCATGAATTTTTTACTCCTCTAATTTATCACTTCACAAAAAAGGATGAAAAAGAAAGTCATCGCTAGCAACTTCAAAAACTTCATTCGTACCACGCTGTAGCTTAGTTTACATATAATGAAAATGGCTGTTCCTCTTAACTGTCATGCACATGAAGTTCTCACTTTAATTTAACAATCTGTACAAACGGTTTTGGGAGAACCGATTATACCGTGCAAAAATACTTGAAATATCGTCTTCACGATATAGGGTTTTTATTGCAGTGCAACAATAATTCCGGTATATCGCTCAGGTCTATGTGCTTTCCACTGTTAAGTTAATGTTACTCATTTGATTGTTGTTGAACCAAATCTAAAATCTCTACTTAGTTTATAAGAGATTGTCTTTAATACAAGCCAGCTGATGGACAGGATTGATTTAAGTGCAACTCTATGTATGTGAAGTTAACAACTGCTTCTCATTCCCCAAAAATCAGCCTGAAATTCAGCCAGTAAGACAATATAGTTAAAGAGGACTACACCCACTTTCAATCTAACCACAACAACTTTTTTTGTTCTACTGTCCTATAGGTTTTTTTAATGAAGTTCATGACATGAGAAATTTCAAGACCTACAAACTAACAATCAAGATCTTCACATTAAAAACAAAAACAAAAAAAAAAACAACAAAAAAACTATAATCTTTATTGTACTCAGAGAAAGGTTTTTCCCCGATTCTTTCCATTAAAAATATTATTTTATTCTTTTGTTTAAAATGATTGAATTAAAAGAGCAGAAAGCAAGCACTAAAAATTTATCCTACAAGCTTGACTTCAAACTATTATATCCTGTTCCCTTGAGAAATTATGTGAAGAAGATCAATGTAGCATTCTATGTAAAGTTTAAAAGAGAAATAATATTGGGAGAAATCAAGCCTTTGTCAAAAATAGCTAAACAATTAAGCATTCTGAAGACTCTCTTTGCCCGGCTGACCAACACTAAGTCATGGTATAAAGCCCAACAACGCTTCCTGAACCTTGCAACTGGAGAAAACCTCAAGTGATTTGTGTGTGAGCTAAAGCATTCCATTCCTAAAGTGTTCCAAGACTTTTGCCAAAGAATTTTGTCATCTAACGAAAGCATTACTTTAAGCATTGATTTTGTGTATGTACACTCTCCTGAGCAAGGGCCAGTTTGCTCTGCAACATTCGTTGCCGTAGTTTGACGGAAGTGACTGGGGAAATCATTAAGACAATTTATCCGAAGTATCCCGGAGGGGATTTAGTCGCTCTTCAGCTGGAACTGGACGGAAGTAGTATGTGTATGTTATATAGCTGGTACACTTGGTAGTGTATGATAAAATGACAACTTATTGCATTGTTTAATGGGCACGTAGGAAGCAGAAGACATCCAGGATATTGTATACACCATTAAAGAAGTAAATGCAGTGTCAGGAAAAGCTGTTAACAATGCCATACTTCTATGCCAATCATCCACGTTTAGTACTGCAAGGTGTTCCAGTTAGGTCTTCCAAGAATTTTACTGATACTGTGAAAAGCATTGGTCTATGGTGGCAAGAGCAATTACAAGATTTAATGGCACAAGCAGGTGAAGAAGAGAAAGGACAGGCTGAAGAATGTGGTGATTATCACCATGGTGTTCCTGCGATTACTGTAATAGTAGATGCAGGTTGGAGCAAGCGATCTCATCGCCATTCCCATAACGCTAAATCAGGTGTAGGAATAATTATAGGCCAGGCCTCAGGTAAAATTCTTCACATTGGAGTCCGCAACAAATATAGCACAGCACACACTCAAGGTGTGCCTCAAGAGAAGCACGTGTGCTTCAAAAACTGGGACGAGTTCATCTGAATGGAGGCTGATATTATCCTAGAGAGATTCAAACAGTCTGAGCAGTCCATGGTGTTAGATACATTTTTAACAATTGGAGATGGTGATAGTAGTGTTTAAGCAAACCTTGTCGAATGTGTGCCAGGATGGGGACTTCATTCAGAAAATGGAATGTGCCAATCACTCTATCATAGCTTGCTGGAAAAATTGGTACAACAAAAGTCAAACTACAAGGCTGGACTGAAAAAATGCACTCTAAGTTGACCAGTGCAGCTCGTTGTGCCATACACAAGATTTGGTTAGCAGCCTCGTATCAAAAGCTGGGAGACTAATACACAACACCACAAACCAATCTAGCAGAGAATTGGATGCAGATAAGATGTACATTTGATGGCAGGAAGGTAATTAACAGGAGTCAGGGTGGCTCTTTCTTATTCAGATGCTGTGGTAAAACATGGGGGATAACAATGTGAGAGAGAATGACTGGTGACCATATTTATATTAATGCAGCTCAAAGAAAGCTGAATCAGAGAGGAAACGTAAATCAGTGGACAAAGCAAAAGAGAGCTGAATAAAGCAAGCATTGTCACCAAGACAACTCCATTGCTGCTAGTAAAGCTTATGCTCAACACGGTGGCTTCACAGAGCCACATGACATGGAAAATAATGTTTCACAGGAATATTAGAATAAGTTGAAGCAAAGTTAATACGATACTTCCACACCAACCATTTTCTTTTGGAAAGAAAAACGGTCTAAAAGAATCACTTCTTTTTGTGTTGGAACTATTGCGAAAAACTAAAAAGTAACAAAGTGAAAGAATTGCTGTACAGTACTTTTAGGGGAAACAAGGCTAAAGAAGTCGACCTAGCCTATCAGCAGAAGAATGATTACCCAGGTTTGAAAGCAGATCAGTCTGGCCTAGTGATAAGCTCAGAAAATCCACGGCTTGCTGCAAGTCCTGATGGAGTTGTCTATGATCCTACTTACACTTCACAAAAAGGTCTTGTTGAAGTCAAGACTCCATTTTTGGTAAAAGAAATGACCATTAAAGAAACGCATGCTATGAACAAGTCATTTGGCCTAGAAACAACTGAAAGAGATGATGGCTTCATAATTTTTCTTTGAAGAAACGACATGACTACAGCTATGAAATTCAGGGCCAGATGAATTGTCATGATTTATCCTGGTGCAATTTTGTAGCATATAGTGAAAAGAATCTGCATATTGAATGAATATTTAGAAATGCGGAGTAGTGACAGTTACCAAGCATTTTAATTTCGATGCACTGCCAGAGCTGGCAAGCCCAAGACTAGGAAGAGAAGGTATTTGGGAACCCCAGGATGATGTTATTTGTGATCATAGAATTTACATACATTAGATTTATTAATTGTGTTGTATTTTGTTGTCTGTGTCATGAATATTCATATGATAGTAGCTCTAACCACCACCACTTAGCCCCAAACCACATGTGGCAACTTGTGTGAAACCACAGATGACAGTCCTGCAGCCAGGGGTTTAGGTAACCTGAACTTTAGTATTATTATTAATCATAACTATTGTTCTAAATTATATATGTCACTATTGATTAAAAAAAAATAATGTTGGAATACACACACACAGACATATAATATATATACACCTACATCTATATATACATATTTTTTATTTCCAGCATTCTTCCCCTAGTTAGGCCAGGGTATCAGAAAATCAATCATTTTGTGAGCCAGGGTCACAAACTTGTTCTTCAAGCAAGTAAGGAATGAGAAAAATATGAGTTATTCCGGTGCTTGCATTGTTAGCAGTAGGCGAACCACAACCTTTAACAATGGTTTGATAAATGCTGAACAAGTCTAGTCTAGATCTGCAAGCCAAGTTTTATAAAATTGAACTATTAGTTTAATATTTGATACACCCACAAGGTAAAAGGTCGGAAATGCCAGACAATATCATACGCGTACAGTCAGCAAATGAGTGCTAAAAAGTCTGGAAAAAAAATTCATCCCTGTGCTGGTAAGCTGGAAATAAAAATCTTGGATTAACAACTATTGCAATGTATGGTGGGAAAGTGACTTGGAAATTGATTGCTTTTAAACATAATTCCTTTTTGTCTAGTGGGTGACTACAGTTGAGCACCTATAGGTTGGGTTGACTCCACAGCACGTTTTTCTGTGCCTAACCTCTCAATTATTGCTCATCCTGAGCATACCTAATCATGCATTGCTCCCTCACTGTAAGCATTGTGTAAATGAGCCTCATATGCATGTGCAAAATAATTCATTGCATATTGGAACTGACTTCAAGTAATGATTCATATTGTCAATCATGATGGCACAAGTTCTTCAACTCTGACCAGCACACTCTCTAGCATGTCCAAGTGATGACCACTTACCGCCAACATCTAGTAATTACAAACAACAAAATGCACCTTCACCATTTCTTTCTCAGCCTTCTTTAATTTAATTTTAGATGTAATCTCTCTTTTGGAAAGATTTTTTTTTAACTATACAAAATTATAAAATATAATACAAGTGGTACTGGGTTAGAATATTGTAAAAAAAACAAAAAAAACAACAAACAAAACAAAACAAACAAAAACAAAAACAGCATTTGAAAGAGAATACCCATCGATGAACAAATGCAACATCAATAACAGAATAGGACTAAAAACTATATACTCAGTAATCAAGACAAATCAAGTACCTTCAGTATGCAATGGAATTTAAAAAGATTAAGTCAAGTGTATTGGAGCACTAAAATAGCTGAACAAAAGAGTAGCCATTAATACACTGAGTAATGATACTAGTCATTCTTACACCATTACACTAACTCCTGTGGTTCACTTGGGAAATGCTCTTAAAAATGTAGTTATTGCTTATAATAAAAAAAAAACAACAACCTTTTTTAGCACAGCAACAAAAAGGACTAAAATTTTAAAATTTGGTTCAAACTAAAGATTAGAAACCCTTTACCATGTTTTGCTGTTTTATACATAATATTCTCACTGTATTCTTGTTTTTCAGGATGTGCTCTAAATAGATAAGTCTTCAAGTAATAATTCTGAAGGTTGGTGTAATAATTTAGAATAATATTTATAGGATGGCTGATTGAGGAGGCCAGGTCTATACAAACAAGTCTTGTTAGTTACTCTGACACAAGTCACCAAAACTATCTTGCACATAATGTGAGGTTCTCTTGTTTGCTTCTGTTACTGCAATCCTAGTCACTCACCTGTATCTGGTCCTTCAAGCTTGGTTCAGGCAGCACTTCACCATCCAACATGTGAACACTCATTGTGGGCTCATCTGCCTTTAGGCCACTTTCACCATAGTTGTCTTGGCTTTTGCCACGCCCATCACTGATCTGGGCTGTCTCTAGTTCCTGGTGCTTGATTTTTGCTTCATTACGGCAGTGCGCTTGAGTGGAGGTCAGGAGGTCGCGGAGGGGAACAAGGAAGTTGTGAGATATGTCTTGCAAGTGATTCCAGATTCCACTCTATGGCAACAAATAAATAATAAATAAATCTAGTGACGTGCTTCAGCATAAACAGCAAGTGAGATAGTTTGTCACCTCTAATATTTTGAGCCCAACGATAGTGTTTAGCACCACCCTGAAGTAGAAATTCAACAGCACAGTGAAGTCAAACTGAACTTGCCATTTAAAGGTACTGCAACTGCCTCTTTTCAGGGGTCTTATAGTCTGCTATGCTTTGTTAAGCAGTAGATGCTAATGTGGTCCTACTATACATGCTGCATAAAGGCACCAGAAAAGTAGTGCAGTCTTTATAGTGTGTCTCATAACAGGCTATGCATTGCTGGTTGACAAAGTAAACAAATTCAAGTGCCCAGGTCTAAACCTAGCTGAATTGATCCACGATAGATCCTGTCCACCACACAGCAGTAGAATGGTTTACTAACTTATGTAAGTAGAGCAATGGGCGAAAAATGGAGTCACACTTACCACAAATAAGCAATTAAAAAAAAACAAAAACAAAATAAATTAAAAAATAAATATAACATTATGGTCTCATTTACTTCTTTAACATTGGAATTATTTATTTATTTGCTTAGTAGCAAGGTATTAAATACTAAGGTTATGAACAACAATAAAAAAACAACATAAATTGCTGTAAGTTTAAGTCTGTGAAAGGTCTATGAGTATACTTTATGAAAAACTCATGTTAAAACAACATTCGTATGACGCCTTTTCACTCAATATAGTGTGTCACACCAATTGCCTTACTAATAACATGTCAAAATACATGAATAACGATTCATTTGATATATTGTAATGTGCCAGTGCAACAAATGGAAGGCGGACTAGCCTAGAGATGATTATTAATGCTCACTACAAACAAGGAGAATACAGGCCTAATTATTTACATGGATGGAAGGCGAACCATCCCATCCTGTTGTATCTACTACCTCAAGAGTAAGTATAAAAACAAAACAAAAAACACCAACCCAGCAGCAACAGTAGTAAACCATTTACACGACTAAAAAGGACCACAAACTAAACAACGCTATCTTTACTCTAATTGTCATTAAACATCTCAAATAACATGTCACTTGCTTGTCAATTCATGAAGACTATCCCTTAGATCACAAACTTACATTATTAATCTCCTTCTTGTCTCTCAGTAGAAGATACCTCAGTAGATTGAGTGAAGACATTATCCTGGAGAGAACAACTGAATGTTTTTGTTATGTACAGTAATAAACACATAAATTAATGTACTTTCTATTTAGAAACCCATTGCCAGCAATGATCCCTTACCAGTCTAGTTCTTTCATGAGTTCCAATTCAGGTCCAACGGACATGAAGGCTTCCAAGAGAACCAGTAAATGAGGACCAAGAAACTTGTCCCCACTTCCAGGATACTACACACAATGCAAATGCAAGTGAGCATAAACTAACGCATGAGGACACACACACACACACACACACACACATACATCCCTCATAAAACAAACAAACATAAATTATTGTTGAAACTAACTTTGTTGTTGAGAGATTTCACAACTTCTTCTTTAATGGAATGAATAAGAAATCCACGAATGCCTGAGTGAGAAATGGTCCGCAGAAGCTTATGGTAGAACTTGTGACGTCCATTAGCACCAAACTTGTGGATGAAGAGTTCAAAGTATTTTACAGCATCTTGTCTCTATAACCAAACAACAACAACTGATATTTAAGGCCTTCAACACTGGATTAAAAACAACAAAGCAGAAACTCATCTACATCTTATTTTTTATTAATAAATACCAATATTATTGGATGCTTTATGAGGGCATGAGATGAACTTTTAGAGTTAAAAAAAACTGTGAACAGTTTATTTAAAATGAATGCGACCGACCAAACCAAAAAAACCAAACCCAACAACAACACAAAAACAAACATATCTCCTACTCCTACCTTTCTTACTTAAACCAGTGTTGCTTTACTGTTTACAAACACAATATCAGTGATAATACCAAACTTACAACAGTCTTCTTTTGGCACAGGGTCATCAGATTCACCAACACCTAGTACAAATTCATGACAACAGTGAGTGTAGTGGATTTATAGGCAAGTGAGTGAGACTCTGTTAGGTAATTGTGGTACTTTACAAATGGTATATGGTCTCTTTTAGGTTGTGCATTTTATTTAAAAAAATATGTAGCTTTCAGATTTACTATTAATTTCTTCGCTACAACAGCAATGTGTAAATTGTTTGATACACTGTATTTCTAATGTTTGCTCTCTTGAGTCAGTTACTCAAAATCACAGTAAATAGTTAATACAATACAACTACTATATTCTCTGCAGTGGTCTGCTTAAAAAAAAAGAAAGAAAAAAAAAGAATAGTAAACAAGTTGATTAGTTTTGAAGCAAACAAGCAGTATAGGATGGGCTTTTACATTCAACTCACCCTCCTCCCTACCCACCCCCCTAAAGGCTGACTAGTTCACCATTTAGCAGACAAGCTCACCCCAGGTATAGTAACTGTAGCTCACCTCAGCCACTCTCGTGTAAAGCTTATCATCTAGCAAATACTGTTCAAGGGTGTGATCTGGTAACCGTGACAACAGCTCCTTCAATAGCTTCTACTAACATACAAAGCAATCATTGAGATAAAAACGACTTAGCACTACAGCAACAGTCTCACCAGTCCTTTCTTGATGAGACCGTTCTTCTTCCTGAAAAAACAAAACCAAAAAATTATATATGTACTTACCAAACCATGTGTTTAGTGTTTAAGGAATTATTGCTAATGTTCCGATCTTGAAGGAGAAGCTCAAGGGAAAGTTTGGTTATTTAGCAATTATTCTAAGATTTGACATGGTTTAACTTTTTTATACGCACAAATTCCATTTCAAACATTTTGCGAAACAAAATAATGATAGGATATCGTTTTGAAGGACATTAACAGTTATCAGTGAGAATTACTCCAAATATGGACTACAAGAAGTGTACTTCATTCCTTTTTTACCACCCTCAAACAAAACAACAAACAAGCAAACTAAAAGTGAGATAAGACAAGGATATCAAGTAAAAGACATCACACTTGACTTATGGAATGTCATGGATTAATTTGCATAGTCAGCTTATTTTTAAGACGTGGGCAGTTGCTAAGCAAATATAGTATAAATAAAATTATACATACATTTATATTTGTATCATGGTATGTTCAAACTGTCCAATTAGATGGCTCAATTCAGGGTGAATATATCTCATACTGACCTCCTAGGAGGTAAATAAGTGACTGCCCAATCAAAACTTAAATTTTATGCATTTCTTATAGCCTAGAGCCAGGTACGGGCTTTACACATCCTCGATCCTTCGGTCCTTGGTTGTGTAAATCCCGTACCAACCTCAAGTCATGGTATAACCTATACATAATTTCTGATAAACAGGCGTGTCCCTTAGTCACACATCTGTCCACCCACACACAGCTCACATACTCTTGCAGTAAGACTGTGCAGAACTTGAGTGCTATGTGGAAGAAGAAGGCAGGAGAGTAGACCATGGGCACCATTCTACACCCCAGCTTTTCTACCAGTAGAAGGTAGGCATAGCAACCGAGAACTAATGGCGGAGGAGTAGAGTGACTAACTCTGTCTTCTACCTCCTCCTCGTCCATTGTCATGGTTACTTCTGAAGAAACTTCCAGAAATACTTCACACTCCATTAGGCTGCAGTGACACAGTCTCAAATTATCCTACACACATATGAATGAAACATTGATAAATTAAACTTTTGAAGTGAATTATCAAATATAACGTGAACAGTATAAGTGTTATTGCCTTAGCTATGTACCTAAAACTTAATTAATAGTGAAGATATTAAATTTAAGGCGAAGTGATCAGGGATTCATACAGGATTTTTTTGTGCTAAGAGGAGGGGGGGGAGGAATTTTTGTAGAGTCACAAAAGTATAGTGTCCATCTCTGGCGGACCTAAGCAATATAAATTCCCTATGTCACTATACAAAAACTACATCAGCTATGATTTAATACGAATTGGCATTGAAGGACCAGAACTAGAGAACTGTTGATTTTGAAAATTGAAACTAATCTTAGTGTAAGGTTATTTACAATGTTGTAGATTTTGATTGCTACTTTTAATAACTCCCAACACTATTGGCTGGTCTATTCAAACTTGTTTAAAAAATTCAATTCAATGCTATAGTTCACAGGTGGCACTTCTTCATCTATTGTGTAGGGACATCCCATGATGCTCCAAGACGAGAGAGTGAAGGAGTAAATGTGTATCTGCTGGATGATAGTAGCTATAGTAGTGAGCTAGGAGTAAAAGATTCATGTCTGTCTAGTAAAGTATTAACCGCACATGAGCTCGTCATCCTCTTGAAAGGTCTCAACTTCACACCCACACCTCTACCACCTACTCGCCCAGAACGCTATTTAGTATAATACTGGCCAGGATACTTATGTATATGTAGGAGTGTGTACGCACGAATACCTACTTAAAGGCAAGCACAGTGTGGAGACTACAGAAACCAGAGAGACTTCCTCTAGCCCAGCAAGCTAAACTCCTTTGATCTGGACCCTTGCCCGCTATATGTGGAGACAGCCGATGCACAGACCAAGCACAAGCTCCTGACACTTATGACATGCAAATTCAAATCAAACACTTCACGCGGCTATTGCAGAGCGTTGAAAAGCCTCCAGCAAGAGTGTGACGTAGTCATCAGACAAGTGGACAAGGGCTCCAGCACCACTGTACTGGACAGGATACAATACGTTAGAGAGGGCAGACAGCACCTGGAGGACCAGTCTACAAACAAATAAATAAATTTCGATAATACATTAACCCTGGTGGCCAGAATTAATGTGGTCCTTATGGAACTCTTCAAACAACAAGTGACAAGATACAATTATGTTAGAGAGGGAAGACGGGCTTATGTCTCCTCCTGCTCACACGTTATATCATGTAGCATTGATGTAGTTAATCAGCAACACTAAGTCATGGAATGAAGCTTGCAATGCTATCTGAACCATGCAACTGAAGAAAATCTCAAGCGATTTGTGAATTGTGAGCTAAAGCATTCCATTCTTCCTATAGTGTTCCAAGATTTTTGCCAAAGAATTGTATCACCTAATGATAACATTTCTGCAAGCATTGATTGTGTATGTACACTCTCCCGAGCAAAGGCCAACTTGCTCTGCAACATACATTGTTTGTGGTTTGATGGAATTCACTGGGGACATTGTTAAGACAATTGATCCACAGTATCCCGGAGCTGATTTCAGCTAGAACATGGCGTAAGTAGTAAGTGTAAATGTTATATAGTACACTCGGTACTGTATATAATAATAAAATGACAATTTCATTACATTGTTTAATGGGCATGTAGGAAATACAAGACACCCAGGATATTGTGTACACACACAAAGAAGTAAAAGTTGGCAGATAATAATTACAACTAATTTCATGGGCACGTAGGAAACACAAGACATCCAGGATATTGTGTACACCATCAAGGAAGTAAATGCATTGTCAGGAAAAGCTGTTAACAATGCCATACTTCTGTGCCAATCACCAACTCTTCAGCTGGAACTTGACATAAGTAGTATGTGTATATGTTATAATAATATAGCTGGTACACTTGGTATTGTATGATAAAATGACAACTTATTACATTGTTTAATGGGCACGTAGGAAGCAGAAGACATCCATATACACTATCAAAGAAGTGAATGCAGTGTCAGGAAAAGCTGTTAACAATGCCATACTTCTATTCCAATCATCCACGTTTAGTAATGCAAGGTATTCCAGTTATGTCTTCCAAGAATTTTAATGATACTGTGAAAAGCATCGGTCTATGGTGGCAAGATTTAATGGCACAAGCATGTGAAGAAGAGAAATGACAGGTTGAAGAATGTGGTGATTATCACCATGGTGTTCCTGCGATTACTGTAATAGTAATAGGAGCAAGCGATCTCATCGCCATTCCCATAACGCTAAATCAGGTATAGGAATAATTATAGGCCAGGCCTCAGGTAAAATTCTTCACATTGGAGTCCGCAACAAATATAGCACAGCACACACTCAAGGTGTGCCTCAAGAGAAGCACATGTGCTTCAAAAACTGGGACGAGTTCATCTGAATGGAGGCTGATATTATCCTAGAGGGATTCAAACAGTCTGAGCAGTCCAAGGTCTCAGATACATTTTTTTTAAATTGGAGATGGTGATGGTAGTGTTTAAGCAACCCTTGTCGAATGTGTGCCAGGATGGGGACTTCATTCAGAAAATGGAATGTGCCAATCACCCTATCATAGCTTGCTGGAAAAGTTGGTACAACAAAAGCCACACTACAAGTGTGGGCCTCCTGCCCACATGCTGAATTGAAAAAATGCACTCTAAGTTGACCAGTGCAGCTCATTGTGCCATACACAAGTTTTGGTTAGCAGCCTCGTATCAAAAGCTGGGAGACTAATACACAACACCACAAACCAATCTAGCAGAGAGAATTGGATGCAGATAAGATGTACATTTGATGGCGGGAAGGTAATTAACAGGAGTCAGGGTGGCTCTTTCTTATTCAGATGCTGTGGTAAAACATGGGGGATAACAATGTGAGAGAGAATGACTGGTGACCGTATTCACAGAGCCAGATGACATGGAAAATAATGTTTCACTGGAATATTAGAATAAGTTGAAGCAAAGTTGCTACGATACTTCCACACCAACCATTTTCTTTTGGAAAGAAGAGCAGTCTAAAAGAATCACTGCTTTTTGTGTTGGAACATTGCGAAAAACAAAAAAACTAACAAAGTGAAAGAAATGCTGTACAGTACTTTAAGGGGAAACAAAGCTCAATGTATGGAACTTTAACAGAAGACATGGCTAAAGAAGTGTACCTAGCCTATCAGTATAAGAATGATCACCCAGGTGGTTTGAAAGCAGAACAGTCTGGCCTAGTAATAAGCTCAGAAAATCCACGGTTTGCTGCAAGTCCTGATGGAGTTGTCTATGATCCTACTCACTCTTCACCAAAAGGTCTTGTTAAAGTCAAGACTCCATTTTTGGTAAAAGAAACGACCATTAAAGAAACACATGCTATGAGCAAGTCATTTGGCCTAGAAACAACTGAAAGAGATGATGGCTTCATAGTTTTTTATGAAGAAACGACATGACTACGGCTATGAAATTCAGGGCCAGATGAACTGTCATGATTCATCCTGGTGCGATTTTGTAGCATATACTGAAACGAATCTGCATATTGAATGAATATTTAGAAATACGAAGCGGTGCAGTTACCAAAACTAAGAGCATTTTAATTTGCTGCACTGCTAGAGCTGGCAAGCCCAAGACTAGGAAGAGAAGGTATTTTGGGAACCCCAGGATGATGTTATTTGTGATCATAGAATCTACATACATTAGATTTATTACTTGTGTTGTATTTTGTGTCTGTGTCATGAATATTCATAAGCTCTAACCACCACCACTTAGCCCCAAACCACATGTGGCAACTTGTGTGAAGCCACAGATGACAGTCCTGCAGCCAGGGGCTTAGGTAACAACCTGAACTTTAATAAGATTATTAATCATAACCATTGTTCTAAATTTTTTATGTCCCAAGAGTCCCAAGGTTGGACAAATTATCAAGTAAGAATTTAAGTAGGGATTTTTATGTTTCCTATAGCCTAGAGCAATGGTCAAGTCAGTTGCACTCCTCCGTTTGGTCGGTTTGGGATTTACGCTATCATCGGGCCTTTGGCCCTCGGTTGTGTAAATCCCATACCAATCTCCACGTCGTGGTATAACCTATACATATACATGTATATTAACTATAGTCATCCCACTAGTTTGGTAGGTCACTTATCTCCTAGATTCTATCTAACATTGGAAGGAACTGGGCTGGCTCTTCTGAGACCCAACTGCTGGATTCTGTGAGTGCGCTTGGCACGCGCCTATGACCCACTGGGATTAACTGCTTTGGGGGGAGGCCCCGTCAGCGTGAATGGCATGCGTTGCCCATGTGGTGGGGCTACTGGCCGGCCCAGTCTCACACCACATAGTGGTGGACCGTGTGAGAGAGGAGTCAGGGGTTGGATGGGAAAATCTAGCTGCTCAAGTTCGCCTATCAACAGCTCCGATGAGTTTATTGCCACATGTGTGGCCACACGCCTCGGCTACACGACCTGCTTCGATTCCCCACCCTGGCTTGTCCCGTGTGGGGTTTTATCCAGCTCCTGCCGTTAACTCTACTTAAATACATTAATTAGCATACATATAAATTTGCCCCAACAACAAGAGAAAATGTTTGTGCATGCACAAGTATTAAATACGTAATACTTTGAATAAAGAAACAAGTGAACAGATATTCCACTGTACAGGCTCTGCCACTGATAATAACAACTACAGATAATTTCTGTTGTTTCTGTATGCGCGCTAAATACGTTATATGTACTTTGAATAATTGAAAACTAATACCTCTACTGGACTGGTGTTATTTTCACCAATAGTTTTATAATTTATATATAATGTAAAATTTTTAAAATAATTCAAGAAAGTGAATATTAAATGCTATGTACTTTATGAAAGAACATAACAAAAACTGATAAAGTAAACTCCAGAGAATGAAAAAAAAAAGTAAATGAATAAAAAAATAAATAAATAAACAAATAAAAATACAGTAATAACTCAATTTGTAATAATTAAAAACACTGAACACCTCCAGAGCCATATGCAATATACACAAAATTATCTAAATCTGTACACACACCTACAGGCTTCGTAAGTTCAGCATCCCCTGAACCATGCCCCCAAAATGAGGTGACAAAATCTCCTGCAGTAGTAAACACTGACACATCAGAACTATCAAAATTAGTGACATACACAAACTGACCAGACACACAAATGCCAAAAGGTTGGTTCAATATCTTTACTCCATTACTATCACAGCCAAAGGAGCGCAGGATGGCACCATCTTTACTGATCACATGTATCATATTATTTACGCTAGTGGCATAGATGTTTCCATGGACATCTGAACAAATAGCCATGAAGTATTCTTCAGTTTTAATACATTTTTTATAATTTAAGTTTCTGTCACATACAATAAGATGACAACTGCCCTTTCCACACAGCCATACTTCATTCTCAATTATCGTTAACCCCAGATATCCTCGTATATTGGAATGGTCAACGTTCTTCACCTGAACGTCACATCCTTTCTTGTTGCATTTCATGATATGATTGGTGGAATCACTAACACTGTAAATATTGTCATCACTGTCTGTAGCTAAATCCAAAACATTAGTCAGTCCATGTAAATCTCGTTTCACTAATACATGACTCTTCCCATCTTTACATAATTTCACAATATCTCCAACAAATTCACCCACCAGAATCTCTCCTGTGGATTTGACTGCAATGCTAGTTGATACCTTCAGTCCTGTCCAGACTTTGATTGGCTTGCCTAATCGCGTGGGATGGACGGACACTGACATGGTAAAGGGACTACCAGTTACTTGCTGATCAATTATCACTGATAGTTCATGACGCCCACGCACAGTGGGCGTGTACTGGATAAGATATTCTCCGGTCTTCTTAGATCGCTGCACTTCGCACTTGATGACTGACCCATTGCACAAAGACTTCAGTTGAGCAGTGATGACACTTTTACGCCTCGTTATCTTGCTGTTACTTAGCTTGGTGGTTAAGGCTACCGTGGTTGACTGATCGACTAGCGATGACTCAGCATTTCCTGTACTGAGTGTACACTGTGAAGGATCTATCACTAGCTGAGTGATCTTGGCCGTGGTCTGACAGAGCTGTTGAAGAAGAGCCTCTACACACCCCACCTCTATCCCCATGTCTGCCTCCTCTACTGGCTCTGTGTTCCTCCCTGACTGGCTCTGTTCTTCTATCTCTTGCTCTATTCTCTTCTTGACCTCAGTGTGCATGCTCATTACCTCATTGTCAGAACAGACACTCACAAATCTCTCTGTGTAGTCTGTGATACTCTGGACCTCTGCATGAGCTAGAGACAAGTTCTTCTCCTGTACTGTGAGCTTGTCTATCTTTTCTTGAACTGTCTTGGCAGATTCCTGGAGTAGTTGTTGCTTGTGTTCTTCTAGGATGAGATGAAGTTGATTGAAGGAGGTGTTGATGGTGTCGGCTACGGAATTCCCCTGAACCTCTACCTCCTGCTTGGTAGTCTGGATCTCTGTAACAGCTCCTGATAAAGTTTTAGCTGCAGTCTTCAAGGGGCTGAGCTGCTCAAGAAGTTTCGTTTTGGTGTCTGGAGCTGCTACTTTGCTGAACTCAAACTTGTGGTCCTTATGAGCTACCACTGTGCAGTCGCGACAGATGAGAGAGTTGCAATCAAAGCAGTAGATGATGAGGGACTCCTCGTGTGTGAGACACTTCTTAGTGGGAGGCTCTTTAGCTGCTATCTCCTTAGCTCGACCTTGCTTTAGGTCTTCAAGTGAATCTACCTCGTGAGAACTGAAGGCTTTGAGTTTCTTGTGTTGCCTGACACATTCTTTGCAGATGAAAGTGACACATTGGCGACAGAATGCTTCAGCTTTGGCTCCAGAGTCTGAGCATCCTTCACACTTTGCCTCTACCTTGCCGTGGACTCGCTCTAGAGCATAGTAGTTGGATTTGTAGCGGTTGACAAAGAAAGCTGTCTTGAGTTCCTCCACACCTCCCTCAGGGAGAATTGTGTCCTTGCGACAGTCTGGACAAGAGAAGGGTTTGTTGGAGGCTGTCCTGAGGGCCAGTTTGAGGACACACTTTTTGCAGTAGTAGTGGAGGCAAGGGAGGACCTTAGGCTCTGTGTAGTGTTCCTGGCAGACAGCACAGGTAATCTCCTTCTCCATTTCCATTAGAGTCGTCCCATCGCGGGTGATAACATCAGCCATGTTGAACTCTTACACAGTTTAGCAACCAGACTAGCATAAAAAAGAGGTGGACCAAAATCAACAACACATATCAGGTCGCGTGATATTAAATTGTATTCATAGACTTCATGAATCAATCAAGAGGATTAAAAAGATATTCATGTGTGTATGTTACACTCATACAACCAAGTAATTGGACACATAAAGAATTATTCATGGCTTATGTTTATGTATGCTGCCGGCTATTGTTGTGACCAACTGGACTTAAAGCTGTCAACATAATTTTCCCTTAGGGCCTGTGAGAGTCAGGGGAGTAACTTCCTGCTCACGGTAGGAAAAGGGTCGTCAGAACGGCAAGGCTGGTGAAAAGTACCCAAACCAACTCACATTAAGCAAAGTTAGAAGCACTTACCAGGCTAAAAATATGACAAATCTGTTGCACGTTATCCACTGGGTCCACGATCCTTCAGTTTACTGCACTTGAGCACTTAATGAGAAGTCTAACCAAGACTGTTTCCACTACTGCCATGTTTTAGGTTTCCCACGCCAATTGAAACGTTAGGTGAAACAACTCTTATCCGTCAAATATAGAAAACTATCTCCTATAAATAGAATTTTTTCCAATCTTGTAAGAATTCTTATTTAATAAAGTTTATACGGTTTGGTGTTTACTGAAAGTTGGTTTGGTTATAAGCATCAGGTAAGCATACCAAATTACATATATTAGTTGACAATGACTAACTTTGTATATTGGTACAGACAATTTCTGTGTTTTGGTTTTGGTGATATTATAGTTGAGAAACTAGTAATAAAAGCATTAAAAATAAGATTTAGGGTTGCTAAAAAGTATGGGAACTAGCAAAGCACTAATAGTGTGTAAACAAGAAAGGTCACTTGCCCAATGTGATGATTTTACGTCTCTTTTCAATGATTATTTTAGTATTATAGCAAATGTTGAACAATAAGGTCTCACAGCAGTGAGTTAGGGATCAGAATCATCACACAGAGAAGTGACCTTTCTGGTTTCCTTAGTTCTCTTTGAGCAAACCTAAAGCCACAATTTTTAAATTGTGTCTGGTAAAGGGTCTTCAATACTACTACTTGCAGCAGCTTTTTTGTGACTTGAGAATTGTGATAAATTATCAAGAAATATTATCACACAGTTTTAAATAAAACTTTAAGTTTAGAAAAAGTGAGGGCTAACCTAAAAAGCTATTTTTGAGAGAAGAAAGTAATATTATTCTTCCACCATCACTGTCATCTTCAGTTAGAGTTCATGCAACCAGATTTTTTACAGATGCCATACTATGGATCATGCCAGCCCATGCTTTTTACATCTTTTAGTGTCACTATCAGTGTGGCAGATACACTGGATGGTATGCAGGAGGCCATCCAGGGCAGACAGTAACAACTCGGTAGTCACTGGGACAAGCATTTTTACACTTTCTTTCCACCCTATTTACACAGCAAAATGCCATCTCCCGCACCGTTCCACTATTGTACTTGGTGGTATAGATGGAGCTGTGAAAGTTACCTGTCACTGATGTTTATAGTAAAGTCGGGTATAATTTAGGACATTTTTGGCCACTTTCGCACAAAAAACACCTATAATGTAAAATAATCTAGTGTCTCTCCAGGTTGTACATGCCAACCAATACTAGCCTCCTCGCAGTCACAATTTCTTTTGTAGTAGCTTTTATTCATACTACATTAAATATTCATTGCAATGAAACATATGGAAATATATCTTTCAATTTGGCTGCACTGCTATCATTACTAATAATTTCAAACAGGAATGGGTATTTCAGGTGCACAAAGAATTAAAGATTCTGTGAACTCAGAAGAGTGTATAGAAATATATCCACCTCGAGGAACTGTAGCAATTATACTTTCTAGCCACACCCTGAAATGACCGGCTTGTTGACTATTCTCATTTGTCTTCCCCTCCCTTTGTTTTCAGCACCACTTTACTGTACCACTTCACACTCATTGACTATCAGACACAACAGTTATTCACAGCTGGGCCCCTAGCCTGGCCTATAAAAGGGTCAGGTTGGAGCCCCCAGTACAGTTGCTGTTACTATTGTTTTTGAACATAATTCCTTTTGGTCTAGTGGGTGACTACAGTTGAGCACCTATAGGTTGGGTTGACTCCACAGCACGTTTTTCTGTGCCTAACCTCTCAATTATTGCTCATCCTGAGCATACCTAATCATGCATTGCTCCCTCACTGTAAGCATTGTGTAATGAGCCTCATATGCATGTGCAAAATAATTCATTGCATATTGGAACTGACTTCAAGTAATGATTCATATTGTCCATCATGATGGCACAAGTTCTTCAACTCTGACCAGCACACTCTCTAGCATGTCCAAGTGATGACCACTTACCGCCAACATCTAGTATTACAAACAACAAAATGCTTCACAATTTCTTTCTCAGCCTTCTTTAATTTAATTTTAGATGTAATCTCTCTTCTGGAAAGATTTTTTTTTTAAACTATACAAAATTATAAACTGTATACAAGTGGTCCTGGGTTCGAATATTGTAAAAACAAAAACAAAAAAACAACAACAACAAAAAACAAACAAACAAAAAAACAAAACAAAAAAACAACAACAAAAAAAAACATTTGAAAGAGAATACCCATCGATGAACAAATGCAACATCAATAACAGAATAGGACTAAAAACTATATACTCAGTATAATCAAGACAAATCAAGTACCTTTAGTATGCAATGTAATTTAAAAAGATTAAGTCAAGTGTATTGGAGCACTAAAATAGCTGAACAAAAGAGTAGTCATTAATAAACTGAGTGATGATACTAGTCATTCTTACACCATTACACTAACTCCTGTGGTTCACTTGGGAAATGCTCTTAAAAATGTAGTTATTGCTTGTAATAAAAAAAACAACAACCTTTTTTAGCACAGCAACAAAAAGGACTAAAATTTTAAAATTTGGTTCTAACTCAAGATTAGAAACCCTTTGCCAGGTTTTGCTGTTTTATACATAATATTCTCACTGTATTCTTGTTTTTCAGGATGTGCTCTAAATAGATAAGTCTTCAAGTAATAATTCTGAAGGTTGGTGTAATAATTTAGAATAATATTTATAGGATGGCTGATTGAGGAGGCCAGGTCTATACAAACAAGTCTTGTTAGTTACTCTGACACAAGTCACCAAAACTATCTTGCACATAATGTGAGGTTCTCTTATTTGCTTCTGTTACTGCAATCCTAGTCACTCACCTGTATCTGGTCCTTCAAGCTTGGTTCAGGCAGCACTTCACCATCCAACATCTGAACACTCATTGTGGGCTCATCTGCCTTTAGGCCACATTCGCCATAGTTGTCTTGGCTTTTGCCACGCCCATCACTGATCTTGGCTGTCTCTAGTTCCTGGTGCTTGATTTTTGTTTCATTACGGCAGTGCGCTTGAGTGGAGGTCAGGAGGTTGCGGAGGGGAACAAGGAAGTTGTGAGATATGTCTTGCAAGTGATTCCAGATTCCACTCTATGGCAACAAATAAATAATAAATAGTTCTAGTGACGTGCTTCAGCATAAATAGCAAGTGAGATAGTTTGTCACCTCTAATATTTAGAGCCCAACGATAGTGTTTAGCACCACCCTGAAGTAGAAATTCAACAGCACAGTGAAGTCAAACTGAACTTGCCATTTAAAGGTACTGCAACTGCCTCTTTTCAGGGGTCTTATAGTCTGCTATGCTTTGTTAAGTAGTAGATGCTAATGTGGTCCTACTATACATGCTGCGTAAAGGCGCCAGAAAAGTACTTATAGTGTGTCTCATAATGGGCTATGCATTGCTGGTTGACAAAGTAAACAAATTCAAGTGCCCAGGTCTAAACACCTAGCTGAATTGACCCGCGATAGATATCCCTGTCCACCACGCACAGCAGTAGAATGGTTTACCTAACTTATGTAAGTAGAGCAACGGGCGAAAAATGGAGTCACACTTACCACAAATAAGCAATTAAAAAAAATACAAAAAAAAAAAAAATATATATATATATAAAATTAAAAAAATAAATATAAAATTATGGTCTCATTTACTTCTTTAACATAGAAATTATTTATTTATTTGCTTAGTAGTAAGGTATTAAATACTAAGGTTATAAACAACAATAAAAAACAACATAAATTGCTGTAAGTTTAAGTCTGTGAAAGGTCTATGAGTATACTTTATGAAAAACTCATGTTAAAACAACATTCGTATGACGCCTTTTCACTCAATAAAATGTGTCACACCAATTGCCTTACTAATAACATGTCAAAATACATGAATAACGATTCATTTGATATTTTGTAATGTGCCAGTGCAACAAATGGAAGGCGGACTAGCCTAGAGATGATTATTAATGCTCACTACAAACAAGGAGAATACAGGCCTAATTATTTACATGAATGGAAGGCAAACCATCCCATCCTGTTGTATCTACTACCTCAAGAGTAAGTATAAAAACAAAACAAAAAACACCAACCCAGCAGCAACAGTAGTAAACCATTTACACGACTAAAAAGGACCACAAACTAAACAACGCTATCTTTACCCTAATTGTCATTAAACATTTCAAATAATATGTCACTTGCTTGTCAATTCATGAAGACTATCCCTTAGATCACAAACTTACATTATTAATCTCCTTCTTGTCTCTCAGTAGAAGATACCTCAGTAGATTCAGTGAAGACATTATCCTGGAAATAGGATATCAAATACATTATAACAATAGAACAACTGAATGTTTTTGTTATGTAAAGTAATAAACACATAAATTAATGTACTTTCTATTTAGAAACCCATTGCCAGCAATGATCCCTTACCAGTCTAGTTCTTTCATGAGTTCCAATTCAGGTCCAACGGACATGAAGGCTTCCAAGAGAACCAGTAAATGAGGACCAAGAAACTTGTCCCCACTTCCAGGATACTACACACAATGCAAATGCAGGTGAGCATAAACTAACGCATGAGGACACACACACACACACACACACACACACACACACACACACGCACACACACATTCCACATAAAACAAACAAACATAAATTATTGTTGAAACTAACTTTGTTGTTGAGAGATTTCACAACTTCTTCTTTAATGGAATGAATAAGAAATCCACGAACACCTGAGTGAGAAATGGTCCGCAGAAGCTTATGGTAGAACTTGTGACGTCCAATAGCACCAAACTTGTGGATGAAGACTTCAAAGTATTTTATAGCATCTTGTCTCTATAACCAAACAACAACAACAACTGATATTTAAGGCCTTCAACACTGGATTAAAAAACAACTAAGCAGAATCTCATCTACATGTAATTTTTGATTAATAAATACCAATATTATTGGATGCTTTATGAGGGGATGAGATGAACTTTTAGAGTTCAAAAAAACTGTGAACAGTATATTTAAAATGAATGCGACCGACCAAACAAAAAAAAATTAACCAACAACAACAAAAGCAATAAAAACAAAAAAACAAAAAACAACACAAAACAAAAATATCTCCTACTCCTACCTTTCTTACTTAAACCAGTGTTGCTTTACTGTATCATTTACATAACACAATATCAGTGATAATACCAAACTTACAACAGTCTTCTTTTGGCACAGGGTCATCAGATTCACCAACACCTGGTACAAATTCATGACAACAGTGAGTCTAGTGCATGCATTTATAGGCAAGTGAGTGAGGCTCGGTTAGGTAATTGTGGTACTTTACAAATGCTATATGGTCTCTTTTAGGTTGTGCATTCTATTAAAAAAAAATATGTAGCTTTCAGATTTACTATTAATTTCTTCCGCTACAACAGTAATGTGTAAATTGTTTGATACACTGTATTTCTAATGTTTGCTCCTGAGTCAGTCACTCAAAATCACAGCAAATAATTAATACAACTGTGATATTCTCTGCAGTGGTCTGCTTTTTGCAAAAAAAAAGAAAAAAGAAAAAATAAAGAAAAAAAGAAAATTAAATAAGTTGATTAGTCTTGAAGCAAACAAGCAGTATAGGATGGGCTTTTACATTCAACTCACCCTCCTCCCTCCCCACCCCCCTAAAGGCTGACTAGCTCACCATTTAGCAGACAAGCTCACCCCAGGTATAGTAACTGTAGCTCACCTCAGCCACTCTCATGTAAAGCTTATCATCTAGCAAATACTGCTCAAGGGTGTGATCTGGTAACCGTGACAACAGCTCCTTCAATAGCTTCTACTAACATACAAAGCAATCATTGAAAAATGACTTAGCACTACAGCAACAGTCTCACCAGTCCTTTCTTGATGAGACCGTTCTTCTTCCTGAAAAAACAAAACCAAAAAAGTATATAATGTACTTACCAAACCATGTGTTTAGTGTTTAAGGAATTATTGCTAATGTTCTGATCTTGAAGGAGAAGCTCAAGGGAAAGTTTGGTTATTTAGCAATTATTCTGAGATTTGACATGGTTTAACTTTTTTTATACCACAAATTCCATTTCAAACATTTTGCGAGACAGGATATCGTTTTGAAGGACATTAACTGTTATCAGTGAGAATTACTCCAAATATGGACTACAAGACGTGTACTTCATTCCTTTTTTACCACCCTCAAACAAAAAACAACAAGCAAACTAAAAGTGATGATAAGACAAGGATATCAAGTAAAAGACATCACACTTGACTTATGGAATGTCATGGATTAATTTGCATAGTCAGCTTATTTTTAAGACGTGGGCAGTTGCTAAGCTAATACAGTGTAAATAAATTTTACATACATTTATATTTGTATCATGGTATGTTCAAACTGTCCAATTAGATGGTTCAATTCAGGGTGAATATATCTCATACTGACCTCCTAGGAGGTAAATAAGTGACTGCTCAATCAAAACTTAATTTTTTATGCTCTTCTTATAGCCTAGAGCCATAGTACAAGTCCTCTGTGTTTGGTTGGTACGGGCTTTACACATCCTCGATCCTTCGGTCCTTGGTTGTGTAAATCCCGTACCAACCTCAAGTCATGGTATAGCCTATACATAATTTGTGATAAACAGCCGTGTCCCTTAGTCACACATCTGTCCACCCACACACAGCTCACATACTCTTGCTGTGCAAAACTTGAGTGCTATGTGGAAGAAGAAGGCAGGAGAGTAGACCATGGGCACCATTCCACATCCCAGCTTCTCTACCAGTAGAAGGTAGGCATAGCAACCGAGAGCTAATGGCGGAGGAGTGGAGTGATTAACTCTGTCTTCTACCTCCTCCTCGTCCATTGTCATGGTTACTTCTGAAGAAACTTCCAGAAATACTTCACACTCCATTAGGCTGCAGTGACACAGTCTCAAATTATCCTACACACATATGAATGAAACATTGATAAATTAAACTTTTGAAGTAAATTACGAAATATAACTTGAACAGTATAAGTGTTATTGCCTTAGCTATGTACCTAAAACTTAATTAATAGTGAAGATATAACATTTTAAGGCGAAGTGATCAGGGATTCATACAGGATTTTTTTGTGCTAAGAGGAGTGGGGGAGGAATTTTTGTAGAGTCACAAAAGTATAGTGTCCCTCTCTGGTGGACCTAAGCAATATAAATTCCCTATGTCACTATACAAAAACTACATCAGCTATGGTTTAATACAAATTGGCATTGAAGGACCAGAACTAGAGAACTGTTGATTTTGAAAAGTGAAACTAATCTTAGTGTAAGGTTATTTACAATGTTGTAGATTTTGATTGCTACTTCTAATAACTCCAACACTATTGGCTGGTCTATTCAAACTTGTTTAAAAAATTTCAATTCAATGCTATAGTTCACAGGTGGCACTTCTTCATCTATTGTGTAGGGACATCCTATGATGCTCCAAGACGAGAGAGTTAAGGAGTAAATGTGTGTCTGCTGGATGATAGTAGCTATAGTAGTGAGCTAGGAGTAAAAGATCATGTCTGTCTAGTAAAGTATTAACCACAGATGAGCTCATCATCCTCTTGAAAGGTCTCAACTTCACACCCACACCTCTACCATATACTCGCCCAGAACACTACTTAGTATAATACTGACCAGGATACTTATGTATATGTAGAGAGAATGTACACACCAAAACATACTTAAAGGCAAGCACAGTGTGGAGACTACAGAAACCAGAGAATCTTCATCTAGCCCAGCAAGCTAAACACTTCACGCGGCTATTGCAGAGCGTTGAAAAGCCTCCAGCAAGAGTGTGACCTGGTCATCAGAGAAGGGCTCCAGCACCACTGTACTGGACAGGATACAATACGTTAGAGAGGGAAGACAGCACCTGGAGGACCAGTCTACCAACAAATAAATAAATTTCAATAATACATTAGCCCTGACGGCCAGAATTAATGTGGTCCTCTCACACGTTATGTCATGTAGCATTGATGTAGTTAATCAGCAACACTAAGTCATGGAATGAAGCTCGCAATGCTATCTGAACAATGCAACTGAAGAAAACCTCAAGCGATTTGTGAGCTAAAGCATTCCATTCTTCCTATAGTGTTCCAAGATTTTTACCAAAGAATTGCATCATCTAGTGATAGCATCTCTGCAAGCATTGAGTATGTGTATGTAAACTCTCCTGAGCAAAGGCCAACTTGCTCTGCAACATACATTGCTTGTGGTTTGATGGAATTCACTGGGGACATTGTTAAGACAATTGATCCACAGTATCCTGGAGCTGATTTCAGCTAGAACATGGCGTAAGTAGTAAGTGTATATGTTATATAGTACATTTGGTACTGTATCATAAAATGACAATTTCATTACATTGTTTAATGGGCACATAGGAAATACAAGACACCCAGGATATTGTGTACACACACAAAGAAGTAAAAGTAGGTAGATAATAATTACAGCTAATTTCATGGGCACGTAGGAAACACAAGACATCCAGGATATTGTGTACACCATCAAGGAAGTAAATGCAGTGTCAGGAAAAGCTGTTAACAATGCCACACTTCTGTGCCAATCACCAACATTTAGTACTGCACAGAAAAGGATGGACCCATTTATAGGATTTAATAAGTATCTCTTGTGAGCATTAAACATCAAGGCAAGAAGAGTAAGTATGAAAATGATTATTGTTGTTTGTTGTCACTGACCACATATATATGTAATTTATATTTTTAGCTACTACATTATCAACCGACAGCACCATAGTATGTCGTATTGCTCATTATTCTCCTGATAGAATCGAGCCACCAGCGGACTGCTGTTATTTTCACTAATGTTTTCTAATTTATATATAATGTAAAACTTTTAAATAACACAAGAAATTGAATATTCAATGCCATGTACTTTATAAATGAACATTAACAAAAAAATAATAGAATAAGCTCTAGAGAATAGTGAAAAAAATATATATAACAACTTAACTTTAAAAACACTGAACTCTTTTAGAATCTGTAATATATACAAAATTATCTAAATCTGTACACACACCTACGGGAAGCCTAAGTTCAACATCCCTTGAACCATGCCGACTAAAGGAGGTGACAAAATTTCCAGCAGTGGTAAACACTGACATATTGTGATCATAAAGATTAGTGACATACACAAACTGACCAGACACACAAATACCACATGGGCCATTCAACATCTTTACTCCATTACTATCACAGCCAAAGGAGCGCAGGACAACACCATCTTTACTTATCACATGTATCATCCTATCACTGCTAGTGGCGTAGATGTTGCCACGGACATCCAGACAAGTAGCCATGAAGAATTCTTCAGTTTTAATACATTTTTTATAATTTAAGTTTCTGTCACACACAATAAGATGACCACTGTCCATTTCGCACAGCCATACTTCATTCTCAATTATCGTTAACCCCAGATATCCTTGGTTATTGGACTGATCAACTTTCTTCACCTGAACATCACCTCCATTCTTGTTGCATTTCATGATGTGATTGGTTGAAAAACTAACACAGTAAATATTGTCATCACTGTCTGTAGCTAAATCCCAAACATTAGTCAGTCCATGTAAATCTCGTTTCACTAATACTTGTTTCTTCTCATCTTTACACAACTTCACAATATCTCCATTACCTTCACTCACAAGAATCTCTCCTGTGGATTTGACTGCAATGCCAGTAGGCTCCTTCAGTCCTCTCCAGACATTGATTGGCTTGCCTAATCGCGTGGGATGGACAGATACTGACATGGTAAAGGGAGTACCAGCTACTTGCTGCTTCCCATCAATTATCACTGATAGTTCATGACGCCCACGCACAGTGGGCGTGTACTGGATAAGATATTCTCCGGTCTTCTTTGATCGCTTCACTTCGCACTTGATGACTGACCCATTGCACAGAGACTTCAGTTGAGCAGTGATGACACATTTACGCCTCGTTGTCTTGCCGTTACTTAACTTGGTAATTAAAACTACTGTGGTTGACTGATCGACTAGCGATGACTCAGCATTATCTGAGTGTACACTGTGTTGGGTCTATAGCTAGCCTAGTGATCTTGGCCTTGTCCTGACAGAGCTGCTGAAGAAGAGCTTCTACACACCCCACCTCTACCCCCATGTCTGCCTCCTCTACTTGCTCTGTGTTCCTCCCTGACTGGCTCTGTTCTTCTATCTCTTGCTGTATTCTCTTCTTGATCTCAGTGTGCGTGCTCATTACCTCATTGTCAGAACAGTCACTCACAAATCTCTCTGTGTAGTCTGTGATACTCTGGACCTCTGCATGAGCTAGAGACAAGTTCTTCTCCTGTACTGTGAGCTTGTCTATCTTCTCTTGAACCGTTTTGGTAGATTCCTGGAGTAGTTGTTGCTTGCGTTCTTCTAGGATGAGTTGGAGTTGATTGAAGGAGGTGTTGATGGTGTTGGCTACAGAGTTCCCCTGGGCCTCTACCTCCCGCTTGGTAGTCTGGATCTCTGTAACAGCTCCTGATAAAGTTTTAGCTGCAGTCTTCAAGGGGCTGAGATGCTCAAGAAGTTTTGTTTTGGTGTCTGGAGCTGCTACTTTGCTGAACTCAAACTTGTGGTCCTTATGAGCTATTACTGTGCAGTCGCGACAGATGAGAGAGTTGCAATCAAAGCAGTAGATGATGAGGGGCTCCTCGTGAGTGAGACACTTCTTAGTGGGAGGCTCTTTAGCTGCTATCTCCTTAGCTCGACCTTGCTTTAGGTCTTCAAGTGAATCTACCTCGTGAGAACTGAAGGCTTTGAGTTTCTTGTGTTGTCCGACACATTCTTTGCAGATGAAAGTGACACATTGGCGACAGAATGCTTCAGCTTTGGCTCCAGAGTCTGAGCATCCTTCACACTTTACCTCTACCTTGCCATGGACTCGCTCTAGAGCGTAGTAGTTAGATTTGTAGCGATTGACAAAGAAAGCTGTCTTGAGTTCCTCCACACCTCCCTCAGGGAGAATGGTGTCCTTGCGACACTCTGGACAATAGAAGGGTTTGTTGGAGGCTGTCCTGAGGGCCAGTTTGAGGACACACTCTTTGCAGTAGTAGTGGAGGCAAGGGAGGACCTTAGGCTCTGTGTAGTGCTCCTGGCAGACAGCACAGGTAATCTCCTTTTCCATCTCCACTAGAGTCTTCCCCTCATGTGTGATACCTTCAGCAATGTTGAATTCTTACACACTACAGTAACCAGATGGGCTGATAAAGAT